>Ga0190363_1001524_pt1 | contig 13627 bp, 10 predicted proteins | sample 48721867_MG_FD_161272 | JGI IMG/M metagenome (GOLD analysis project Ga0190363, IMG submission 161272) | Hydrothermal vent microbial mat bacterial communities from Southern Trench, Guaymas Basin, Mexico - 4872-18-6-7_MG | ecosystem: Environmental > Aquatic > Marine > Hydrothermal vents >...
AAGAAGGAGCTCAGGCTCTTCTTAAATTAAGGGTCCTTAAACAAAATAAAGAAGATTGGGATAAGTTCTTTGAGGAGTTAAAATGGAATTAAAAGTAGATCAATTTTGCCGACGCAATCAATTTCATTTTTGCCCTTTCCATTTTGGAGTTTTAAAGATATAATAAATCTTTATGAGTGAGGATAAACTTAGCAAAATTGTGTCTTTATGTAAAAGAAGAGGTTTTATCTTTGGAGGGTCTCAACTTTATGGGGGATTATCCAGTATCTGGGATTACGGTCCTTTAGGTATTTTACTTAAGAAAAGAATAAAAGATATATGGTGGCAGGAGTATGTTGAGAAAAGAGAAGATATTGTAGGATTAGATAGTGCAATTATAATGCATGAAAATGTATTTTTAGCCAGTGGACATCTTTCTGGTTTCTGTGATGAGCTTGTAGATTGTCCTCAATGTAAAAAGAGATTTCGTCCGGATAAAGCAGAAAAGATAGGTGAAAAATTATATCGTTGTCCTTATTGCGGGATAGAGGTGGATGTTACTCTTTATAAACCACGCAAATTTAATCTGATGTTAAAGGCTAATTTAAGTGCTGTAGAAGATTCACCTTTGTGGGGATATCTGCGTCCCGAGACTGCTCAAGGAATATTTGTTAATTTTTTAAATGTGATAAATACTACTCACAAAAAACTGCCTTTTGGCATTGCTCAAATTGGAAAAGCATTTCGTAACGAGGTTACTGCAGGCAATTTCATATTTCGTATGAAAGAGTTTGAGCAGATGGAGATAGAGTATTTTGTAAAAGAAGAAGAAGCAGATAAATTTTTTGAAGAATGGGTTAAGGACAGATTTAATTTTTATATAGAAAAGATGGGATTAAAAAAAGAGAATTTAAGGTTAAGAGAACATACAAAAGAGGAATTAGCCCATTATGCAAAAAGATGTGTAGATATAGAGTATAATTTCCCTTTTGGATGGTCAGAACTTGAAGGCATTGCTAATCGCACCGATTTTGATTTATCCTCTCACAGCAAAGTCAGTAAGAAGGATTTATCTTATTTTGATGAAGAAAAAAAAGAAAGAATCATTCCTTTTGTGATTGAACCTTCTGCAGGGGTAGATAGAACTTTTTTTGCTATTATTTGTGATGCTTATGATGAAGAAATAGTAAAAGGAAGGTTGCGTGTTGTTTTAAGATTAAAGCCGGAGCTGGCTCCTTACAAAGTGGCAATTTTTCCCTTACTTAAAAACGATGATCGGTTAGTTGAACTTGCAAAAAAGATTTTTTATGATATAAAAAATAAAATAAGTTCTGTTTATGACGATACAGCAAATATTGGAAAGTTGTATCGCCGACAAGATGAAGTAGGAACTCCTTTTTGTGTTACGGTGGATCACCAAACCATTATGGATAAAAAGGTAACAATAAGGGATAGAGATACGATGGAACAAGAAAGAGTCAGCATAGAGAGGGTATTTGAGTTTGTAAGAGAAAGATTGAATGAGGAGTATTTCATTTCTTAAAGGAGGAGGTTTAAATGAAAAAGTATATTTACTTCTTTGGTAAGGGAAAGGCAGAAGGAAATGCTAAAATGAAAGACATTTTAGGAGGAAAGGGAGCAAATTTAGCAGAGATGACAAATTTAGGGATTCCAGTCCCTCCTGGTTTTACAATATCTACCCAGATGTGCACCTATTATTACAAGAATAAAAAGAAACTTCCCAAAGATTTCTTTAAAGAAGTTAAAAAATATATGGAGAAAATAGAGAAAGGTGTAGGGAAAAAATTTGGAGATAAAGATAATCCTTTATTGGTTTCGGTAAGAAGTGGAGCAAAAATCTCAATGCCAGGAATGATGGATACAATTTTAAATTTAGGACTTAATGATAAAACTGTGCAAGGTTTAATAAAACAAACGGATGATGAGCGTTTTGTCTATGATGCTTATCGTCGCTTTATTCAGATGTTTTCTGATGTTGTTTTAAAAATTGATAAAAATAAGTTTGAGGAAATTATTGAGGAAAAGAAAAAAGAAAAAGGAGTAAGTTTAGATACTGAGCTTGATGCTGAAGATTGGAAAGAAATTACCCAAAAATTTAAAGAGTTATTTAAAAAAGAAATGGGGTATAATTTTCCCCAGGATGTAAACAAGCAACTTAAGATGGCAATTTTGGCAGTATTTGAATCATGGAATAATCCAAGGGCTATAACTTATCGCAATCTCAACAAAATCCCTCATGATTTAGGAACAGCGGTAAATGTTCAAGCGATGGTATTTGGTAATATGGGCGAGAATTCAGGAACAGGAGTTGCTTTTACAAGAAATCCTTCCACAGGGAAAAAGGAGTTTTACGGAGAATTTTTAATGAATGCACAGGGAGAAGATGTGGTTGCTGGAATTAGAACTCCTCAGAAATTAGATGAGCTTAAAAAAACGATGCCTCAGATTTATAAGCAATTAGATAAGATAAGGATAAAGCTGGAGAAACACTATCGGGATATGCAGGATATAGAATTCACAATTGAAAAAGGAAAGCTTTATCTTTTGCAAACCCGAACCGGGAAAAGGACTGCTCAGGCACAGGTAAAAATTGCTGTGGATATGGTAAAAGAAGGATTGATTACGAAAGAGGAAGCAATAAAAAGGGTTGATCCTCATGCATTAGATCAACTTCTTCATCCTACAATTGATCCTGAAAGTAAACCTCAGGCAATAGCAAAAGGATTGGCAGCTTCTCCTGGTGCAGCTTCAGGAAAGGTTGTCTTTAATGCTCAAGATGCAATTGAGGAAGCTCAGAGAGGTAAAAAAGTGCTTTTGGTAAGAAAAGAGACTTCACCTGAAGATGTAGGAGGGATGGCTGCTTCTTGTGGTATTCTTACATCAACCGGAGGCTTAACCAGTCATGCTGCGGTTGTGGGAAGAGGAATGGGAAAACCTTGTGTTGTAGGTTGTTCGGACATAACCGTTGATGAGGAAAGAGAAGAGTTTAAAGTTAAGGATAGAGTAATTAAACGTGGGGATGTAATCAGTATTGATGGCTCTACAGGAGAGGTATTTTTGGGAGAAGTAAAATTAGTTGAGCCAAAGGTAGCGGGAGAATTTGCTACTTTAATGAAGTGGGCAGATAGAATAAGAAAGTTGAAAGTAAGAACAAATGCAGATACTCCTCATGATGCAAAAGTGGCAAGAGATTTTGGTGCCCAAGGTATAGGATTATGCAGAACTGAGCATATGTTTTTTGGAAAAGATAGACTCCCCAAGATGCAGAAAATGATTCTTGCTGAGACCGGAGAAGAAAGAGAAAAGGCTTTATCTCAGCTTCTACCTTTACAAAAAGAGGATTTTAAAGGAATTTTTAAAGTGATGAAAGAGTATCCGGTAACAATTAGATTGTTAGATCCACCTTTGCATGAGTTTTTACCTAAAAGTGATGAGGAGGTAAAGGAATTAGCGAAAAATATTAATGTTTCTTCTGAAAAGATAAGAGAAACTGTACAGAGGCTAAGTGAATTCAATCCTATGTTAGGATTTAGAGGATGTCGTTTGGGAATTGTATATCCAGAAATCGTTAAGATGCAGGCTCAGGCTATATTTGAAGCAGTCTGTGAGTTGATTAAGGAAGGATTAAGAGTGAAGCCTGAGATAATGGTGCCTCTTGTGGGAGAAAAAAATGAACTTGTGGTTATTAAATCTTATATTGATGAAGTTGCTCAAAAGACAATGAAAAAATATAAAGTTAAGGTAAAATATTCTGTGGGGACAATGATTGAGGTACCTCGTGCTTGTTTGGTTGCTGATAGAATTGCTGAAGTTGCGGAGTTTTTCTCTTTTGGTACAAACGATTTAACCCAGATGACTTTTGGATTCTCTCGTGATGATGCAGGGCGTTTCTTAAAAGTATATTTAGAAAATAAATTACTTACCCATGACCCATTTGTTTCTATAGATGAGGAAGGTGTGGGAAAGATTATGAAGTTAGCAGTGGAGTTGGGAAGAAAGATAAGGAAAGATTTAAAAATTGGAATATGTGGAGAGCAAGGAGGAGATCCGCAATCGGTAAAATTCTGTCATAAAATTGGTTTAGATTATGTAAGTTGCTCACCTTTCAGGGTTCCTATTGCTCGTTTGGCTTTAGCTCAGGCAGCTCTTGAGGATAAAAAGAAGCGGAAGAGAAAAAGTTAATGGAGGCAATAAAGGCATATTTGGAAAGAATTAAAGATATCCCTTTACTTTCTAAGAAAGAAGAAGAAGAGCTAATCAGAAAAGCAAAAAAAGGAAACAAAGAAGCACGAAGAAAGTTAGTTAATGCTAATCTTAAATTAGTAGTAAGTATTGCCAAACATTATATCAATTTGGGTTTGCCTCTTATGGATTTAATTGCTGAAGGGAATATTGGTCTGATGAAAGCGATAGATAAGTTTAAGTTAAGCAAAGGATATCGCTTCTCTACTTATGCTGCTTGGTGGATAAGACAGGCAATAACAAGAGCTTTAATTGATCAGGGAAAAACAATTAGGATCCCAGTGTATATGAGTGAATTAATTTTTAAATATAAAAAAATAGCTGAAAAATTGCGTCAAAAGTTAAAAAGGGAGCCCACCTTATCTCAAATTGCTAAAAGAATGAAGCTTCCTCGGGAAAAGGTAGAAGAAATTCAGATGTGGATAACAAAAAAGACTTCTTTGGAGGCACCCGTAGGAGAAGAAGGAGAGTCTCAGGTAGGTGATTTTATAAAGGCTACCGGGTATGCGGATACGGAAAAAGAAATTGAGAGATTTTTTACTCGTGAAGAAGTAGAAGATCTTCTTGATTTAGTAAGTGAGAGAGAGCGAATGGTATTAGATTTACGTTTTGGAATTACTAATGGTTGTTCTCATACATTGGCAGAAGTAGCAAAAAAAATGGGTATATCAAGGGAGAGAGTAAGGCAAATTGAGGAAGCGGCTTTAAAAAAATTGAAGAGGTATGTGGAGGAGAGAAAAGATGAAATCTAAAATTGATTTAGCTAAATTTATAAGAAATATCCCTAATTTTCCTAAAAAAGGAATTCTTTTTCGTGATATAACCACTTTACTTAATAATCCTCAAGCTTTTAGAAAATCAATAGATGAGTTGGCTGATTTATTTAAAGATAAAAAGATAGACTTTATTGTTGCTGCTGAATCCAGAGGATTTATTTTTGGAGGAGTTTTAGCCTATAAATTAAGGTGTGGATTTGTCCCGGTAAGAAAAAAGGGGAAACTTCCTTATAAAACTTATCGCTATACTTACAAACTTGAATATGGAGTAGATTCCTTAGAGATTCATCGTGATGCATTTTCTGAAGGAGCAAAAGTTTTAATTGTAGATGACCTTTTAGCTACGGGAGGCACTGCTCAGGCAATAATTAATTTAGTTAAAAAGTTTAAAGTAGATATAGTGGGCATTGCTTTTCTTATTGAGTTAACAGATTTAAAGGGAAGAAAAAAAATAAAAAAATACCCTGTTTATTCACTGATAAAGTTTTAGCGCCTGTAGCTCAAAAGGATAGAGCACAGGCCTCCTAAGCCTGGGATGGCCGTTCGATTCGGCCCAGGCGCAAAAGTTAAAAAATCCTTGACAAGCAATAAATTATTTGTTAAAAGAATATTAGCTCTTTTAAAAGTGAGTTATACCATCCACAGACACTCTTAATCTAAGGAAGAAAGGAGGTGAAGAAAAATAGTTTATTTTTTTCCTGAAGGGTGTCAGAGATGTGGATGATATAACATAAATGGGAGAGAATAACAAGGATAAAAGCCTTGTTGTTATAAATTGATAAAAATTTTAGAAAGGAGGGTGATAAATGAGTAAAAAAATAATTTTATTTAGCTTGATATTAGGATTGTCGTTTTTGGGAAGTGCATTTTCTGCTGTAGAGAATATCAAAGTAAGTGGAGATTTAACTACCTATGCAGGGAGTCGTTATGGATTTGATTTGGGAGTAGGTGGAGATGAAGCAGATGCAACTTTTTTGGCAAGCATCGCTCGTTTAAGATTTGATGCAGATTTAACTGAGGATGTTTCAGCTACTTTAAGATTGATTACTGATAAAGTATGGGGGCAGACAATAAATGCAGCAAGTTCTGATGTAGATATAGATTTAGCTTATGTTACTTTGAAAAATTTATTTGATTATCCTTTAACTTTAAAAGTTGGTAAGCAAGAGATAAGAATTGGTAGTGGAGTAATTGTGGGGGATCCTAATACTAATCGATTAGCTCTTTCTGATTCTAATCTTCCTCCTCAAACTTTAGGAGATTTGGATTTAAGAAAAACATTTGATGCAATTGTAGCAGTAGCGGATTACTCTCCTTTAACAATTACTTTCGGATATGTTAAAGCATCAGAAGGAGATATAACTGAAAGTGATGATGTAAATGTTTATGCATTAGATTTAGGTTATAATTTTGAAAACAATACTCAAGCAGAATTATACTATGTTCTTAAAGATGCAAAAAAATCTGATGTGGGAAATATTGGTGTAAGAGTAGTTGGCTCTCCTCAGGAGAATTTAACAGTAAGTGGAGAGGTAATTTATCAATATGATAAACCCGATGCTCGTAGTGATAGAAAACATCGTTCTGATTTAGCAGCATTGGTAGCTGCAAGTTATACTTTTGCTGATCAGACCTGGAAGCCAACTGTAGGAGTAGATTATGCCTATTTCAGTGAAAACTGGGATCCTATGTATGAAGATATAACTCCGGCTAATATTGTAAATAATTTACTTCCTAATACTGATGTTCAACTTATAGGGTTAACTGTAACTGCTCAGCCTCGGGAGGATATATCGGTAAAGCTTCGTTATGCTAATTTAAGGCTTGTAGAGGAGGTAAACGCACTTTCTAATGTTTGGGCAGCTTACTCTGTTAATTCTGATAAGAAAGATTTAGGAGATGAGATAGATTTCTCTCTTGTTTACAACTACACTGAAGATGTGCAGTTAGGATTAAACCTTGATTACTTCAACCCGGGCGATGTATTTAGTGGTGATAACAATGATGATGCTTTTCAAGCTTTGGGAAGTTTAAAAGTTACCTTCTAAGAAATTGCTTCTTTTAAAAAAATATTCCCCCTGGGAGCAAAAACTCCCAGGGGGTTTTTAATTTGTTTTGTTATGAGAGCAAAATCAACTTTTGAGAATGATTTTATTGGTAAGGATAGCTGGCGTGTTTTTCGTATAATGAGTGAGTTTGTGGAAGGGTTTGAGGGATTATCTAAGATAAAAAATGCTGTCTCTTTTTTTGGTTCAAAAAAGTTAAAAAGAACACATCCTTATTATAAGTTAGCCTACAAAACAGCAAAACTTTTGGTTAAAAATGGTTACAGTATAATTACCGGAGCCGGCCCCGGAATAATGGAGGCAGCCAACAGAGGCGCATATGAGGTAGGTGGGGTTTCAGTAGGGCTAAATATTCTTATTCCTGAACAGCAAACTCCTAACCCTTATGTTAATTATCTTTTGGAATTTAGGTATTTTTTTGTAAGAAAGGTGATGTTTGCCAAGTATTCTCGTGCATTTATTGTTTTTCCTGGAGGTTATGGGACTTTGGATGAGTTGTTTGAAACATTAGCTTTGATTCAAACACACAGGATAAGCCCCTTTCCTATTATTTTGGTAAAAAGAAGGTACTGGCAAGGCTTGGTGGAATGGTTTAAAGAAAAATTAATTCGTGAAGGTACATTAGTTAAGAAAGATCTAATCCTTTTTAAAGTAGTAGATAAGAAAGAAGAAGTATTGGAAGAGATAAAAAAATTCTATCGCAAAAATAAGGAAAGATTGACATAAAGAAAAAAAAGGGATATTATATTAAAAGATGCTGGATAAAAAGAAAAAGAAGAAAGTTATTGAGAAATTTAAAGAGCATCCTGAAGATACAGGGTCAGCATCTGTTCAGGTTGCTCTGCTTACAGAGAGGATAAAATATCTAACTGAACATTTAAAAAAGCATAAAAAAGATTTTCATTCACGCAGAGGTTTGCTTATGCTTGTAGGCAGACGACGCCGTCTTCTTCAATATCTTAAGAAAAAGGACCCCAAGCGTTATGAAGAGATAACAAAGGAACTTAATCTTTCCAAGTAAATGGATGTTTATCAAAAAGCTCTTCCCAGTATCGGGAAAGAATCTTTTAAATTTTCTACAGGAAATTTAGCTCGTCAGGCAAATGGTAGTGTAGTAGTCTCTTATTCTGATACTGTAGTTCTAGTTACTGCCTGTACCTCAGGAATTCCTCAGGATGAATTTTCTGGATTTGTTCCTTTAACTGTGGAGTATCAGGAAAGAACCTACGCTATGGGTAAAATCCCAGGAGGATTTATAAAAAGAGAAGGACGTCCCAAGGATACAGAGATTTTATCTGCAAGATTAATTGACCGTTCCATTCGTCCTCTTTTTCCTCAAAATTTCATATGTCCGGTTCAGATAATTGTTATGGTTTTATCCAGTGATGGACGGCATGAGCCGGATATTTTAGGAATAAATGGAGCCAGCCTCTCTTTGCTTATTTCTGATATTCCTTATTTTACTGCGGTAGGAGCAGTAAGGATAGCTAAAAGTAAAGAGGGAGATTTTATCATTAATCCTACTTATGAAGAGAGGGAGAATTCAATAATTGATATGGTGGTAGCAGCAACAGAAGATAAGATAATTATGCTTGAAGGACAATTTAGAGAAGCAAATGAAAAGGATATAATTGAAGCGATAAAGTTTGCTCATCCAAAAATAAAAGAAATAATTAATGTTCAGAAAGAGTTTCAAGAAGTATGTGGAAAGAAAAAAAAGGAGTTTTCTCTTTATGATATAGATAGAGAAATTTTTTCCTGGATAGAAGAAAGGGTTTTCCCCCACTTAGAAAAGTTATATAGTTTAAATACCAAAGAAGAAAGGATTAGTAAACGAAGAAAAATTATAGAAGAAATTTATTCTGAAATTGCACAAAATAACAGTATAACTCAAAATGCAATAGAATTCGCCTTTACGCAAATTGAGAAGAAATTTGTAAGAGAAAAGATTCTTAAAGAAAATAAACGTCCTGATAAAAGAGATATTGAGGAGATTAGAGAGATTGAATGTGAAGTGAGTGTGCTTCCTCGCACGCATGGTTCAGCTTTATTTCGACGTGGTCAGACGCAGGCTTTGGCTACCACTACTTTGGGAACAAGTAGTGATGAACAGTTAATTGAAGCTTTGGAAGGTGAAAAATCAAAAAGATTTATGCTTCATTACACTTTTCCTCCTTTCAGTGTGGGAGAAATAAAGCCATTGCGTGGTCCTTCAAGAAGGGAGATAGGGCATGGAGCATTGGCAGAGAAAGCTTTAACCAGTGTTATTCCTTCAAAAGAAGATTTTCCTTATACAATACGTGTGGTATCAGAGATTTTAGAATCTAATGGCTCCTCCAGTATGGCTACGGTATGTGCTGCTTCTTTATCTTTGATGGATGCCGGTGTCCCTATTAAAAAACCAGTTGCCGGAGTTGCTTTAGGACTTATAAGAGAAGGAGATTCTTACGTTATTCTTACCGATATTGCCGGATTAGAAGATGCTTACGGAGATATGGATTTTAAAGTTGCCGGGACTTATGAAGGAGTTACAGCAATTCAGCTTGATTTGAAGATAGATGGTTTAGATTATCAGATTATTGAAGAGACACTTAAAAAAGCCAAAAGTGCCAGATTAGTGATTTTAGAAAGAATGAATCATGCTCTCTCTTTGCCTCGCGAGGCTATCTCCAAATACGCTCCTAAGATTAAATCTTTTAAGGTAGATTTAGACAAAATTGGGGAGATAATTGGTCCTGGAGGGAAGACAATCAGAAAGATTATTCGTCAATATAATGTTACTATTGATATTGATGATGAGACAGGTCAAGTATCAGTGGTAGCTGAAACAGAAAAAGATTTAGAAGATGCGGTAGAGACTATTTTAAAAATTACTCAAGATATTCAGGTAGGAGAAGTGTATTCCGTAAAAATTACTCGTATTACTAACTTTGGTGCTTTTTGTGAGATTTTCCCGGGAAAAATTGGTTTAATTCATATCTCAGAGATTTCTCATAAATTCGTAAGGAATATCAGAGATTTTGTTAAAGAAGGTCAAATCGTAAAAGCTAAAGTGATAAATATTGACCCCACAGGAAGAATTACACTCTCTCTTAAGCAAGTCTCTTAGATGAGGAGAAGCTTTAAATTTATTTATGGAATAGTTTTAATTTCTTTAGGATGTATTATTTTTTTATCTCTTATTTCTTTTGATCCTCACGATATAAAATTTTTAGCCACACCTTTCAATCAAAAAATACATAATTTGATAGGAATTGTGGGAAGTTATTTATCTTTTTATCTTTTTTTTCTTTTAGGAGAAGCAAGTTATTTTTTACCTTTATATTTAGTTCTTTTAGGTTTAAAAAATTTAAATTTGTTTTCTTCCTTGGGAATTGTCGAGTATCGTTTTATCTCGATTTTTTCTTTTATTTTTCTTCTTGTATTTTTATCTTTATTTTTGGGGATTTTTTATAAAGCAGATACATTAATCTTTCAGAAAGCAGGATTAATAGGATTCCTGCTTTATCAGTTTTTAGTTACTTATTTAGGATTCTGGGGAACTTTTATACTTTCCTTGCTTGTAGTTGTTATAACTTTATGGTTGCTCTTGGGTGAATTTTTATTATCATTATTTGAGAAAATGAAAAAAGTATATTTTTTTATTATAAATTCAGTAAAAAGAAAAAAAACACTTAAAGTCGCCAAAGAAAAAGAAAAAATTAAAGAAAAGAAAATAAAACCCTCCATAGTTTTTACCAAACTAAAAAAGGAACCTCCTCCTTCAGTTTCTTTTAAAAAGAATAAAGAGTTTATTCTTTCAGAAAATCAGCCTTTTTCTCTCCCTTCACAAGGACTTCTTAAATCTTCTTCTTTTACCTCTTCCTTCTATAGGAAGGAGGAAATTTATAAAAAAGCTAAGGAATTGGAAAAAGTTTTATCCCAATTTGGGGTTCCGGCAAGAGTAGTAAATATCCAAAAAGGCCCTACTGTTACTCTTTATGAGTTAGAACCAGAGACAGGGGTGAAAATACATAAGATTTCTGCTTTAGCTGATGATATTGCTTTGGTTTTAAAATCAGAAGGAGTAAGAATAATTGCCCCTATTCCTTTAAAAGGTACAGTTGGAGTTGAGGTTCCTAATAGAAGGAGAGAGTTGGTTTATTTAAAAGAAGTTATAAACAGTAAATCTTTCTTAAATAACAAATCTCTTCTTGCCTTAGCTATTGGAAAAGATGTTAAAGGAGAACCAGTCATTGCTGATCTTAAAGAGATGCCTCACCTTTTAATTGCCGGAACTACGGGTTCCGGAAAGACAGTTTGTATTAATGCTTTAATTTGTTCTATTCTTTTTAAGGCAAAACCGGATGGGGTGAAATTTATTCTTATTGATCCTAAGAAGGTGGAGTTGGCTCATTTTTCCCAAATTCCTCATCTTCTTGTTCCTGTAATTTCTGATGTTAAGCGAGCTTGTCGGGTGTTAGAGTGGGCGGTAGAGGAAATGGAGAAAAGATATGAGATATTTGCTCAAGAAGGAGTAAGAAATATAGAAGCTTATAATCAAAAAAAACCGCCCCTTCCTTATATTGTGATTATTATTGACGAATTGGCAGATTTAATGGTCGTAGCTAAGGAAAAAATTGAAACTTCCATTCAAAGATTAGCCCAACTTTCTCGTGCAGTAGGAATTCATCTTATTTTGGCAACACAAAGACCTTCTGTAGATGTAATTACAGGAGTAATTAAGGCTAATTTTCCTGCGCGCATTTCCTTTAAGGTTTCCTCAAAAGTTGATTCCCGCACAGTTTTAGATAGACAGGGAGCAGAAAAATTGTTGGGTAAAGGGGATCTTTTATTTTTAAGACCACAAGATTCTCAACTTGTTCGTATTCAGGGTTCTTTTGTTGATGATGAGGACATAGAGAAATTAGTTAATTTTTTAAAAAAACAAGCAAAACCTACTTATAAAGAGGAAATTCTTAAAGAAAATAAAGAAAGCTGGAAAGACTCAATTGGAGGAGATGAGTTGCTTGAAGAAGCGATAAGAATTGTGCTTACTACTAAACAAGCCTCAGCCTCTCTACTTCAGCGTCGTTTGCGTATAGGCTATACCCGTGCAGCGCGCCTTTTGGACTTAATGGAAAAGGAGGGAGTTGTAGGTCCTTTTTGTGGAAGTAAAGCAAGAGAGATTCTTGTTGATCCAGACGAGTATCTTAAGGAAAAAGGGTTAGTATGAAGAAAGAAGAATTAATTGAAAAAATAAAAGAGAAAAGGAAGAAATTAAATCTTTCTATAGAGGAAATAGTAGAGAAAACCAAGCTTCATCCTTTGGTGATAAAATCTATTGAAGAAGGGAAATGGGAGGAAATCAACCCTACCTATCTTAAAGGGTTTTTGAAAATTTACTGTTCTTTTTTAGGGGTAGAATTTGATGAAAGTCTGATTTCTTATAGTAAAGAAAGAGAAAACGTTGAAGAAAAAAAGATAGCTACTTTTCATGAAAGAAGAAAGGAACCCCCTAAGAGATTATTTCTTTTTAAGAAAATACTTCTTTTTTTTCTTTTAAGGTATAAATTAATTCTTACTCTCTTTCTTATTATAGGTTTCTTGTTTTTTCTGGCAAAGATAAAGATTAAGATTAAAACTCCTTCGCCTAAGCCTAAAAAAATATCCTCTCCGGTTGTTTCTCCTCAAGAAAAAGTAGAGGTAGCTCTTGTAGCAAAAAAAGATTGTTTTATAAAAGTGAAAGAAGAAGGAAAACTTATTTTTGAAGGGCTTTTAAAAAAAGGAATGAGAGAAACTTGGCGCGCTAAAGAGTTAGAATTCTGGATTAGTGATGGCTCAGCAGTAATTTTAGAGGTTAACGGGGAAAGACAACCTCCTTTAACTAAATTACCCAAACCAATAAAAAGTCTTAAGATTAAAAGCGGTTCTATTACGGTAATTAAATAACTTTGAAGAAAACATTTTTTGTTCTTTCCTTAGGCTGTTTTCGCAATCTTTATGATTCTCAGATAATTATTCAGGAATATTTAAATAAAGGATTTAAGCTAAAAAAAAAGCCTGAGGGAGTAGATCTTGTTATAATAAATACTTGTGGATTTATAAAAGAAGCTAAGGAAGAATCAATTAGTGCTATAAAGGAAGCATTAGAATTAAAGAGAAAGAGGAAAATAGAAAAAGTTTGTGTAAGAGGATGCTTGGTTTCTCGTTATTTTAAGCAACTTAAATATTATTTTCCTCAAGTAGATGAATGGAGAGGGATTTTACCTATTGAGGATAAAGCATATTTTTTAAAAAAAAGATTGACCCTACCTCATATAGCTTTTTTAAAAATTTGTGATGGATGTTTATATAACTGTAGTTTCTGCGCTATCCCTTTTATAAAGGGAAGATTGAAGAGTCGTCCGTATTCAGCAATAATTGAGGAGGTAAAGTTTTTAGATAAAGAAGGAGTAAAGGAATTAAATATAATTGGTCAGAATACAACCAGTTGGGGTAAGGATTTGTATAAAGATAAAGATTTAGTTTTTCTACTTAAGAAAATTTTAAAAAATACTAAAA
>Ga0190363_1001525_pt1 | contig 13621 bp, 16 predicted proteins | sample 48721867_MG_FD_161272 | JGI IMG/M metagenome (GOLD analysis project Ga0190363, IMG submission 161272) | Hydrothermal vent microbial mat bacterial communities from Southern Trench, Guaymas Basin, Mexico - 4872-18-6-7_MG | ecosystem: Environmental > Aquatic > Marine > Hydrothermal vents >...
AACCTCGTAGTCTCTCAATAAAAAAATTTATAAAAGATAGTTGTGATGTGAAAATCATGAGACCCGTGGGTTTAGATATTGGTACTAACTATACTAAGACTACTGCTGATGGAAAGGAAGTTCTGCTGTTCCCCAGCGTTGTTGTATTTGGAGAGGAGAAGGACTGGAGTTTAAAAAAGAGCCACAAGGATGTATATATCGGCCAGGAAGCTCTCGACATTGTTCAGAATATCGAGAATGTAGAGGTCCTCAGACCACTTCATGAGGGCAGGCTGATGCATAAATCATATCTGGAACTTGCAAAATACGCTCTTTCGTCATTAAACGTCAGTGAACCCGTGATTGGTACGGGGTTACCTGTAAAATCATCTCGACAGGAGAGAGAGGAACTAACAAAGAATCTCGAAACTGAACTTAACGCTAAGGTCATCCTTTTCCCAGAACCTGTTGGAACCCTTGCCCATATGGGAGTTGAGACAGGAGTCTGCATTGACATCGGGTTCGGAACGACGGATCTTGTTGTCATCAGCCACATGGAATATCTGAAAGGAGACACGATGCTAATGGGTGTCGATAGGCTGTATGAGAACTTTGAGGTTACGATAAGAAACAAGGCTGGAATCAGCCTTACACCTGAAGAAATGACGAATCTTCTTACTAAAGAAGGTTACGAGATAGGAAGGATAAGGGGTGGTAGAAGAATTTCCGTAAAACATGAGACAATCATCGATGACTACAACTCTCTAATGTTATCGTGGGTCGAGAGAATTTCAAACCGAGCAAAAATGCTGATGGAGGGTCTGTCCACCTCTATTGTCGATAAGATAGTCTTAACCGGTGGTGGAGCTGCCTTGCCGAATGTTTATGAAGAGTTCCAGAAAAGATTCGAGGATGTTGGGAAGATAATAATGCCTGATGATCCAATAAGGGCTAATGCAAAGGGCTATTACGTGCTTGCAAAGATTTTTTCGGGAGAAATCGAGAAAGCTGAACCAGAAAAGGTGGAAGAAACAAAAAAAGCAGAAGAGAAAAAGGGAGGGAAAAAGGTGGAAGAGAAAAAGAAGGGGAAAAAGTAAGGAAATGAGAAAGTGAATAAAGAGTTTCATGAGGATGTGATAATAAACTTTATATGATATTTAAACCACATTTTTAAGTGCATGAGAATAACTATTGATATCCCCCCAGACATCGAGGAAAAACTTTATAAAAAATGTGAAGAGGCTGGGATTTCTCCTTCTGAATTCGTTCACGCTCTTATAGAGTGGTATTTCCTCAAGAAAAAGAAAAAGTCGTCTCCAGAATCCCAGGAATTTATCAACACGGCTATAAAAATTGCAAATGAAAGAAAGCTATATTGCAAGTATAGCGATGGCACCCATTGCGCCCTTGAAGTCTTGGATGATATTTTTGAGGAAAAAAAGCCAGAACCGCTCTCACCTTTTAAATGTCTCTTCTGTCTAGACTTCCATGACAGGAGGAAGCTGCCAAGAAAGGGTGTTGAGGTAGAAGGACTTGAAAACGTGAGATTGAATGTCTATGAGATAGCAAAGTTGGCTGCGAAATACGTTTTCGAACTTTACGGGGATAAACTGGGATATCAGCCAAGAATGGTTATTGAAGAAGTTGACGAGCTGGAAGGAGAGGAAGAAGAAAAATCAAGGCTATCGGGAGAAGATCTAAAAAAACTTTTGAAGAATTGGTAGTATCAGGAGTGTACGCCTTTTACTTTTGGATTTTCTTTAAAGCATCTTGTCTCTTTCCTCTTACTCCCATCTTATCTCTTTTCTCTCGATCAAAAACTCAAAGTCCATTTCAGTAAAAATCCCGAGGGAGTTGAGGATTCTCCTTGCATCTTCGATATTCTCCGTTTTGATTATGCTTTTTGCAAGGACATTGCTTTCGTAAAGTTTGGAAGATCTGAAGTAGAATGTTAAGATGGAGAGGGGTGAAACGGGAACCGTCCTTCCAAGTCTGATCTTTTCAAGGCCGAGATTACCCTCGAAAGCTTTGAGGGGGATTAAGCTTGCCTCTGTGGTGACATCTTCAGTAAGCGTCTTCATCTGCTTAAAATCCTCCTCACCCATAGATACACAGCCAAGAAAACCTCCTACTTTCATTTGAAAAGCAATTCTCTCGAGGAGCTCTTCTATCCTAAGTTCACCATCACTTCCAAAACCGAAAACGCCGACGATAGAATCCTCGATTTCTGAAATTGTTGCGAGAGAAATAGAATCCGCTAAGGGACTCCTTAATCCAGATTCGAATCCGTAAGCTAGAACGTCTCCTCCGCTATCGATAGAAATTAAAACGGATACACTCTCTTTCTCCATAAAGTCCTTTAGCCCATTTGCAAGCTTCTTTGGCCCCTTCGTTATGTCTAAGCATACGACCTCTCCAAAATGCTTTGCCGCTTTCGAAACAGTCAGCTCGATCCCATCGGCACTGGTCTCTGGATATGCTATCGCTATGGTCTCGTTCACGATCTTGCAGCTTTCAAGCTCCTCAACTGCCCTTGGCCCCGGTTTCGGATCGATCACGTATCTGTCCCATACTATGCTTCCGTGAAAAGTCTCGTATCCAAATTCCTTTAGAAAAGACGCAGTAGGAATGGTGGCAACAATATCACCGCCTCCACCCATTCCAAAAACGAGAGCCCTCTTCGGTTCTTTCCCTTTTAGAAATTTAATAAAATCCATGGAATCACTCACTTATCAGGAGATCTCCTTTCTCCTTTATGTACGCAACAAGCCCCCCAGCCTCGATTATCTTCAGCATGAAATTAGGTAAAGGTTTAGCTTTGATAATCTCTCCCTTTGTCAAATTATTTACTATGCCCTCCTTGAAGTTAACTTCAAGCTCGTCTCCCGACTCTATGCTATCTGTATCGGCTATCAGAAGCGGTAGACCGACATTGATTGAGTTTCTGTAGAAAATTCTCGCAAACGACTTTGCAATAACCGCAGAGACGCCAGCTATCTTTATAGTGAGAGGGGCATGTTCTCTACTGCTTCCCATCCCAAAGTTCTCACCGGCAACGATGAAGTCGCTAGGCTCCATCTTTTTTACAAAATCTGGGTCGGCATCTTCCATCACGTGTTTTGCAAGTTCCTGAAGATTGCTTCGCAAATGATAGTATCTCCCCGGTGTGATATGGTCTGTAGAAATGTCATCCCCGAACTTCCAGGCTTTTCCTCTTGCTATCTCTTTGAATCTGTTGGATTGAATTTGAGATTTTTTGGGGAGTCTCTCAAATATCTCCATGATCTTTGAAGGAGACTACCCTTTAAATTTTTTTCATTTTTCAATTTCTGTTCACGTTTTCATTTTGGCAAAGTTAATATCTTCAAAGGTGAGAGGAAAAAGGGATGGTAGAGAACGAAAAACAAAGAAAGTTTCCGGGAAAAGAGGTTCCTGAAAACTCTGATGAGCTCATGATTCAGGTGGCCTCATCGCAGCTTAGGGCCGATTATAGGAAATCTCTTGGCAAGGAGCATGCGAGAAGGAGCTGGGATTTCGAGGTAAAGAAGAATATGGAGTCTAAAAAGGATAAAGAGGAAAATAATTCACGAAAGTAGCTTACAAGAATACCTGCCAGCCATATAATTGGCGTTTAAAATTAGGTGTTATTTCAAATATTCACCTTCTCGATATTTTTTGCCTTAAGCACTGAATCCATCTCCTCGATCATCTTATTCAAATCCTCTTTTGAGACAAACATCAGTAGAGATCTGGATTTTTTGATATCTGTTATGCAATCAAAAAGCTCTTCAGGAAATGTTGACTGATCAATTGCATTTTCGATTTTCTTTGATAGTTTTCCGAGATACTTTCTCGCAATAGTCTTGAGTTCTTCCTTGGTTTGCTCTAATTCATCGAGTTCTAGTACCTCGAGTTCATCTTCGACAGCCTTTTTTATTATTGCTTCTATCTCCTCTTCAGAGGGTTCTTTTATTTTATACTTCTTTAAGATCTCTTCTCTATTCAATTTACAGATCTCAAGAGGATTCCCCTCAGCTGACATCTGTTCTGTGACGGGAACAGCTTGAGCTGTACTTTTTAAATAAACTTCATTTTGTTCGAAATTATCGATAGCTGATTCGTTGATTGTATAAAGATCCACAACACATTTATCCACTTTTAAAAGCTCATTTATTGCCTCATCTCCGGTGAGCTCGGACTTGCTTATAAGTTTAGAGATCTTGCAATCCACTATTTTTCCCTTGATAAAAACAATCTTCGCTCTTGAAATCTCATCCAATCTATAAGATACCTCAGCCACACCGGTAAAACCGGATTGTGAGAGCTCACAAAAGATATTGGTGAAATTTCCTCTCTTTCCTATGGCTATCGGTTTATCTTTTACGACCATCATAGGGCTTCATTCCATGAGTTGGATCTTCTCTATTGCCTTTCTGGTCTCGATTCTCATAAGACCGATGTTCGTCCTTGAATCAGCATTAATTAAAAGAATCAGATTCTCATTCACCCTACTGATTAGTAACTTCTCTTTTTTACACTCAATCAAAACGGAAAAGACCTCATCATCTAGAGTTTTAGAAATCGTTTCTACCCCTTTGTTGAAGAAATCGGTGATGAAAGCTGCGAGAGATTCTACTTCTCTACTCTCAAATAATATGGACTCGGACTCTATCACGTTCCCTTCGTTATCTGATAGAATTACCGCCTTAATTCCATCCAGCGACATCAAATCTGCAATAACGTTTTCATACATCCTTATCATCATACATTCTGAGACTATTTAAAATTTTCATTATTCTCACAATAATGATATATTTGGCCATTTAAGGTAAGATGAAAAATTGTAAAGAATCAATCGTCTAAAATCCATATTTATAAAATTTCTTCAAATCTTTTTCTAAAAATTTTTAAACTCCACCATTGATGAGACTGCATGAGAAAAGACCTGATGGATATACTCGCATGTCCTGTTTGCAAAGGAGACCTAGAGCTCCATGTGGAGGAAGAAAAGGACGAGGAGGTTATTGTTGGTACTCTCATCTGCAAGAAGTGTGGAGAGAGTTACCCGATAGAAGATGGAATTCCAAACATGCTCCCCCCAGATCTTAGAGAAAACGCCTAGTTTTGGTGGTTCAATGGTGAAGTACATTTTTGTTACCGGCGGTGTGATGAGTGGTTTAGGAAAGGGGATTACTGCCGCCTCCATTGGTAGATTGCTCACAGACATAGGCTACAAGGTAATTCCGATAAAGGTTGACCCATATCTAAACATCGATGCAGGAACTATGAATCCATTCCAGCATGGAGAAGTCTATGTCCTGAAGGATGGTACCGAAGTGGATCTTGATCTAGGACATTATGAAAGATTCATTGGTGTGGAAGTGACGGGAGAGCATAACGTCACAACGGGCAAGATCTACATGTCAGTTTTGGAAAAAGAGAGAAAAGGAGAATACCTAGGAAGCACAGTGCAAATAATACCCCACATCACCGATGAAATCAAAAACTGGATAAGAAGGGTTGCTAAGGAAAGTCAGGCTGAGATATGTCTTGTGGAGATAGGTGGAACGGTTGGAGACATTGAGGGCATGTCATTCCTAGAGGCTATCAGGCAGATGCGTAATGAAGAAAAAGATGAGGATTTCGCCCTCGTTCATGTAACTCTCGTCCCATTGGACTCGGGTGGAGAGCAGAAGACGAAGCCAACTCAGCACAGCGTAAAGGAGCTAAGAGGAATTGGTTTACAACCCGATGTAATCGTTGGGAGGTGCAAAGAAAGGCTCCTAGTCTCAACGAAAAAGAAGATTGCACTCTTCTGCGATGTTCCTGTTGAGGCTGTAATCAGCGCCCATGACGCGCAGGAGATCTACGAGGTTCCACTGATGTTTAAGGAGGAGAAGCTTGATAAATACCTGATCAGGAAACTGAAGCTTAAGAAAAGAAAGGAAAGCACCACATGGGTCGATATGGTTAACAGGCTTAAAAGCCTTGAAAAAGAGGTTACAATCGCGGTTGTGGGGAAGTACATTCACGTCAAAGATGCTTACATAAGCATAAGAGAGGCTTTGAAACACGGAGGAATAGCAGCTGGATGCAAAGTCAACATGATTCTGGTTGATAGTGAAGAGCTGGAGAAGTTCGGAGAGTTTCAGCTGGATGTTGATGGGATACTGGTTCCAGGAGGCTTTGGATCGAGGGGAAGTGAAGGAAAGATCCTTGCCATCAAATATGCAAGAGAGAACGATATCCCGTTCCTTGGCATATGCTTTGGTTTCCAGCTTGCGGTTGTGGAATTTGCAAGGAACGTGCTCGGATTAAAGAACGCAAATAGCAGTGAGCTTGCAGAAACTGATTATCCCGTGATAGATCTGCTCCCCGAACAGAAGGAAATAGACAAGCTCGGAGGTACTATGAGACTTGGAGACATAGAAATTACCCTTAAACCGGATACAATTGCACGAAAACTTTACGGGAAAGAAAAGATTCTGGAGAGGCACAGACACAGATATGAGGTAAACCCGGAGTTCATTCCGGAACTTGAAGAAGCAGGCATTGTTTTCTCGGGATATTCCGACTCTGGGAGAAGGATGGAAATCATGGAGCTTCATGATAAAAGATTTTTCTTCGCAACACAGTTCCATCCTGAATTCAAGTCCAAGCCATATGCACCATCTCCACCCTTCGTAGGTCTTGTAAGTGCTGCTTTGAAATATGCGGAAGAAAGAAGTTAAGCAGAGAGATAAATAAAGGAGATAAGCAAAGGAGATAACATGGTAAAGCCTGAGAAATTTGTTGAGGAGGCAGTTAAGGAAATCAGAGAGAAAGTTGGGGATGGAAAGGCAATTATAGCCCTTTCAGGTGGGGTAGACAGTAGCGTTTGTACAACGCTCGCCTACAAAGCGATCGGTAAGAATCTAATTCCCGTCTTCGTCGACACTGGCTTGATGAGACTTGGGGAACCGGAGAGAATCAAAGAAATCTTCAGTGAGATGAACCTCGTTTTTGTTGAGGCCAAAGATGAATTTCTCAATGCTCTAAAAGGCGTTGAGGACCCAGAAGAGAAGAGGAAGATAATCGGAGAGCTATTCGTTAGAATTTTTGAGAGGGTTGCGAGAGAAAAGAATGCTGAGTACCTTATTCAGGGGACGATTTATCCGGATATTATCGAAAGCCAAGGCGGTATAAAAAGCCATCACAACGTCGGTGGTTTTCCCATTAGCTATGAATTCAAGGGGATAATCGAACCACTGAGGGAGCTTTACAAGGATGAGGTAAGGGAGGTTGCCCGGTATCTTGGGCTTCCTGAAGAGATATCTGAGAGAATGCCATTTCCCGGGCCGGGACTTGCCGTGAGGATCGTTGGTGAGGTCACGCCAGAGAAAGTTGAGGTTGTGAGAAAAGCCAATGCAGTTGTTGAGGAGGAACTTAAAGATTATGAGAAATGGCAGTGTTTTGCAGCCCTCGTAGGCAAATCAACCGGTGTTAAAGGAGATAACAGGGTCTGGGGGTATATCATATCTGTAAGGGCGGTAGGCTCTAGAGATGGGATGACTGCAGACCCTCTCGAAATCGAGTACAAAATTTTGAGGAAGATAGCCCTCAGGATAACGGGAGAGATTCCTCAGGTTGCCCGAGTGGTTTACGATATAACTCCTAAACCCCCTGCAACGATCGAATACGAATAAACGAATAAAAGGTTAAAAGTTGAATTCTTTTCGCATATTTTAAATACAGCCGATCTTATCAGACCACATGGAGGAGATTTTCAAAAAAGAGAAGGAATTCTATATTCCCTTCTTTAACAGGTTGCCTGTGGTATTTGAAAGGGGAGAAGGATGCTGGCTTTTCGATTGTAACGGTAAAAAATATCTTGATCTTGTTGCCGGTATCGCCTGTGTTTCAGTAGGATACTCCCATCCTGAGTTCATCGCTAAGGTTACTGAGCAGCTAAAGAAGCTCGTACATGTTTCCAATCTTTACTACACAACTCCTCAACTTGATCTTGCAGAAAAGCTAAAGAAGATCACAGGCTTATCTAAGTTCTTTTTCAGCAATTCAGGAACGGAGGCCGTGGAGGGGGCATTGAAAATAGCCAGGAAAGTTACCGGCAAAAAGAAGTTTATTGCCTTGGAAAACTCGTTTCATGGGAGGACGATGGGTGCCCTTTCAGTAACATGGAAGGAAAAGTTCCGGAAACCCTTTGAGCCTTTAATATCTCCCGTTGAATTCTGCAAGTTTAACGACATCCAAGATTTCGAAAGGAAGGTTGATGAGGAAACCGCTGCAGTGATCATCGAACCGATACAGGGTGAATCCGGGGTTTATGAGGTTAATAAGGATTTTATAAAGGCGATTTTCGAAAAAAGAGAAGAATTAGGATTTGTAGTTATATTTGATGAAGTTCAGACCGGTTTTGGTAGAACAGGCAGGTGGTTTGCAAAAGAGCACTTTGGATATGAACCGGACATCATGACCATGGCGAAGGCGATGGCATCAGGGATCCCAATGGGGGGGATCGGAGTTAAGGATGAGATTGCTGAGAAAATCGAATTCTCGGAACATGGCTCCACCTTTGGAGGAAATCCTCTCGCTTGCAGCGCCTCTATCGCGACTATTGAGATCATAGAGAAAGAAAATCTGGTTGAGAATGCTGAAAAGGTCGGAGAATACCTGAAGAAAAGACTTGAAGAGCTAGAATTCGACCCGCGAGGGAAGGGTCTGATGCTGGGCTTTGATTTGGATGGAAAGTACAAAAACAAAGCAGTAGAAATCGTTAAAGAGTGTCTGAAAAAAGGTTTGATCCTGAATTACACATCCGAAAACACAATCAGACTTGTACCTCCCTTAATCCTGAAAAAAGAGGAAGTTGATTATGCTTATGAAATTCTTAAATCCGTTTTTAGCTAAAATTTTTATCTTTTAAAATCCGAGTAGATTTAATGGATTTAAACTCAATGAATTCAAACTCGGATTCAAGCTCTGATCTCAAGAACCTTTTCGAAGGATGCATTCTTGGTGTGGCGATAGGAGATGCATTGGGAATGCCCGCAGAAGGAATGAGGATTGAGAAGATAAGAGAAACCTATGGCTACATCGAAGACTTTCACCCATCCCCTCTCGGTGATTTAAACACCGGAGAGTGGACCGATGACACGGAACAGATGATAATACTTGCCGAATCTATTATTGACAGAATTTATCTCGATCCAGAGGATTTTGCGGCAAAACTCGTGTCCTGGGCTGAAAATGCCTTCAAAATTCGAACGGGTCCAACAACAAGACAAGCTCTAAGAAATCTTTTCCATGGTGCACCTTGGGATAAAGCGGGAGTAGATTCTGCGACATGCGGTGCTGCGATGAGGGTAGCCCCTATCGGCTTGGTCTATCATTTTAATCTGGATCTTGTTGATAGGTACGCTGCTATTTCAGCCTCAGTAACCCATAGGAACTATTCCGCCATCGCAGGAGCCGTTGCGGTTGCTACGGCTATTTCTTGCCTTGTTTCGGACTTCAGTGATGATGAAATGCTCTTAGAAGTCGTGTCCAGAACTAAAAAATATGATAAGCTCATGTCAGAGAAGATAGAGTACTCCAAAGAAATAAAGGACAGAGAACTTGAATATGCTGTAGAGAAACTCGGGAATTCTATAATGACATGGGATGTTGTTCCCATGGCCTTTTACTGCTTTTTCTCATCGAATGATTTTAGCGATGCCGTTAAAAAGGGGGCGAATGTTGGAGGAGACACGGATTCCATAGCTGCCATTGCTGGAGGGATTTCTGGAGCAAAGTTTGGAGAAAAAGCGATCCCAAATAACTGGAAGAGAAGAGTCAAAGACTCTTCATATCTCTTCGAGATTGCAGAACTTCTGTATGAGACTCACAAAAAGATCGTGACACTTTCACCCTAAATTTTTTGAAGGAAGATCCTCATCTCGTTTCACGAAGCTTTTTATGAATTCGAAAGCGGAGTTCGCTGCAACAGCTCCATCACCGCATGCCGTTATGGCTTGCTTAAGCGGATTATCACAGCAGTCTCCCGCCGCAAAGATCCCTGGCACATTTGTTTCTTGCCTTTTATTTACTTTGATATAACCCCTCGAATCCCTTTCTACACCCAGCTCGGCTACTAGGTTCGTTGCCGGAGTTATTCCGACCGCCACGAAAACGGCACTCACATCTATTGAAAACTCCTCCTTCTTAATCCTATTGTAGAGCACTAGCCTCTCCACTAATCCGTTCCCCTCTATTCTTACGGGTATAGAATTCCAGATTACGGGAATTTTTCTACTGAAGAGTTCATTTTGATAGGCTTTATCTGCTCTGAGTTCGTCTCTTCTGTGTACAAGCGTCACATCACACCCGATTTCCTTTAGATAGATAGCCTCTTCAACGGCAGTATTTCCTCCACCGATTACGGCTACTTTTTTTCCCTTAAAGAAGTTTCCATCACACGTTGCGCAGTAGCTAACTCCTCTGCCTGTGAATTCCCTCTCTCCAGGTATCCCGATCTCTTTGTGTTTACCACCCGTGGCGATAATAATGGTCTTCGCCTCATAAACACCGGAATCGGTTTTTACAATAAAGTGGTTCCTTTCTTGAATTATCTTCTCAACGTTCTCAAACTTATGGATAGCTCCAAATTTTACTGCCTGATCTTTCATCTTTTGAAGCAAATCGAACCCGTTACCCTCAAATCCAGGAAAGTTTTCGATAGTTGGTGTTAAAGTAAGCTGGGAAACTGGATCTACAGTTTCGAAAAAAGCTACCTTTAACCCGTATCTCACTCCATAAATCGCAGCAGTCGAACCTGCAGGCCCTGCACCAACGATTATTAGATCGAACTGTTCTCTCTCTTTCTCCATTGAATCCACCCCTATTTTATGCCTTTTTGAACCTTCTATCTAACTCTCTTTTGGATTTAAATGGTTTTCTATCGTTTTTACATTTCACTTTAACTTACTTTTACACTCACTTTTGAATTCCCTTTTTCCCAATTGTGTCGTTAAAATCTATACAATAGTTTTTTATGTATAATTAAACTGAAGTAATTTTAATATATTATCATACTATTTAATTAATTATCTTAAAAATAATTTCAATATTAATTCTAATTAATTTTAAATTTTATTAAAATATGTTAAATTATGACTTTTTAAAATTAATTTAGATCAGTACTATTTTAATTCTGGAATAATTTTATTACAAATTATATGGAATAAAAATTTTTCGGGTTGCCTAAAATTCAAAGACTTGGACTCTCAATCGTTCCACAATTTGTGTGAATAAGAAATATTTCATGCAATTAGGGGGGGTTAACTACGAAAATAGCCTCACTTGTTGGTTTTCGTACAACTGTCTGCTAAATCATTACAACATTTATGTTATGTAGCTAATTTCTTGGGCTTAACTTTTTAGGTCTAAATTAATTAATAAAAATATAATTATATTAGAAAATAAAAACTAAAATTAAATAATATAATATGTTGATATCTTCTCAAAACGATTTATTTTAAAACTAATTATTTTTTTAATTTTTTTAATTATTAAATTTCACTTTATTTAATTAATATTCGTAAAAATATTTAAATTATAAAATTTCCATAAAGTTAGTGTTCAGGAAAGTTGAAAGTGAGTGAAATAATAAAGAGGAAAGCAAATTAATAATTTTAATAAAAACTTTCATCGGGAAGTTTCTCTAGGTATTTGACATGATCCCGTAAAGGATGCTTTAACATCGTTTCTGAGTAAATAGACTAGAAAAGCCATAGACAGAATAAGCACAGCCATAGATGCGGGCTTTCCACTGACTGCTCCGCCTATTGAACCTATAAAAGCAAAGACCAGGAGAATCATTGAGGCCGTTCTTGCCCAGGCTTTTAAATCCCAGAGTCCTTTGGCGATATAAATTCCGATGCCCCCTGTTCCGATAGAGACGAGGGAGACCATGATCGTATATAGCCTATCCAATCCTTCTACAGGTGTTACTAGAAAGGTAAGGAAGTAAATCCCCATAACAATGACTGAAACGCCGATAAATGCGATTAAAGCAGCCAAAATCAGAACGCCTACTGGTTTATTCATCAAAGCGTTTTTCTTGAATTTGAGTTATTTAAGTTTGTGGTTTTATTTATTTAGTCCAAGATCGTCAATTCAAAATAATTAAATATTAAAAAAAGTAAAAAGTAGTGTGGTAAAAATGGGAAGGTATGTTATTTTGTCTAGATTGACGGACGAAGGAGCGATAACTCTGAAGGAACACCCGGATCGGATTAAAGAAGTAAACGAAGAACTTGAAAAAATGGGAGTTAGAGTGTTAGAGCAGTATCTGGTTCTAGGAAGCTATGATTTTGTGAATATAGTGGAAGCTGAAAGCGATGTAGTAGTCGCTAAAGCGATGACAGAGCTTGCATCAAGGGGTACCGTAAGAACGATTACGATGCCTGCAATTCCGGTTGATGAACTTATCGAGCAATTGAAAAAGGACTGAAATCCTGGGATCAGAATTAATTCAAGAAATGCAAATTTTTTAATACATTCTTGATTTTTTTTAATCAATGCTCGAATCTGAAATTTGGGTTGAAAAGTACAGACCGAGAACTCTTGATGAGGTCGTTGGTCAGGATAACATCGTACAAAGGTTGAAGGGTTATGTTGCTCAGAAGAATATCCCACACCTGCTTTTTTCAGGTCCTCCGGGAACAGGGAAGACCGCCTCAGCCATTGCTCTCACGAGGGACCTTTTTGGGGAGATATGGAGAGATAATTTCATTGAAATGAACGCAAGCGATGAACGTGGGATAGATGTTGTGAGGCACAAAATAAAGGAGTTTGCCAGAACGGCTCCTATTGGGGGAGCGCCGTTTAAGATAATATTCCTTGATGAGGCTGATGCTTTAACTCCCGACGCTCAGGCGGCCCTTAGAAGAACGATGGAAATGTACTCAAGAATATGCAGGTTTATTCTAAGCTGCAACTATGTTAGTAGAATCATCGAACCAATCCAGAGCAGATGTGCTGTTTTTAAGTTCAGACCGATCTCCGAAGAGGCGATGAAAGCAAAGCTAGTGGAGATTGCAGAAAAGGAGAATTTAAAGATCACAGAAGACGGATTGAATGCCCTAGTCTATGTGGCTGGAGGAGATTTTCGAAAGGCGATAAATGCTTTGCAAGGAGCCGCTGCCTTTGGAGAAAAAATTGATGCCGAGGCGATATTTCAGATAACTGCAACTGCAAGACCTGAAGAGTTAAGAGATGTCCTCGACTTAGCTTTAAATGGGAACTTCCTAGAAGCAAGAGCCACGCTTGAAAAACTACTCGTTGAATACGGGATGTCAGCTGAGGATGTGGTAAACCAGCTTTTCAGAGAGATAATCTCCTCCAATTTTGATGAGAAGCTGAAAGTAGTTCTTATTGATAAGCTTGGGGAAGTAGATTTCCGCCTTACAGAGGGTTCAAATGAGCGAATTCAGCTGGACGCATACCTTGCATACCTCTCAACGCTGCTCTCAAGAAAAAAGAAGGAGGGGGAATGAAAGAGAAAGCAACGATAAAGCCAATTAATTTGACAGATTGTGCTGGGTGAGTGGAATGGATGGATCTGAGCGGTTTGATAGAGAGCTTGAAACTCTTATCTTTAAAA
>Ga0190363_1001526_pt1 | contig 13611 bp, 21 predicted proteins | sample 48721867_MG_FD_161272 | JGI IMG/M metagenome (GOLD analysis project Ga0190363, IMG submission 161272) | Hydrothermal vent microbial mat bacterial communities from Southern Trench, Guaymas Basin, Mexico - 4872-18-6-7_MG | ecosystem: Environmental > Aquatic > Marine > Hydrothermal vents >...
CTCTTTTTGCCCTTTTTATTCTTGGAACAGATTTTGCTTTTATTAATGGAATAGTATATATTCTTTCTTCCATAAAATCACCTCTTCAATTTATTCCTTCTCCAATGCCTCCTTTTTGGATGTTGAAGAAATCTTCTATTAGTCCTCATAATTATCCAGGCTGGAACTCTTCTATTACTCTTCATCGCCTTTAATAATCTTTTTTTTCTTGCCAAATGTTTATTCCTCGCCATTATATCCTCCTTATTTTTATATCTCTTTTTTCGGGTAATAAATTCTTTATTAATATTTTTAGCGCTTCATCAGTAATTTTTTTTCTTAACTTCCCCATTTGATATAGCCTAATAATTTGATTTTCTATAAATTCGGCCTCATCAGGCTTAGCCATCCTAATTCTTTCCAACCTGCTTCTTGCTTCAGAATCCAAAATAACACGTAAAATAGCTCTCTTTTGTGCTTCTATTATTTCTTTTTCAACCTGTTTTTTTTGTTCTTCTTCAATTTGTCTCTGCATCTGTTCAAGCATCCTTTTTTTTATTTCCTCAGCTTCATTCATATTCATATCACTTTTCAGACTATATAAAACTTCCTATTTCCCTAGCAACTTCATGAGCAGTATTATCAACCAATGATTGGCCTTTTGGCGTGATTTTTCTTCCCTTTCCCTCTACTTTCTCAACTAGTCCAAGCTCTTCCAATTGTTGCAAAGCTTTCCTTGCTATAGAACCGCTTCCTTTAACATGCTTATATGGTTTTACTCTTCTATCTCTTTTCCCCCCATATAATCCCCTCAATCTTGATACTCCTATTGGACCACGCATATAAATTTTCCTTAATATAGAAGCAACCCTAATATACCACCAATCTTTTTCTTCAGGCGGACGCTCTTTATGCACCCCAGTTTTTACCCATTTTGCCCATTCTGGAGGCTGAATTTTAAATTCATTTTTTAATTTATCAGCTAATTTTCTTATCAATGGCTCTGCAGGAACATCATATGCTGTAGTCATTGCAACTCAATACAAAAGCAATATATAAAAATAATTCTAAAATAAAATAAAAAACCTCTCGCGCTTTGTTGTATTGCCTACAAATTTTTTTCGAAATGGATATAATTGACATTTATTTATTACTGATTAAAATGCCATTAAGTTATGTAGAAGAGGTAGCAACGAGATATTTCATGAAAAAGTATTTGGTGAACCAAAATATATGGTTTTATAGATCAAAAGAAGAAACTGGTAAACGAGTTTCAGGGTGGAGTGATATTGACCTCTTCGCATTAAAACCGGAGGAATGTTTGGTAATACAATGTAAAAGTTTTCTTGGAACGAAGAAAGCAGAAAGCTGCAAAATTCCCCAATAATAGTGAGTATATAATATTGGATACAAGGAAGGGAACTAAAGAAAGTCCTTATAGTGGATTTTACGGTAAAGAAAACCGAAGAATCATTGAAGAAAAAGGAATAGTCGTTATGCATTATAAGGATATACTGAGGAAGCTTATAAAAATGGTTAGAGAGGATGTGAAAGAGGGAAAAGCGGGGAAAGTTGAAGATACTATTTTACGACTAATTGCTGAGATGGATAACAAGGATATATAAGGGAGAATTTAGCGAGCAAGCGACTTTCAAATCATTTCCTAAACAGTCTTCTAAAGAGTTCTATTAATATATCCATAAATCCTTTTTCTTTTTCTTTTTCCTCCCTTTCCCTTTCCTCTTTCATCCTTTTCATCCTTATTTTTTCTATTACTTTTACTTTTATTGTTTTTGCAATTGGTGCTCCACCAACAACAATTATATTACTCATACTATCAACAGCAATTCCCTTCATCCAATCGTTTATATCTTGTCCATTACTTACCAATTTCCCTAAGTAGAAATCTAGCAATTTTTCCCCTTTATTGTTGTAAATACCTGCATAATACTCATTTTGATCTATTTTTCCTGTTACAGCTATATCATTCTTAAATAAGCAACCATCGTATAATCCTCCAACCATTTCTTTACTTTCCCATAAAATATCAAATTCTTGATTAAATGTTGATACAAAATGTTTAAATTCGCTATTTTCAATTTGCCCAACAACTATTAAATTTCCTTCCCTACCCATTAATATTTTTCCAGGAAGAACTCTTCTATCTATTATTTTATCTTTAATTTTCCATCTATCCTTAAACTTTGTTAAAATTAGATTATAATCTCTCAATCCAGCTGTTATTCCAGCAGTATAAATATTATTTTGACTAATGATTAAACTTGTATATCCTGTAAAAATTTTCCCAATTTTGCCTAATTTTTTCCACCATAATATTTTTCCGTCAGAAGAAGAAAATTTTGCAATAAATCCTCTTAATATAGGTGGCCTTGTATTTCCTCCATATCCAACAATTAGAACATTTCCATTTACGTCGCATTTTACACCAGTAGATTGGTTATAATCAAATAATGAAAATTTTCTGCCCCAAATTTTATTTCCATTTGAATCATATTTTTTTATATAGACGATGCATTTCTCTCTCCCTTCATAAAAAGAGCCAACAACTACAATATTATCATTTTTATCTATACAAATATCCAAAAAACCTCCAAAATTTTCCTCCAATTTTCCAATTTTTAATTTTGAATAACTTATATCCAAAATCTTTTTCTTGTAAATCTGGGGCAAAGTATGATCAACCCATATTAAATTACCGTCCTTATCATACTTTATAACCATTCCTTTGTAATCTTTATCAATTCCACAAACCAGTATATTGTCTTTAGAATCAACAGCAACTCTACAATTTGCATATCCTTTTTTGTAATCCCTCTCCCATAAAATTTCATAACCTTTCATCTATTTTTATAAATTGATTTTATAAAAACTTGGCGATTTGAAAGCATTAAAAAAATTAAAATAAAATATGTTTATAACATATGCTAATTACAGATTACCAACAAATATTAAGAATTGCAAAAAATGCAAAAAATGTTGCTATAGTTGGTATATCAAAAAATAAAGAAAGAGCCAGTTATAAAATTGCTGAGCAATTAAGAAATGTTTATAACTTATTTTTTGTAAATCCAAAATATGCAGGTGAAAAGATTTTTGGGAATAAAATTTATTCCTCGCTGAAAGAAATAAAAGAAAAAATAGATATTGTTGATGTTTTTAGAAATCCAAAATTTATTGAAGATATTATAAAAGATGCTATTCAAATTAGAGCAAACGTTATATGGCTTCAACCTGGCGCAGAAAATATGGAAGTTATTGAAAAATATAAAGAAAAAATAGATATAATCTATAACAATTGTTTGGGAGTTGTGAGTAAATTAATTGCTTAGGCATACCGAAAAAATTTTTATATTGCGAAGCTTTCAGAAATTGAAGTATGATACCTATAGCTTTTGCATAATGATTGGTAAGAATAATGTTCCAGAGGGTAATAAATAGCCCTTGTAATAATAGAAGTAAAAAATTCGAGAATTGCAATTGGGAGAGGAATGGCTATTAAAATTTATGGAGACCAAATATGAAAGAAATAAAAGTTGCAATAATAGGGGAGGATGAATATGATGATATAAAATTAAATTTTGCAATCATCGGGTAAGATTTGAAGAATATTTAAAACCATATATGATATAGTTAACAGAAAGGATATGCAAGAGCAAGAAATATAGCAAAAGCAATGAATTTAAGCCTTTTACAGTTACGGAAATGATCCAAAATTGGATAAAAAAGGATATATAAATTATGAAAAAATATGGAAGAATAACTTTAACAGAAAAAGAAATGAAATAGTTAAAATTTATTAAAGAAACACGAAATACTAAAAAATTTTTTGAAATAATTGGAATTGATGAAAGAATTGCAGATGAAGATGCCTGTAAAATAGAACATGTTGCATCAAGTCAAACGATTGAAGCATTGACAAAGCTTATTGAATTTATGCAAAATCCAGAATTGCTTGAAAGATTTAAAATGTATAGAGAAAAAGAATAAATTTTAATATTTATTCTTATCTTATGAAAAAAATTCCCATGAAAAAAATGCTATTTGCTCTCATATTTATCATTTTCTTTTCAATAAATGCTTCTAGCAAAATTTATGTTGCGAAAATAGAAGGGATGATTGGTAGAGGAACGGAAAATCAAATTGAAAAGGCAATTAATGTTGCAAAGGATGGAATCCTAATTATAATGCTAGATACAGATGGAGGATTGGCAAATTCCATGGAAAAAATTATTAAAAAAATAGAAAATTCAGATACTCCCATAATAATATATGTTGCTCCTTCAGGTGCAAAAGCTTTTTCTGCTGGAACTTTTATTTTAATGGCTGCTCATATTGCAGCTATGGCAAATGCTACTGTTATAGGAGCTTGCCAGCCTAGATTAATAAATCCTGCCACTGGCTTACCAGAAAAAGCGGATGAAAAAGAGATAAATGCTTATGCTGCATTAATGAAATCTTTGGCTTTGGCTCATGGAAGAAATGCTAGTATGGCGGAAAAATTTGTTAAAAATAATATTGCTTTAAATGAAAAAGAAGCATTGAAAGCAAAAGTAATTGATATGATAGCTAAAGATATTAATGAATTGGTAATCAAATTGAATGGAACTAAAGTAAATAATTTTACGATTTTAACACAAAATGCTGAAATTAGTTATATAAAATGGGGAATAAGAGATAAATTTATAAATTATCTGTCAGATCCTCAGATAGCTTCTCTATTGCTAATAATTGGATTATTTGGATTAATATTTGGATTTATGACACCTGGTTTTCATTTGCCCGAAACAATTGGAGCAATTTGCTTAATTTTATCTTTATATGGCTTATCGTATATTGGAATAAATGCATTGGGTATATTGCTAATTTCTCTCGCTTTCATATTTTTTATAATAGAAGCTTTAACGCCAACATTTGGTTTTTGGACAATAGCGGCAATCATTACATTTATATTTGGAATAATGCTTATTCCAGCTGGAGAGGCAATGCATGAAATGCCATTAGAATGGTATACAACTTTTAGGATAGCAAGCATAGCAATAGCAATCTTTTTAACAATTTTCTTTTCATATGCATTAGCAAAAGCAATAAAAGCAAAAAAAGAAAAGCCTAGAATAGGGGAAAAAGATTTAATAGGAGAAAAAGGAATAGCAATTACAGATATAAAGCAAAAAGGGCAAGTAAAAGTGAAAGGAGAGATATGGAATGCAGAAGCGGAGGAAGAAATAAGAAAAGGAGAAGAAGTTATTGTAATAGAGCAAAATAGGCTTATTTTAAAAGTTAAGAGAATAAAGAATAATAGATTAAAATGATATCAATAATACTGCCATATAGTAAAAATTTGGAAAAAAAGCTTGAAAAAATAGATAAAAAAGATTATGAAATTTTTGTGTTGGGGAAGCCTGCCAAAAAACCTATAAAAAAACCTATCAAAGAACCTATAAAAAAACCCTTAAAAAAGCCTGAAAAATCAGAAAATATTAGGTTTATTAGAGAAAATAACTTTGCAACATCTATAACAAAATGCTTTGAGATTTGTAAAGGTGAGTATGTAGCTCTATTAAATGAAGATGTAGATGATATCGAAAGCTATTTATTAAAAATGAAAAAAATTCTAGACAATGGAGCAGATATTGTTATTGGTAGAAGAAAAAATAAATCTTTAATTGCAAAAATTTTTGTTAACCTTTTATTTCCAAAAAGTAGAAAAATAGAAGACCCTCTTTCAGAATTTTTTATGTTCAAAAAAAGAATAATAGAAGGAAAAAAAATAAGTCCTATAGGTAGTAAAATATTGCTTGAAATTTTATATAAAGGAAAGTATTATAAAATAGAAGAATTTCCAATAAATTTAAAAAATAAAAATAGGATTCAAGTTAAAGAAAGATATTCAAAATATTTATTGGAAATTGCTTGGAAAGAAGGAGAAATTTTTAGATTTCTTAAATTTGGGATTGTTGGTGGAACAGGAATGCTATTAAACGAATTTCTTTTATGGCTATTTTTAAAACTAAACTTTCTGCTAGTCATCTCTAGCATTTTTAGTATAGAATCATCAATTTTATGGACTTTCATGTTAAATGAATTATGGACTTTTAAAGATAAAAAAGGAATTAGCATTAGAAGATTATTAAAGTTTAATTTTGCATGTTTGATAGGATTGCTAATAAATGTTTCGGTACTTCTGATGCTTAATAAATTTTTTGGAATTCATCCTTTAAAAGCAAATATAGTTGGTATAGCATCTGCATTTATATGGAATTTTTTTGTGCATAATTTATGGACATGGTATAAATAATATTAAAGTATTAGATTATTCTTTCCTAATTTTCCCCCCAACTGGATGAATTGCTCCGCATGCCTCGCATTTTAACATTAGTGTTCTATTTTTTCTTATTAATTTAGTATCGGGCCTGCCACACTCTCTACATAAAACATATCTTTTAACATATTTCTCTATTCTTTCCTGTACCCTATTTTCTTGTAATTTTCCTTGAAAAATTGCTCTTTCTCCATCAATTTCACCAGCTGTTCCTAATTCTTTTAGCAAATATGAAAAAATTTGTTGCTTCTCTCTATTTAACTTATCTGCAATTTCTCCTAAATTTTTTAAAATAGTTGTATTTCCTTCATAAAAAACCTCTCCTTTTGGCATTTGAAACCTATCTTTTATAACGATATCCTTTGGTAGAGCTTCTATTGCCCTTTTAAGCAATTTTTCATAATCATATTTCATAATTTGAATGAAATATGAACATAAATAAATTTTCTATTTTCCTTTTAATTTTCCCCACAAAATCTTATGAAGCTGTATAGAAAACCTAACATTAAGCTCATCTCTTAAAATCAATTCTGCCAATTTTTTAGCGCTCATTATTTTCCATACAGGTTGCATTACTATATTACAAATAGGCTTGTATCTTTCCATAATTTTTTTAGCAAATTCATAATCAATTTCATTTCCAACAACAAATTTTAATTCATCATTTTTTCGAAGTAGGTTTAAATTTTCTATTAGCATTTTTTTATGCATATTTGAATATGGCAATTTAAAATCCATTTTTACTATTATATTTCTTTTTGTAAGCTTTCCAATATTTATTGAACCATTTGTTTCAACACTAACTTCATAATTTTTTTCTAGTAAAGAATCTATTAAATTATACACTTCGTTTTGTAATAAAGGCTCCCCACCAGTTATGCAAACTCTTTTACATTTCCATTTATTTATTTTTCTAAATATTTCTTCAATTTCCATTTCTATTCCTTCATAAAATGCATATTCAGTATCGCAATATTTGCATCTTAAATTACAACCAGTTAATCTGATAAAAATAGTTGGTATGCCAATATCATGCCCTTCGCCTTGCAGGGAATAAAAAATTTCATTTATTAATAGCATAATTATATTAATATTCTTTATAAATATAAGTAACCATTCCATTCATTCCATTTATCTTTCCATCAAAAACTATAAATGGACCATATTGTCTAGATAGTCTATAGCCAAAAGCATATTCCTTAGTTATCTTATAAAATCCATCAATTAAACAAGCTCCTCTTGCCTTTGGATATAAATCAATTTGAACTATTTCTTTATCTTTTCCATTTCCTTCCCATAAGTCAAATAAGCTATCTGGATAATAAACTTCAATATATGAAAGCTTAAAAGAAAAATTTCTAAAATCGTAATCTATAAAATTTTTAAAAATATTTTCAGCAGAAGATACGTTCATTAATTTATCACTTAAATTTTCAAAATCTTTTGGAATTTCTTCATATGCTAAATAAGGAGAAATTTCCATTGATGGAATTGGTTCCCTATTTTTCGATACATTCAATACATAATCTTTTCTTAGCTTATTGTTTCCAAAATGCAAAATCCATCCAGCACTATTTTTCCCTTCCCAATATTCAGCATATACTAAATATACATTCAAATTTCTTTTCATAAAATCTTTTAGACCTTTATAGCTTAAAGCCATTACAACAGCATCTCTCAAATAAATCTTCATTTTGCTATTATTTCCTTGAGAAGGAGACATAAAATCTTTCCATTTTTCATACTTTAAATTTCTTTTTGATTCATAATAAACATTTCCCATTCGCATTTTTTTCCCATGTCCCTTTTTATATTCCTTTAAAAGGAATGAATAGGTATTATTTCTTATTCCTTGTTTTTTAAATACAATTTGATATGGAAGAGGATATCATTTTTTATATCTATTTTAATAGCCTTTAAATTTTTGTCATATTGGCATGTCAACATAAATTTTATTTTTTCATATGAAAAATTCTCTTTTATTCCTTCATAAAATTCTCTTTGAAGAAAATAATCTATAAAATCATTTATTGGATATGAATTAATTTCCATATATCTCTCCCTATTTAATGCATGATGTATTGTAATACTTTTTAATATCTTTCCAACAATAATTTCTTTATCATTTTCTTCATAAATCCTATAAATGTGCTTTTCTATATTAATTGGTAAATCCTCCTTTTTTTTTCCTCCAGTATAATTATAAGGCATCTCTTTACTTTTTATGTAAAAATCAATGACATTAAAATTATTTCCAAAGCCATCTTCAATATTTGCTTTTTTTATTTCTATGTTCATTTCACCAGTACTATAATAAATTAAAAATCCTTTTTCAGTCTCAAAGATCATTTTTCCTTGCAATTCATATTTTATTTTATCTCCGATTCTAAACTCGCTTGTTTTAAAAAAATATGACTCCTCTTTTTCAATACATCCAATAAATAATGAAATAAAAAGTATTAAAATTAAAATTAAAATTAAAATTAAAGTAGTAGATTCAATTTTCATATTCTGTTGGGTCATTTAAACCAGCTTCCTTAAATGCCTTTATTCTAAGCTTACAAGAAGGGCATTTTCCACAATGTTTATTCCCTTCTTTATAGCAACTCCATGTCTTTTCAAATGGAACATTTAATTCATTTCCTTTTTTAACTATCTCAGCTTTTGATAAATAAATTAATGGAGTTTTTATCTCTATTGGCTTACCTTCAACTCCTCTCTTTGTTGCAAGATTTGCTAATTTTTTAAAAGCTTCTATATATTCAGGCCTACAATCAGGATATCCAGAATAATCTACTGCATTTACTCCAATAAAAATGCAATCAGCATCTATTACTTCAGCATATGCTAAAGCAAATGAGAGAAATATGGTATTCCTAGCAGGAACATATGTAATAGGAATTCCTTGTACTTCTTCTGGCACTTCTATATTATCTGTTAATGCTGAGCCTCCAATTTGGCGCAAATCAACTTTTAATATTTTATGTTTTGCATTTAGCCATTTTGCAATTTCTTTTGCACTTTCTATTTCCCTCCTATTTCTTTGACCGTAATCAAATGTAATGGCATATATTTCATATCCCTCCTTTTTTGCAATTGCTGATGAAACTGCAGAATCCATTCCTCCAGATATTAAACACACTGCTCTTTTTCCCATTTTGCCCACGCTCCCTGACCAAATCCTTCATCTACTCCAATTTCAATAAATTTTATTTCATCTTTTTTAATTAATTCTAAAAATCTTTTTAATATGTACATTGCGAGATTCTCAGCAGAAGATGAATATATCGGAAGCATTGCACAATCTTCTTCAGGAAAAATGTATCTCTTATCTTTATACCTAATTTCTATTTCCTTATCTTTTTTTATTTTCAGTTTTCCATTAGTTGGAATTAATATTTTATGGTCTAATTCTTCTATAATTTTTTTTATATTTTTTTTAATTTCTCTAAAATCAACCAGTATATCCTTTTTTTCATTTCCTTCTATAATTACATGGACAGCATATGTATGTCCGTGGAGGCGAGAACATTTAGAATAATCTGGTAAGAAATGAGCAGATGAAAATGTTAAATTGCTTTTCCAACCATCTATCTTAATTTTCACAATTTTATATTCTATTAATATAAAATATCTTCGTATTATGATGAGGAAAGGAGTTAAGAAGGTAATGAAGGATAAGAGCAGAGGATATTTCAAAGGTATCGTGGAAGCAGACTTTTCTATTATTAAAGGAACGACTTTAAAAGGTTCATCGCCTACCTATCTATAGTTGTTGCAAAGATCAAGCTTGTATTATCCGATGACTTTCCCTATGCTGTCCTTGACTGGAAGAAGTTAGAGGCTTTGAGCAAGCTAGGCTATGATAAGGCAAAGGAAGCTTTGGGCATAGACTGGAGGTATGATTTCGTTATAAGGATATTCTCTAATGATGGCAGATTAATTCTGGAGTATCCTCAGAATGCTGATCTGAAGAATGCTGATATAGTAGCTAGGTATAGTAGGAATGTTGTTATTGCAAAGAGCATAAACGCATCTCCCTTGAAGATATCATCAGGTGTAGATACAAATCCAGAAGAGATTATAGAGAATATGTATATGGAAAGGATGCTTGCAAACTTCGAGATGATCGTCTATAGATAACTAAATTTCGAGCTCTTCCTTGTTATTTTCTCTAGTTGGATATGCGTCATACATCTGTGGATGAAGGTTTGGCCATCCCCTCGTCTTTTCCTGTACATATTCAAATGCTTTCTCAGCTGTTACTTTCCTTCCCTTTTCTCTAGCTTCCTTCATATATTCATACATGAAATATACTAAGGCAGTTGGCCAATCTTCACCATTGACTACATAGTTGTGTCCATTTCATCTTTAGAACATGAAGAAATGACAACTATTCTATCCCATTCTTTCTCCTTAAAGTATTCTACGAAGCTCCCAGAATAGCATGCACTGAAGATAGCGGCAACGGCTCTTGCAGTCACTCCACTTAGCCATTGATACCAACCCTCTCCTTGAATAAAGAAAACAACAACATCATCTGCATCTGATTTTACATCTATGAGATCTAAAGCTTTGTATGTTTCTTCGGGAGCCTTTTCGTAGGGACATATTACCAGTATCTTTTCTCCTTCAAATAAGGATGCAAATTTTTTGATCTTTTCGGCTTTTTTACGTCCAATAGGTGAACGGAACACTCCATAATGATTCTCTATTCCATCTCCTGGTTTTTCCCAAGCTAGGCAACCATAGATAGTAAAGTTCAGTTTTTTCTCTACAATTATCTGCCAATCCCCATCTTTCTCCTTGTAGTATGTATATCCATTTTTTGCATTCTCATTTGCACTTCCAACTCCTGTCTTCCATACATAGTAACAATAACTGTTTTCTTTGTCGTAGCCACCTTCTGCTGTTACGACTATGTAATACAATTTTTCTCCATATCTTTCATTTTTAGGCTCCAATCCATGTTCTTGCCAGTAAGGATCATCTGCTGGTCTCACTAGCGTATATTCCTTTTCCAATTCCCATACTACCTTTCCATTTCCTTTTACTTCTTCATAACTGAATCTCTTTGATAGAATAACATCTCCAGGATATCCATGCCTATCTGAGCATATGCTAACAATTAAATCCCCCAGTTCTTCATCATCGGATAATGGAATAAATCTTTTCTTCTCTTCAACAGAAATTGGTAGTTCTATCTTTGTTAAATTTTCTATATACGGATAGAAACCTTGTGCATATTGCCTGCCATCATATATCTTTACATCTTCATATTGCATTTTGAGAATGCAATGAAATATTTTTAAAAGAGTATGAATAAAATAATCGAAAAATGAGAAATGTTTACATATCTTTACTTCTTTTCCTATTTCATTTCTTGTCTCATTTTTGCCAATAAATGGATTCAACAAAATAAATGCTATAATTATGCTCCAGAGCTTCATGAAAATATATAATGATGGATTTATAAAATTATTTCTTGTAATTTAAAGCATTATATGCCTGCTACAAATTATCATAACTCTCTGTATATATTCTTTCTGTGTCCTATGAACAATATCTCTACTTTTTTATCTTTTTCCAATATATTGTATATTACCCTATAATCTCCCACCCTTAATACCCATAAATTTACACCAATCAGATGTTTTCCAAATTTTGTGGGATTTTCTCTTAATTTCCATAAACTTTTAAGAATTCTTTCAGAAATTGAAATATCCAATTTTTTGAGATAACTAACCGCTTTTGGGTCCAGAATTACTTTATATCTCATCCCCTAAAATATCTTTAGCTGCTTTTTCTAAAGATATTCCTTCCCCTTTTTCTATTCTCTCTTTTGCTTCTTTGATTTTCTCCAACAATTCTGGATTTGATAATATTGCCAAATTTTCTTTAATATGCTCTACTTCTTCTTTTAGTTTTTCAAAATCTTTTTTTGTAACTACTTCGTGCATATTCTATATGTATAAGCGTGTATTAAGATTTTTTGTTCTCTCTCCTGATAGCTTTCTATCTTCCCCAAGTGTTTTATTTGAAAGAGACATCAAATCCTTTCTTGACTTTCAAAATATTGCGCAAACTTCTAGATTGGGAGCTCATCCTTGTTATTTTCTCTAGTTGGATATCCATCGAACATCTGTGGATGTAGCTGACCCCATATGCCTATATTAGGATCTTTAGTTACCTCCTCCACCTTTTCTCTTGCATACTCAAATGCGCTCTCTGCCGTTCTTAATCCATTTTTCATTGCCTCATACATGAAGTATACGAATGCAGATGGCCATTCTCCAGAATGAGGATCTATATAGGAGCTTTCCATTTCCATTCCAGAGCATGAAGAAAGGATGACATATCCATCCTTTCTTAACTTTCCATAGTATACAAAATTTCCAGAATAGCATGAATCAAACATTGCACATATTGCTTTTACTTTCATCCTGCTGAATAGCTCGGCAAGATCCTTTCCTTTAACTCCAGATACACTTAGCATTCCATCTGCATGCCCTTGGATAAAGAAAACAACAACATCATCTGCATCTGATTTTACATCTATGAGATCTAAGTAATGGTATGTCACCTCGGGTTCAGACGAATGTCGAGTAAATACGATATTTTCTCCTTTGAAAAGAGAAGCCCATTTCTTTATTTTATCCATGTACCCCTCTGGAGAATCAAATATTCCATAATGATTTTCTATACCATCTCCTGGCTTTTCCCAAGCTAATTTGCCATAGATGGCATATCCAAGCTTATGATCAAGCTTATCCCAGTTGCTTTCATTCTTGAAATAAGCATTTCCATCTGTTGCATTGTTATTCTCGCTTCTTCCTTTGGGCCTCCTTCCTGGCCACCATACATAGTAACAATAACTTCTTTCTTCAACAGAAATTGGTAGCTCTATTCTCGTTAAATTCTCTATATACGGATAGAAACCTTGTGCATATTGCCTGCCATCATATATCTTTACATCGTAGTCATTGAATAATTCCAGAAAATTTACAATATGCAATTTTTCAATTAAATTTTTACATAACTTCTTTGGAAAAGTTTCCAAAATTCTATCCAATAAATATTCGGGTTTTATGTTTTTGCTAAACTTTTCATTTTTAATTATTGCATTTTTAATTGCATTCCCAATATTTCCAATCATTGCATTTCCAACGCTTGCTATTCCAATATTTAAAAATAAAAGTAGGCAACAATTTCCAGCCTAATGAAAATATATAATGATAGCATATAAAAATTTTATATGCAATTCCAGCCAGCATTTCAACAAACTATATAAA
>Ga0190363_1001527_pt1 | contig 13607 bp, 10 predicted proteins | sample 48721867_MG_FD_161272 | JGI IMG/M metagenome (GOLD analysis project Ga0190363, IMG submission 161272) | Hydrothermal vent microbial mat bacterial communities from Southern Trench, Guaymas Basin, Mexico - 4872-18-6-7_MG | ecosystem: Environmental > Aquatic > Marine > Hydrothermal vents >...
CTTTGAGACAAGATTACGGCAACCAGCGTCTTAAATGGATCTCTGTTCCTGAATCTCTCTAAGTCGACCGGTATCTGTTCTAGAACCCTTTCAATTATCGTGGTTAATCGCTTACTCATATCCCTCGACTCCGAAGCCATGGGTTTGCTCACTTGATGATTATTTCATGCTTTGTTAAAGCCTTGACGAATTCCTTAAACCTGCGCTTAGCCAGAGCAGGCCCTTCCAGTCTCATGAATATCTTGAACTTCTCAACCCTTAAATCAACTACCCTCAACCCAAATCGAGGCGCTACTCTCTTTAAGTCCTTAGACTCTATTATGGGTATCTCTTCAACACGACCGCATGGCCCCAGTCTACATGAGGCGCATCCAAGGCCGTGAGCTTCTATATTCGCTGCGCAGGCTGAGGGATATATCTTGATATCGAGTTTTCCTGCGAGCTCCATTATCTTCCTTTTCAAGTCTTGGCCTTTAATCGTTATCTGTTTGGTCCCTTCCAGCCTTCTTGGAATGCGTTTAAGTACGTTGTCTAGATACGGATAACCTGCTGCCTTTAGCCTCTTGATGATCCCCTCGGTAACCCTCAGCGATCCAAGTACGACTCCGCTTACCCCGCTCCGCTTAGATTGGGACAAGATCTCCTCGAACTCGCTTAATTCTATTCCTGGGAGTATAGGTCTCAGAAAGAGAGAGACATGGATTCCCTCTTTGGATAGGTTTTTAATGGTCTCATAACGTTCTTCAGGGCTCGGCGCCCCGGGTTCGAGGGTTTTATGAAAAGATTGGGTGATCACCGTAACCAGCACGCTCACATCCCTACAAGTGGATCTTATCCGCGCCGCGTCCCCGGATCCAAGCCTGGCTTTAGTAGAAAGTTGAATCGGGTTTCCGAGCTCACTTGAGATCGCCGAAAGATACTCGTAGGTTCTTTCGGAGGTCTCGGGAAGAAAGGGCTCAGTCACGGCGCCGAAAGCGAGCAGAGAGCCACGCCGGCCAACTACTACAGCCGGATTTATGGCCAGAGCATAGGCGAGCTGCAACCCAGAAAGAGGATATGGCCTCGGCTTCGCCGGGAAACCCATATCCCAGATATAGCAATAAAGACATCCAAAGCTGCAGCCTACCCCCGTGTGCACGGTCAGGCCACATGGTCTAGGAAGCCTCCTAGCGTGAGAATCCGCCTCAGCCTCCCTAACCTCCTCAGCTCCCAGCCTCGCTCTAAGGCGCTCCGCGACCCCCAATTTCTTCTCTAAAGCCTCCTCGACGTCTATATCCATGAAGTGGGCCTCCACATCAAAGGGGCATCCTTCCTACATATTTCATGGCATCCGGTCTTCTCGGACTGGGAGGCGGTGCATATAAAAAGCTTATAAGCAGCTCATCCATAGATACACCATAGCTTATAAAGGCTGAGAGCATGGTCAAGACACCTGAGCCGACAATTAATATCGAAAATGTCGTCGCGTCGGTTACGATAAATCAGAAACTCGACCTCACCCAGATCCAGAAAGCTTTCCCCGAAACCGAGTACAAGCCCGCCCAGTTCCCAGGCCTGGTGTTTAGGCTCGCGAAGCCGAAGACCGCTACCTTGATCTTCTCATCAGGTAAAATGGTGTGCACGGGGGCGAAGAGCGAGCAGGAATCCATCAGGGCGGTTCAAACTGTCGTCAAGCTACTCGAAAAAGAGGGATTCCTAATAAGACACGAACCAATAATCGAAATCCAGAACATAGTCGCCTCCATAGACCTCCACGCCAAGATAGACCTCGAACAAGCAGCCATGAAACTCGAAAACACCATGTATCAGCCCGAGCAATTCCCAGGGTTAATCTATAGGATGACTGAACCCAAAGTTGTGATCCTTATGTTTGCGAGCGGTAAATTAGTATGTACGGGAGCGAAGAGCGAAAAGGAAGTCTATGAGGCAGTCTACAAATTAAAGAACATCTTAGAGGAGAATCAGTTGATCACGTATACCACAGTAAAGTAACATCGAATATCAGCTCTCCAGCCGAAAACGATTCTTTCAGGCAAATCGTCTTACATGCGTAAAACATTATTTAAAAATCGACCTAGAGCTTTATTGGATGATGAGGGGTGATAAAGCTCTAAAAACGATCAGATGCAGGTTTGAGGTGATAAAGAATGCAGCCGCGGATTTATTAAACGAACTTTACTCACAATATCACAATATGCTTATTCTCACTCTTAACCCAATAATCTCTATGCGTATTGGTGCAATTGTATCTGAATACGAATTAACGTTAAGTATGTATGAGGAAATAGTCCCAGAAGAAGGAAAACTAATCCTCAGACGCATTTCCGAAGATTGTACGAACCCCATCATGACCCTTGAGCTTATCAGGAATAATTGCGAGATAGCTAAGCTCTTTATAAGTTCGCTCATAGGAAATATTTCGCATGAGGATATCGATAAGCTATACTCATTACGTCAGGAGATAGAGCCCCTAAGAAGATCAAATCTTAAGCTTTATCAACATTTAGAAAACGCTATCGAGGAATATGAAAACGGACATTACTTAGCATGTGCACTAATAGCGGGAAAAATATTCATTTACTGTCACGAAAACATCTTAATAGGGAAAAGCGAAAAAGAGAAAGCCGAAGTCTTAGTCAAGAAAGGATTTCTAGAAGAAAAATTAAAAGAATCATTCCTCAGAGGAGGACGACTTGCCAGAAATTATTTTTCGCATGATATACTTGCTTATCCAAAGCCGCATGATTCATTGGATCTACTTTCACAGGCAGTAAAAATGGCGCTCATATATAAGAGATTAAAATCCAGATCATCCCAAGATTAAGATTTCATGACGATCACATGTTTGCAATCCACTAGCTGTTTCTGTAATATTATCAGGGTCTACCATAATTGGAGGATCTTGGAAGTAGACATCATAGATGCACTAGAAAGAGCTTAGGTAGATGTTTAATTCAACGGCCTTACTTTAGTCGTTGTGGCCTTCGTGATTGCAAGGCGACTTTCTCTGTCATAGTCAGTGTGAACTTAGGCTATGATTGTTAACTACTAGACTACTATCTACTGTGGAGAGTTCCGAATACAAGATAATTAGACAAAAGAATACATGGCACAAAAAGTATACAGGATATCGACAAGACTAAAAAAGGCCGAATGATGAGAAAGACATATCTTCGTACAAGACCTCTACCATGTGAGATGAAGGGATTTTGGGATGGAGTCTTATGGGGTATGGGGTTTAGGGAAGTCGTATCGAAGAGGAGAAAATGCAGGTTCTGCGGCCGACGAATACCGGCAGACGCGAAATACTGCCCATACTGCGGCAAGCAGCTGAAATAAACTCTCAAATTAGACTTGAGAGAACGAATGGTAACTCAAGCAAACGGCTTCCAGATACTAACCTCTGAGGATAGGAGTTATGTGTAAATTGCGTTAGGCTATCTTCGAGTGCCCCTGCATAGAAGTCTTCGCCCTCCAAACATCTTCATTGCAGATATAATACGTCTCACTACTCATAGACACCAGCGTTACTGACCTATCCTTCTTCTCCAATACTAAACTCCTTACGTCATCAATGACATTGACCTTAGGGTGTTTATCCCATGAGTTCTCTACGATAAACAACCGATACCGCCTCTCCTCGTTCATCACCTTCACCTCGTTTTCCGTCAGCTCTATGTCTTTCGTTAAGCCGTCTCTAAATGCCTTGACTTCAATCTTCCATTCGCCCGCCTCTATGTCGTAGCCCGTGAACTCGTAGGATACGTCTCTGACATTCCTTTCTGGTAAGCTGTACTCTTTTTCGAGAAATCTCTCCGAGGCGACAATCCCCCTTCTCTCGGTGTAAGATCTAAGTATCCCAGCCTTATCCTCCATGCTATATGTAACGTCCATCACTTTATGCGGCTTAATTATTCTTGCCAGCTCGTTAAACATTGGTGATAACTGCCTCTTAAATCCAGGTCTGAAAAATCTTTTCTTTACGGCTACGGCAATGGACTTCCTCCTAGGGGTATTCAAGAGCCTAACCCTCCCAAAATTGCTTTCAAATTTCAGCTCTCTCCAATCTCCTTCCCTAATCTTGTCTGCATACTCTTCTTTCCACCTACTCCTCACCACCTGGCTTGGAATTGTTTGGCCCTCCCTAGTGGTCCACCCGACCCAGCTCCATGCCCCACTCATCGAAAGCGAGTAAGCGGCCTCTGTTAACGTCTTTTCATCGATCCTGACCCTCTTTGGTGGAGAGGAGTCTGCCATATGGAAGATCACATAAGCGAGGTTATCGAGTTCCTCTTCGGCCGCCTTTCCGCCCTTATAAAGAAAGACGACTATTCCTTCCTCTCTTAAGCTGAGGCCAACTGTTACGAAGTAAGTGTCATGCAGCCTTACCTCGCCATACTTGACTAGGCCGAGAGATTTAAGGCATGACGATAAAGGATTCACCTTAGCGGTTTTCGAGAAAAGATAATCAAAGACGATCCAACTTCCATCTATCTTCACGCCCTCTAGGAGCTCTTCTAAGACTCTAGTCCTCCATTCTCGTGGAATTCGATTGACGATGTAGGAAGATAATATCCCCGGCCTAAGTAAGCCCCAGCCTGATGCATCCGGTATAGCTGGGCCAAGTAGCTTGAATACACGATCTTTCAGCCTAGGTAGATCGAGGCTGTTCTGAGGCTTTAAGCCCGTATATATTCTCAGGTTAAGCCACAACGCCTCACACCGCCTTGAACTCGTAGGTTAGTTTAATCAGGTCGTATTCTCCTGGACTTCTGTAATGTAGCCAGTCCGCAATCCTCTGTCTATATTCCACAGCCACATCCATAACTAGTTTGAGATCCTCTTTAGAGAAGTTACCATCTGGACAAATCAGCTTCAGAAGGCCTGCTCCAATCCTTTTCACAGCCTTTTCATCTCTAATCTTATCCGTTCCCCTGACCTCTATATGGTCGTTTATGTAGGCGATGAACTCTAGCCTCTTTCGCAGCTGATGCATTATCTCCGAGAAGTAGTCTACGGCAAATCCGTAGTAGTGTGAGAGATATTGTTTCGCCTTTCCAACTTTGGGTATTTCCCATCCAGGTATGAAGCCGTGGAGCCTGTCTATGAACGCTGTCTCCCTCATCTCTTCGGGCATGACGTAGGTGAACTCCTCCGTCGGCCTCTCCCCATAGACATCAACGTTTCCTACAAATGCTAGGGAGCAGCCGCTACTCCCTCTCCTCCTCCCCCTTTCATATTCACCGCTCTCCATGAACTGTTTGAGCTTACCCATTATCTCCGAAGCATGTTCGAAGCGTATCTTTGAGATCTCATCGAATACTACGCAATCCCTTGTAGGAATTTCTCCAGGCATGTCTCTTCCGAGGTGCCATATTAGAACTGCTGGGCTTACCCTCCCGCCGGAGAATATGCGCGAGTAAAATGACATATTGCTGAATACGTATGTTTTCCCCGTTCCTCTTGGCCCTAGCTCTATTAGGTTCAGGTTTTCTTCGACGAGGGGTAGAAGCCTCGTGAGTATCAGAAGCTTCTTTCTGAGAGGAAGCTGGGTTGGGTTATATCCGATAGTCGATATCAGCGCATCTATCCATTCGTCCGTCGTGAACTCGGATCTACCTTTTCTAAAGTCTTCGAGATTCACCTCAGTCATCTGAAATGGTTTGAAGCCTGTTAACCTTATCTTTACTGTTGCGTTTGGATCATATTCTAGGCTGACCATTCCCCATATACCCATTTCAAGAAGCCTAGGGTTCTCTTCTACTATTTCGTCTGGGACAATTATCTCCTCGCCTATCGGGATGTTTAATAGCTCAGCGTAATTCAGTCCCGTTTCCAAGTCTTTCCCGACCTTTAGCTCAGCTATGAGCTTAACCCTGCCTTTCTTGACGAGATCGTATTTGACCACGTCCTTTTCCTGCGGCTCTCTATAGTATTTGTCGACGACCTCGGAGACCTTCTTAAGTCCCTCTTCGGTTATCCTGTCTCTGCATACCGCTGCTATTAGGTACTCCGCTATGAATCTCGGAAGTCTCCCGATATGGCCGTAAAGCATCAAGTCCTTCTTAACGACGGCGTCTCCGAAAACGTTCTTCAGCTTAGAGCTGACCTTATCCATGTTGGTCACGAGCATCACCCCAATAGTTCATCGAGACTGCTACGCCTAACCTTAGATTCGCTGGAGCGTTTAACGTATATCGGAACAACTTTCTCGATTTTCCTCATGGAATCCTCCCACAAGTATTCAATCGAGAATGTCGCCCGGTATTCTCCGGTCTTTAATCCGCTTAAGCGGAAGGTAACGCGTATCTCGTCTGAGATTTCGTCGAAGAATTTTTCAGAGGATCTGCCCTCAAACATGAGCTTCACCTTAACATCTCTGATCGGAGCATCATAATAGTTAATGATCTTGACTTCTAACTCCTGTTCCTCATCCTCATATAGGACGGGGGTCTCTACGATAAGTTCTGGAGTTAACTCTTGGATCTCTTCATCCGCCTCTTCCTCCTCCACCTCCTCGCCTTTAAGAATAGCTAGACACCTCTTTATTTCTCTAAGCTCGTCCTCAGTTATGCCGTAAAGTTCGGCAACAGTTTTATCAATCTCAGCTTCAACCTTCCTTAAATCCTCTTTCAAATCCTCCCTGCTTTCTTCATAGACTTTCTTTGCGATTTCATGTGCTTTTTGTGAGAGTTTGGAAAGTTTTTGATGGAGTGGATCTTTGGAGTTGAATTTTGGGATTTTGATGTAACTTAGAATATGTGACTCTTGTCTCAACTCATAAGTGTATGATGCAATTGCTAAACCAATAGGAGATGAATTCAAAACCCCCGTTAAATAATATGCTTCACTCGAAGTTGTAACAGGAGTTAATATCAAGGTATCAGGCACTACAACTGGTTTTTTATCGAGATATTTATCTTTAATAGGTTCTATAGCAGCAGAAGCGAAATGTACGGCCTTTCCGGTTATGGCACCAGCGATGCCTTTCCAAACGACCTTATAATTTGAGAATGTATATTTTCCTATATCATATAGTGAATAAAATGGATTGTCCCTGCCCCAGAGTTTGTGAATACTTCGTTTTTCTAATTCTTTTCTAAAGAAGTAGAAATACATATAGGTTTTTGGATATTTTATCTTAATACTGTCTTCTGGTATAGGTTTTCCTGTTGTTGGGTTATGTGGAACAACTATCCACTCGTGTTCGCTCTTTATGTACCATTTTTTAATATCTCTTCCTCTAATGAGAGGATAAACTAGGTCCTTTTCAATGACTGCCTCAATAACTTTAACTTTCTTCTTTTGTCCACTCTTGCTCGAATTTCGAATTAACAAACCATTCGGTGCTTCATTTAGAATTTCAATCCAATATACTTGGTTTAATCCAGGAGTAACTCCCCTGTGGGCTTTATACTCACTTTTACCTAAAACTCTTTTTATTCCTTCATATGCTTTTTCAGTTACTTGCATCCAGGGGCTTTCTGGTCTATTTTCTTCAATTGGAATAAAAACCAAATCAAATTGTTTAGTAGTTTTCTTAACCTCTTCCAATTCAGCTTCTTGTCTGATTCCTTTGCTTTTCGGATTGTGCCATATCACACAAGGGATTGGGAAGCTCGTTTTCCCAGCCTTTTGTATGACTATTAGCGACGTTCTGTTGACAGCGCCCTCAAAAGGATATAACGTTACTAAATCGTGAATCTTTCGAACATTGTACTTGGTTATATGCTTTCTGAATCCTGCTCCCGCCTGCGTTTTATATATCGTGAAGGGCGCGAGGAAGGCGAACATTCCTCCATCCTTAACGTATCTATCCATGCATCTGGCTATGAACAGCATGGCCATGTCCTTCTTGACCTTCCCCAACCCCATTCCCTTCGTCTTCCTGAGAAGCCCGTAGGCGTCCCAAAGCTCCCTGGTGCTATTTCTATAGTCCTCGGGGAGGTTCTCCCAGTTGATCCAAGGCGGGTTGCCCACCACGTAGTCAAACTTGCCCACGAAAAATGGCGCGAAGGAGTTCTTCAAGATCCTCGTCCATATCCTATTCTTACCCTCCCTTTCAAGCCTCAGCATATTGTTAAAGAGTTCTACGATTACAGAGACTTCATCTTCTTTCAACTCCACCTCCCTTAAAAGCCTCGCCTTGAACTCGTCCGCGTTATAGCCCCCTCTCACGCATTCTTCGATCACCGCCAAGACCTTTGGCAGCAAACCCTTCTTCACAACGGTCTCCGGGATCGAGAACTCCCCCGCAACGGTTCTCAGGACGTATGCCGCGGCAGTGAGGGTCTGCCTCCTCTCCACGAGTATCGAGTCCGCAAGGTATATGGGTATCTCAATGGGCTGATCCCCCTTCTCCCTCAGCATGTCTCCAAGCGATATCAGATAATTCGCCCTCGACGCTATCACGGCCAGGGGATTCAAGTCGAAGCCCACGATGTTTCTCGTAATCTTCCTCAACGCCGTCTTCTTATCTATCCAATGCTCTTCGACATAGGACTTGAGCCTCCCTATCGCCAGGATCAGGAAGGTCCCGCTGCCGCATGCTGGATCCAGGAGCCTGAGGTCGAGTGGAGCCAACACATCCTCCTTTTCCTCGGCAACCTTCTCGAAGTTTTCCAGAGTCCAGCCGACCTCGTTAAGCACGAGTTCAGCGAGCCAATCCGGAGTATAATACTCTCCGAGGTCATGTCTAATCTTCTTTGGGACGAGGTTCTGATACAGCCGCTTGAAGAGGTCTCTGATCCTCTCAGGCTCGAGATCCGCCACGCTCGGATCGTATTCTACGAGTCTATCGATCACGTTCATTATAGCCTTCCCGACCTCCGGGTCCCATTCGTCGAGATACCAGGCGAAGTAATCTGCCTCGAGGAAGTTTAATATGCCGAGTTTCTGGAATATCCCACCCTCCTCCAAGTCTCTAAGCTCATCCCTCAGCCTCTCATGCCCCCGATAATATGCGTCCTCAAGGGTTCGGAGATAGGACCATATTCTCGGAGTTATGTATAGGGATCCGACCTCCGCGGCCAAGAGCTTCATTATCAGCGCGTAGTAGGTGTGAACTGCGAAGAGGAGCTTTTCGGGATCCGCGTCCTTTAAGCCGTAGAACTTCTCTAAGCCCTTGACCTTACTAGGGCTATACGCGCAGACCTGGGAGAAGACCCGCCTCCAATCCTCGAAGAAAGTTTTGGTTCTATCCAAGGGGTTTAGGAGCTTTCCGTAAAATGTCTTGATGGCTGCCCGCGTAACAGGGCTTTCTGGCCCGAAATCCTTGAGTAGATCCTCGGGGCTTAGAGCCTTCCTCCGCAGGCCGACGATCGCCTCGATCAGCTTAGCCACGGTGTTCTTGTTCACCTCGAAGGGCCCTTTACGCTCAAAGGTCCTCGTAACCGATCTATACCTCACAAACCCTATCTTAAAGCCGTCTAAGACGACGCCTAAGTACCTCGGAAACCTGGCCTCATTATTTTGCGCATGGGCTATGATGTATCCCTTAACCTGCTCAACCGCCTTCTCAAAACCACTCTTAGTCTCAAAGGTCTTCGGCCTCTCATACTCGATTATCAAGTGACCATAGAGCGCATCAGCCCTAACCCCAGAAACCAGAGTGACCTCATACCTAGCTCGAGGAGGCTTCCAAGACGCGTGGGGAACCCCCTCCCCCTCTATCTCCTTGAGCTTTTCGATTACCTTCCTCTTTAAAACATATTCGACCCCCTGTCTTAGATCCTCCTCACTAATCGATTCCGAGGCCACCCTCCTTATCTCCTCGGCAATCTCCTCAGCGTCCACAATCAAACCAACACCCATGCTCTATCCCCCACAATGCACGCAAAAACCGCTCGGACGCCACCTCTAGCCCGCCTATCCCTCTATGGTGGGCTGAAGTCTTAAAAATCTTTACCGAAAAACCCCAGCTTCCAACACAACAGACCTTAAAATATCTACGTAATTTTTGGGTTAGACGTGCCCGTCAAGCTTTCCGACTGTGAATGGTTCAGCAAACTCTATCAGAAAATATACGCGGTAGTAAACGGTAGGACGAAGTCGAGGCTACCTCCTCCCTCGGAGATTAGCGTTTTACTTCCATCAGAGGTTAAAGTATCCCACGACATGGTATATGGGACGGCGTTTCAAGATATGCCAGCTCTCTGGTTTAGAGAGATACCACCAGACCCGATAGTGTTCGCTCACGAGCTCATTCACCTAGCCAAGAAGGACACGACTAAGGTGTCGGAAGAAGAATATGCTTACAACCTCGCGTGTTTCGTCGTATTTCTCGCTCGCATTGACGTAATGCCCCGAGACATCTTGAGACTATTCGAGGAGCCACCGAGTGAAGAGGCGATACTAAATGCTATCGAGAAAGTTATGGGGTTGAAATTCAACAGCATCGAAGAATACTTCGACTTCACGGGCGTGATACCGTACTTCGCAGAGTATGATCTTCGCGCCAGGCGAGTCAAGAGGCCAACGGATATAATAGCACTTTCGTCTCTATGATAACGCTCGTAGAGTTGATGGATGGCGCAAGATACGACCCATCCGCCCTGAAAATTCTGCTAAGACTAATGGAAATGGACGATGATTAAGAATTATTGGAATGAGGCGGCGCTTAGAATTAGTTCATGTTTCACCTGATCGATTTATAGATTCAAGCATCATTGGTTTCAGCAACTTCGTCTTCATGAGATTTTGACAGCGTAATTGGGAAGATGTTGAAGGTTCGATGTTACTTTGTAGTGACGTATGTGATTAGTTTGTTCTCTTCAAGGATGTTTTTCAGCTTATACGCCGCTTCGTAGACCTCCTTTTCAGTTTTCGCGCCTGTGCAGACCAGTTTTCCACTGGCGAACATCAAAATCACAACTTTGGGTTCAGTCATCCTGTAGATGAGCCCAGGGAACTCCTCCGGTTTCATTATCATCCTTAATCTTGGGATTAATGCGGCTTCATTATCTACTGGAAAGATAACCTTGGAGACAACGCTCCAGACTAGATCAGAAAGAAGATAATTGCTATAGAGGATGAGCTGAGAGAACTACTTAAAGGAAGACTTTTACACTAAGCTCAACTTGAAGTTGATGCAAGAGATGAGGAATACAGCGGTAGTTGTTGGCGCATGTCCTTGGGACAGAAATAGATTAAAGGAAATTCTCGAAAAAACGAATCTTAAGATTCTCGGAGAAACGTCGAATGTTAAGCAGACTCTGAAATTCGTAGACAGGTTCTCGGATATTGGATTCGTCCTTTCAGAGTTAGAGCTGAAGAGCGGAGATGGCTTGGTGCTGGCGAGCGCTTTAATCAACCGCTACGAGATGAATGTAGCTATTACTAGCAGATTGCTAAGACATTCTTCAGATGTACTTCATAAAGAGTTGGCTGCCATGGGCGTTCGTTTAGTTTCCCCTATGCCCGTTACTAGACGCGAGATTGAGACATTTGTTCAAGCAGTCAAGAACGTGAGTTATACTAACACCAGTACTAGGATAATCCTTCCAAAGACTTCACATCTAAAAATTGAAAGACTTGGGCGTGAGATTGACGGAGAAGTTTTTGTCGTCGGTGGATCGACTGGCGCTCTAAAAGCGCTTTGTCAACTTTTAAGAACCATTGAAATTACTGATGAGCGAGTACTCGTGGTATGCCTTCATACTATAAAGTCGCGTAATACTGTAAAGAAGATAGAGGCTATCGTAAAACGTAACGTGATTGAAGTTTCTGACGCGGAAGAATTCGAGCTGGGAAACGTCTACGTTCTCAGAAGTGGGAGAAACTACAAGCTAGTAGTAAAGGAGGGAAAACTGTTCCTAAAGGGGTTTAGGGAGAGACTGGGGCTCGGATATAGGCCATCGATAAACCTCGTTATGGAGAATTTTTCTGCTGTGTTTGGCGAGCGATGTACAGGGATGGTGTTGTCTGGCTATGGCAATGATGGCGTCTTAGGAAGTAAGCTAATTGTTATGAGGGGTGGTAAAATTATCGTCCAAGATCCAGAAACGGCTGAGATATCATTAATGCCGAGATTAGTTAAGGAGATTATCGACTCGCTAGGAAGAGAATGCGAAATCATAAAAATATGATTATCAGCTTACTATGCCTCCAAAAACGTTGGACAGGCTTGACTAGTGAGGATAATAGAAGGGAAAAGAAGAAAAGGAAGGTGAGGGAAAGAAGGAGGGAAGGGCTCTCGTCACTCTAAAGGCCTTTCGCGTCAACTTGAAGAGCCTTCTAATTGGCGTGCCATCCCTTTTCTGTGAAATCTTTTGCTTCCAAGACTTCAGGTATCCCATGCTTTCTAATTTTCTCAGCGAATTCCTCGCATGATTTCTTGACTTCCCTAGAACTTCGCTTGCCTCAAATACCGTGAATGTATTGTCACCGAAGGCCCTTACGAGCCGAAGCAACATCCATGGAACGTTTTTTCTCCTGAACGCGATCAGCAGTCTGCGGCGAATCTTATCTGCGTATTTTTCAGGGAGGACTTCGTCGGATAGCAGCTCTAGCAGACGCCAAAGGCTCAGCGTCGCCACGTGGTCATATCCGTATGAATGAAGTTTTACTCCATAGTATTTCTGGAGTATTTTGATGAAGTCTTCAGCAATTTCTTTATTCTTCTCGCTTATTCTGAGATAGAAGCCTCCCGCTTTCTCCTCTTCGCCTCTCTTCACCTTGCCGATTCGAATTCGTATATTTCCGTCACCCTCTGTAACTCCCCGAAGGTATCGTGCTACTAGTTTCTTCGGCAGTCTGCCAGCGACAGCAGCTTTTCTAAACGTCTTCTCGACGGCCAAGACAAACATTGCCAAAAGCTTGTTATAAACATCGAGTTCGAAGAGCGGGGTCCTTGCTCGTTCATCAAGGTAAAATCCGCGAACTTCAGCACCAGTCAACGCTTCAAATCGTATTGTCGCTTCTTTCAATTCCTGGCTATCCGGGTTGCTGTAGTAAACGTATGCAACGAGTTCGTTTGCTCCGAGTTGTTTTAGCACATCAGCAACTTTTTTGTGATATCGTATATTCGAGTTCGAAAACCTCATCCGATCAAGCTTCTTACTGCCATCAGCGACATATAGTCCAAGAAATTCTGAGAAGAGGTCTCCATCAACGTATCTTCGTATCGTTGTCTCACACTTTCTTTCCACCCCTCTTAGATACCATATTTTAGTCAACGTTATGTATTCGCCGTCTACTTCGACGTGGAACTCGCTTGGCAGGTCGCCGAGCAGCGATGAAAGGTCTATTTTTCCGTCAGGTGTTATTATTATCTTGCTGGCAGGGGTCATCTTTCCAGTCACCTTTACTGGACGAAGTTGATGTCGGCTCCTGTTGATAGCGCGAACAGCGTTAGATCTTGTAGTAGCTCTTCCAACGCCCTCTCCTTGTTCCTCTGCTGCACGTATTTTGCCGCGATGATGTCTGGCGCATCTATTGGCGCGTCTGCTAAAGCCTTTATCGAATACCAGAACTCCCAGTCAATGCGGACGCTGGGAAATCTCTTACCTTCAATGACCCTCTCAGATCTCTCGACTTTGGTGAACTTTCCGACGTTCTCCGCCAAGATATCCGCGTATTGGCGCTGTTCAAAGACGAATTCGACCTGA
>Ga0190363_1001528_pt1 | contig 13604 bp, 10 predicted proteins | sample 48721867_MG_FD_161272 | JGI IMG/M metagenome (GOLD analysis project Ga0190363, IMG submission 161272) | Hydrothermal vent microbial mat bacterial communities from Southern Trench, Guaymas Basin, Mexico - 4872-18-6-7_MG | ecosystem: Environmental > Aquatic > Marine > Hydrothermal vents >...
CTATTTTACTGGATACCTTGGCAAACTATTTTGGTGGCTACAAAATGTGCCCATCTGGCTATCAGTAATTTTATGGGTGGCGGTAATTATAGTGATTGTTTGGCTATCCCGTAGCTACGTACGTAAAAGGATATTAGAGATAGGGGTGATAGGGTTTGCGGCCATGGGAGTTAATATACTGCTGTTGACGGGGTTTCAAATAATCTACGGATATCTTTATCACTATCTGGGGATATTATCCGGTATCTTCATGCTGGGGTTAACGGTAGGAGCCACCCGTGGTACACGCAAAGGTAACCTAAAATCGATAGAAGCGGGGATGCTGGGGTTCATGTTTATTTTGTGTGGAATACTGTGGCTCACGAGAACCTACACGTGGTGGGTGGTAATGCATTGCTTCCCAATACTTAATTTTGTGATGGGTTATTTCGTAGGTTGTGCATTCCCGGTAGCTGTACGTTCGTTAGTGACACATGGTGTGGCTGGCAAATATGCAGCAAGCATATTGTACACAGCAGATCTTGTTGGGTCATTTATTGGTGCAATATTCGTACCTTTTATATTTATGCCACTCTATGGGGTATTTGCTACGTTAATTTTTATGGGAATACCGTTTGTGATCTTGCTTATTTTATGAGCATCAGGGTGCCTAACCCCAGTAATGTGGTGTAACCCACACAATCTATAAGTATCAAAATGAATGGGCTTGCAGCAAGTGCAGGATCTATACCTATCTTCTTAAACAGCAACGGTACAAATAGCCCAAATATTGCTGCGCCTATAATGTTGGCCCAAAGTGCAAGCCCAACAACTACCGCAACGTTGAGCCCTACTTGAAAAACTATGATGGCCTCAATGAATCCAGCCATCCCAACAAGTACCCCCAATAATCCTGCTATAACGAATTGACGCCAAAATATTGCAAGTATATCGACGGCAGTGATTTCACCTAAACTTAGTGAACGTACTACCACAGTTAGAGTCTGCATCCCGACGTTACCACCTATAGCCGCTACTATCGGCATAAACATGGTAAGTACGATAGCTTTTTCAAGCGTGTGGCGGAATACGCGTACGATATTGGAAGATAACAATGTAGTCAACAGGCTAAATAGTATCCAAGGTAATCTATTACGTACAGCGGATAAGGTAGGTGTAAAGACGGATTCTTCTTTCTCAAGTCCAGTAAGATGGAAGAGATCCTCTTCGGTCTCTTGTTCTAATACTTCCATCGCCTTATCAGCAGTCACTATGCCCAATAGTTTACCATCTTTATTAACTACAGGAATAGCCAGTAGATCATACTTTTGCATAAGTTTGGCAACAGCCTCCTGATCTTCCATTGGCTCAACAGCGAGTATCTCGGTATCCATAAGTTCACTCAACGTTTTGTTACCCTCACCCAGAATTAACCTTTTAAGCGGCAGAACACCACGTAGGCGGTCGTTTTCATCCACCACATATATGTAACCTACATCTCGTAGTTTGCTGGCCTTTTGACGTAAGGTTTGAATGGCTTCGTCGATCTTCATCCAATACGGTAGTGCTATATATTCAGTGCTCATTATTCCACCAGCTGAATGTTCAGGATATTGGAATAGTGGTTCGATTTCACGTATACTATCCAAAGGTAGCTGCGCCAATAATGCGGAACGATCCACCTGGGATAGCTCCTGCAGTAGGTCGGCTGCTTTGTCTGCTCCCATCTTGGGGACTACCTCTGATAGCCGCTCTATATTCAGGTAATGCAGTATATCCACGAGGATATCATCACTTAAATGCGGCAATACATCAGCAATAAGATCTGTATCCATAATGGAGAGCAGGTAGCGGCGCTCGTGGGTATCAAGATGTTCCATGAGTTCAGCAATATCTGCTGGATGTAGAGAGGCGAGTATCTGCAAAATATTTTCATGATGTTTGGCCTCTATCTCCCTACGTAAACGGCGTAGTAGCTCTTCTCGCATTAATCCTCCAGCTTGAGATCCCTTGCCATTAATGCTTCTATAGCAGTAGCTGGTGGTTTATCTTCAAACAGTATGGCATATACTTCACGAGTTATGGGCATGGTGATCCCTAATGCATCCGCCATACCAAGAACTGAACGTGTAGTCCATATACCTTCTGCTACCATCACCATATTGGAAAGTATTTCGGATAGCTTTTTACCTCTGCCTATTTCAACTCCCACATAACGGTTACGGGAGAATGAACTTACAGCAGTAGTTATCAAATCTCCTATACCAGCGAGTCCACTAAAGGTTTCAGCTCGTGCACCATGGGCTACACCAAACCGTCGTATTTCGGTAAGCCCACGTGTGAGCAGTGCACCGAGTGCGTTAGCCCCTAAGGATAAACCTTGAACGATACCAGCCGCTATAGCAATTATGTTCTTGAGTGCACTTGCAAGCTCAACCCCTACAACGTCTGTATGTCGATATGCTCGTAAGTGATGCGAATTGAGTAGCTGTTGTACAGCATAGGCGAGTGATTCATCCTCTGAAGCACATACTATTGCAGTAGGTAAACCGCGTACTATTTCGTTAGCTATAGTGGGGCCACCTAACACTACAGGATGTTTTATCGGTAAATATTCACGGAGTATCTCGGAAGGTCTTTTGAAGGTACGTTCTTCTATGCCCTTAACTGCTGAGACTACAATTGGAGGGCGTTTATAGTGCCAGTTGAATTTCTTCACCACCGAACGGAGATATTGTGCTGGTATAACGAAAAATAGGAATGATAGATCAAGCTCGGCAATATCGTCCAAGTTACCGGTTATCTCAATATTTTCGGGCAATCTGACACCTGGCAAGTAACGTACGTTTTCACGTCGTGCAGAGATCTCAGCTGCCCTCCTATGCGACCATAAATAAACGGTTTCGGACTTGGGTGACAAAATTATTGCAAGAGTAGTACCCCAGTTGCCAGCACCTAAGATGCCGATCTTCATTGGGAAAATAAATTCGCCATAATATTGTTTTCGTCAACTTGATTGACTTTCGACTATCCATTTTTTATATTACTTTTTGAGTAGAGGAGATGTTTATTGTGGAAAACTGTCTATAAAAGTAGGAGAAGATGTTCTTATGATTTGTCTCACAAAGGAACAGGGGCGTTGGATGATTGTGGAAAACTTTGTGGAAAAATGGACAGCAATAAGGTGTGGGAAGCGATAGTAAATAAGGTGAGCGAAAGGATTCCTGAACAGAGTTTCAACACATGGATAAGGCCACTGAAGTTAAAAGCACTTGAGAATGGCGAACTTGTGATAGCTACCCCTAATAATTTTTACGTAGATTGGATCGAAGAACATTACCTGTCAATCTTTAAACAGGTGTTAAAAGAGCTTGCATTGGATGGTGTAAAGATACGGTTTGTCTCTGAAAGGCGGCGCAAAAAATTGAAAGCAGTGGATGTACAGGTACCCACCAGTACATCTATGTTTCAACCTCATTATACTTTTGAGAATTTTGTGGTCGGTGCGTGTAATAGCCTTGCATATGCAGGTAGTTTGGCGGTAGCTCAAAATCCTGGCAAAATATACAATCCACTCTTCATATACGGGAAGGTTGGATTAGGCAAGACACATCTTCTACATAGTATAGGGAATTACGTATTCAAATACAGACAAGGGTTAAGGATATGTTATGTTTCTTCTGAGAGCATCCTCAACGAGATGATAGAATCGATAAAGGATGGTACTATGAGCCAATTTAAACAAAAATATCGATCTTTTGATATATTTCTGTTGGACGATGTGCAATTCTTATCTCAAAAGGAAAGGTTACAAGAGGAGGTTTTCCATATATTTAATTATCTCTATAACGCTGGTAAACAGATAGTGCTTACAAGCGATTCTTTACCACAGGAGATACCATACTTAGAGGAACGGCTTGCGTCAAGATTTGCATGGGGGCTAATAGCGGATTTGAAACCGCCGGACTTCGAAACAAGGGTGGCCATACTTCGAAAAAAGGCGGAATTGTATAACGTGGCCATACCTGAGGATGCGCTTCTCTATATTGCGGAACATATTCGCGGTAATATAAGAGATTTGGAGTCCGCAATAGTGAGAGTAATGGCAGTGGCATCGCTCACTGGTGCACCAATAGGCTTGGGATTAGTAAAGGAGTGTTTGAGTGAAATACTCAAAGTAACTAAGAAGATAACCTTACCTGAGATACAAGAAAATGTTGCTAAAGCTTTTGATATATCATTATCTACATTGCGTAGCAAGAAAAGAAGTGCTCCAGTTGTACTTGCACGTCAGGTAGCAATGTATCTCGCACGCGAGATATTAGAGCTGCCATTAAAAGAGATAGGTAAAGCATTTGGTAAGGACCACACAACCGTTATGTATGCGTGCCAGAAAGTGGAACAATTAATGGAAAAGGATGTAGATCTTCGGGAAAAAGTTTTCCACATTAAGAAGTTAATAATGGAAGGATAACGTCTCAATGTGGAAAATTGATAAGTTTTGCACAAGTTTTTCCACAAAGAAACTTAACGTAAAACTGGATACTTAAACAGTTCATAATGTTATACATCAATTACACAATTGACATTAAACAACAAGGTTAAATATTTATAGTAATATTAGGCTAAAAACAGGAGGTGGAATGAAAATTAAATTTGCCAAAAGTGTTGTACAGAAAGCACTCAAAGTAACTACACCGATAATAAGTGAACGTTCGCCTCTACCTATATTGCAAACAGTGCTAATTGAAGCTAAAGGTGGTGAACTTACAATCTCAGCAAGTGACCTCGAAACCATAATAATAACACGTGAGCCAGTAGATGTCATAGAAGAAGGCATTACAGCTATTAAAGCTAAAGAGTTCTTTCAATTACTTAGAGAGTTACCAGATGAAGACATTACACTTAGTGTGGAAAATAACACTGCGAAATTGACGTTTTCACAAGGTGAATATCGTATCAGGACTTACGATCCAGACGAATATCCAGAGATGCCGAAATTTGAGCCCAAAAACGTATTTAGTTTACCTACTCCAATATTGCAGGATAGTATTGGAAGGATAGCATTTGCGGCAGCTAAAAAGGAAGGAGACCCTATTCTTCGCGGTATATTGCTGGACTTTTCTACACAAGGATTAAATATGGTAGCGGTCGACGGTTACCGGTTAGCTATGGTACATAAAAAGGATATAAAGCCAGAGATACCAGGTGCTGTACTAGTAGCAGCTAAAACATGGGAATATGTAGAGAATATTGAAAATAGCTGTGAGATAAAAGTAGGCGAAAATAACATCGAATTCGCAGGTGAAAAGGTTAGGATAATTACGAGGCTCATGGATGCAACTAGCTATCCGGATTATAAAAGTGTAATACCACGTGAAAATGAATATATATTAAACGTACAAACAGAGTACCTGATCAAAGCGTTACGTAGGGTAAATATATTCACAGATGTTGTTGCCCATGTAGTGAAGTTTAAACTACAACCTGATAAGCTCGTGATTACAAGTATGGGTGAAGTAGGTGAAGCTCATGAGGAACTTATCTCCCGATATGAAGGTGAGCCTATGGATATAGGGTTTAATGCACAGCTGCTCATGGAGATACTTAACCATATTGATACTGATAATACAATAATGAAATTTAAGAGCCCACAGACGGGCGTACTTATATTACCTGAAGGCAAGGAGGAGGAGATACTGTATCTGTTGATGCCTACACGACTAGTATGACAACATATCTCTGAGGTTTAAAATGTATCTCACTTATATAAGTATAGGGATAGCGATATTTGTGATCCTTGTGTTGGTCTGGCGTATTTTTCGTATGCCAGCTGGTGAGTTGGAGATGGAAATATCGCGCATCATAAAAATGGGTGCACGTACGTTTTTGATAAGTGAGTACTCATGGGCAGCACCTGTTATATTAGTGGTAGCATGTGGATTAGCTATAAGTGGCAGATGGACGGAGGTGAGCTATAGGACTGCGATTTCGTTCGTTATAGGGGCAATATTTTCTGCAATTTCGGGTTATGTAGCAATGATGGTGGCAACGTCGTCGAATGCAAAGACAACAGAAGCTGCAAAGAAAGGGTTAATTGCTGCATTCAGAGTATCATTTACAGGGGGTGCCACTACTGGATTATTTATCACAGGGTTGGGATTATTCGGACTATCCATTGTATTTAAGCTATTTGAGGGAGATCCTGTCTCCATAAATGGATATGCGATGGGAGCATCGCTGATGGCCTTATTTGCACGTGCAGGTGGTGGTATTTATACAAAAGGTGCAGATATGGCAGCCGACCTCGTGGGTAAGGTGGAGGAAAACATACCAGAAGATGATCCACGTAACCCGGCTACCATTGCAGACAACGTAGGCGATAATGTAGGTGATATAGCGGGGTTAGGTGCGGATCTACTCGAATCATACGTGGAGTCGTTGATCGCTATGATAGCTATAGCGGTGAATATTGGTGTGCTCACACATAGGTTGAATGAATTTGCATTTTATCTGGCAGGATGTGGATTATTAGCCGCGGTTGTGGGTGTGGTATGGGTAAGGTTTCTCTCCAAAGGTGATCCAGAAAGATCGCTTAATTTTGGTGTACATTTGAGTACTGTACTTATGGTCATCGGTACATACCTAATAGTGCACAGGTTAGGATTAAACATGGGCTATTTCTGGTGTGTCATAGTAGGACTTGTGGTGGGTACAGTGATAGGGTGGGCAAGCCAGTATTTCACATCGTATAGGTATGCACCGACAAAGAGACTTGCAGCTATTGCAAAAGATGGACCCGGCGTCGTAGTGATAAGTGGGCTCGGACTTGGTATGTTAAGCACATTTATACCTGCAATCATTATAGGCGTAGGTATACTTATCAGCTATAGATTGGTTGGGCCATATGGGGTGGCACTCGCATCGTTTGGTATGCTTTCCACACTAGGTATCACGTTAGCGGTCGATTCCTACGGACCGGTAGCTGATAATGCAGGCGGTATAGCACAGATGGCACATCTACCAGTGAGTGTGAGAAATATTACAGATAGATTGGATGCTGTGGGTAACACTACCGCTGCTATAGGTAAGGGGTTTGCAATTGGGTCAGCTGCACTCGCTGCATTGGGTTTGATATCTGCATATTTTGTAGCTATCAATAAGTTTGCAGTTACTCCTATAAAGCTATCGTTGCTTGATCCACGCTTGATAGCTGGACTCATATTTGGTGGGATGATGCCATATTTCTATGGAGCACTACTCATAAAAGGAGTAGGCCGCATAGCTGCTAGGATAGTGGATGAGTCGCGGCGCCAATTTCGTGAAAACCCTGATATACTCACGGGTAAGGCAAAACCTCGATATGAACGGGTTATCAGTATTGCTGCAAAGGGTGCACTCAGGAGTATGATGTTACCTGCTGTATTGGCTATTGTTTTCCCTGTGACTATAGGGCTTATATTTGGACCAGTGGCATTGGCTGGGTTCTTAGTGGGTGCACTTATTACAGGGTTGCAAGTGGGTGTACAGATGGCGAACTCAGGTGCTGCAATGGATAATGCCAAAAAATACATCGAATTAGGTAACTTCGGTGGTAAGGGATCTGATGCACATAAAGCTTCAGTTATAGGTGATACTGTGGGCGATCCTTTAAAAGATACAGTGGGACCGTCAATAAATATCTTGATAAAATTGATGGCTGTTATATCTTTAGTATTAGCACCTATATTGGTGAGAGCGGGGCATAGCGCAGGCTGGTAGCGCGCTTGGTTCGGGACCAAGAGGTCGCCGGTTCAAGTCCGGCTGCCCCGATTAGAAATGAAGGAAAAAGAAAAAGAAAAGATTATAGAGGTTTTGAAGCAGGTGGTGGATCCAGAAATTGGCATCAACGTATGGGATTTGGGGTTAATCTATGGTGTAGAAGTGGATGAAGGTGACCGCGTTAATATAAAAATGACGCTTACAGTGCCGGGATGTCCGTTGGCTGCCTACCTTGTACAGGCGGTAAAGCTCAAGCTACAGGAAGCGGGTTTCCGTGATGTGAACGTAGAACTTGTATGGGAACCACGTTGGACACCTGAGAGGATGTCAGATAAGGCAAAAGAGATGTTGGGGTGGAAATAATCACTCCACAGTTACGCTTTTCGCCAAATTTCTGGGTTTATCAACATCAAGGCCACGCATCACAGCTATATGATATGCCAATAGTTGTAGTGGTAAAGCTACAAGTAGTGGTGTAAGTGATTCCTCAATCTCAGGGATGTAGAAGATATCATCAACCAGCGATTCCATTTTAGTATCACCCTCAGTAGCTATACCTATGACTTTACCTTTGCGGGATTTCACCTCTTCGATATTGGCACACATCTTGTCGTAAACTCGAGTGTAGGGGTTTATAACAACCACGGGCATATTTTCATCTACCAAAGCGAGTGGACCATGCTTCATCTCACCTGCAGGATAACCGATTGCGTGGATGTAGGAGATTTCCTTCAATTTTAGTGCACCTTCGAGTGCAGATGGGTAGTTAATCCAACGTCCAAGGAACATAAAGTTGTTATACTTTACATATTTAGTAGCTATATCGACGATATCGTTTGAGTGATCCAATATGCGGGCCATTTTGGATGGAACAGTTTCAAGCGCCTCAAGTATGTGATGGGTGTCAGGTTTGTCGAACCCTCTCAGATCCTTTAGATAAAGTGCAAATAGATATAAGAGCAGCAGTTGTGCAGTGTAAGCTTTTGTGGAAGCTACCCCTATTTCAGGACCCGCATTTATGTATAAGACGTTGGTAGATTCACGAGCAATTGAGCTTTCGGGTACGTTTACAAGGCTCAACACAGGTAGGTGAGCCAGTTTTGCTTCCCTGATACCCGCAAGCGTGTCGGCAGTTTCACCAGATTGACTTATTGCCATGACCATCGTATCTTCATCCATCACCTGTGCCCTATACCTAAATTCAGATGCTATCTCTATGTCTGTGTAGATACGTGCCCATTCTTCCAATATATACTTGCCTACGTAACCTGCATGCCATGAGGTGCCACACGCCTGTATAATGATACGATGAATATTGCGAAGGTAGGGTGGCACATCATCGAACAGCCTTATGGTACGATTTTGTGCAAACTTGCGTATGTTGCGCTCTACGATACGAGGTTGTTCGTGTATCTCTTTTAACATGAAGAATGGGTAACCCTCCTTTTCGGCTTCCCAAAGTTCGCCATCTATTAGAAAGATTTGACGCTCTACCTTACCCTGACGTAAGTTTTCGATCTCTATGGAGTTGGCGGTAAGGATTGCGAGGTCATCATCTTCGAGGTATGAGACTTTGCGCGTAATACCCACTATTGCTTGGATGTCGGAAGCTAGGATGTTTTCGGTTTCACCCCAACCCACAACTAGCGGGCTACCTTTCCGTACAGCGAACAACCTGTCGGGTTGGTGCAGAGAGATAATCGCCATTGCAAATGAGCCTTCTAGCAACTCCACGGTATGTTTGATAGCGGCTAAAAAGTCGTGTGTTTTGAGAAAATGTTCTTCAATAAGGTGCGGGATGATCTCTGTATCAGTAGAGGATCGCAATATATGCCCTTCTTTACGTAGCTTGTTACGTAGTGATATGTAATTCTCAATAATACCGTTATGGACAACGGCTATCTTGCCCTCACAGTCTATTTGTGGGTGCGCATTTTCGGGTGATACCTCACCATGTGTAGCCCACCGTGTATGACCGATCCCTACATTGCCTTTTAAGGGATCTTGGTCGAGTAATTGTGCGAGCTTATGTAGTTTACCAACTACCTTACGTAAGTGTATTTCATCTCCATATATAGAAGCGACACCAGCAGAATCGTATCCACGGTATTCCAGTTTCCATAGGCCGGATAATAACACACTACTTATATCGCGTGGCCCTACATAACCTATTATGCCGCACATTGTGGCCCCACGATTTCTTTGATATCCTGTAAAATGCGTGACGTAGTTTGGTCATCAGGTGTCTCCACTACAATACGAATGATAGGCTCAGTATTTGATGGCCGTACATGTACCATTATTCTATCACGACGTAACCATAAGCCATCATCTTCACGTACAGTGTCGGGTTTTAAGTATGCGATAAGTTTATCCTTAGGGATTTCGCTGGATATTGGTAGCTTGTCCTTGATCATACAATAATATGGGAATTGGGCAACTATTTCAGATATTTTGCAACCTTCGTGTGCGAGCAACTCGAGTATCCTTGCAGTACCGATGAGCGCATCTCTTGTATAGTGAAGCTGAGGGTCGATAATACCGCCATTACCTTCACCCCCAAGGATCGCACGTGTTTCCAACATCTTAGCTACTACATGGGCTTCACCAACAGGGGTGCGAATGATGGGCGATGCAATGTGTTCAATCATCTGTGAAGTAGATAGATTTGTGACTATGGGGCCCTGACGAGACTTACAGAGATGGTGTGCAACCAACGGTAGTGTATATTCTTCTCCTATTGGTATACCACGGTCGGTGACGATGGAGAGACGGTCACCGTCTGCGTCGCTGGTGATACCAAGGTCGGCTTTGTATTTAAGTACAGCTTGGGAAAGGTCAGCTAAATGTTGAGGGATAGGTTCAGGCAAACGGTTAAAACCACGACCGGGCTCACAATTGATACATATATGGTCTACATTGAGTAAATCTAACAGCTTCGTGGCAGCTAACCCAAAGGCGCTATTGAGCCCATCAACCACAACTTTAAAATGCCCCATACTTATTGACTTGGTATCAACAATCTCCAATATGCGGCGAATGTGTCGCTCTATCATATGGTGATCGTAAGATATGGTACCAAACTTATCCCAGGATGCGATATGGTATTCATTTTGGCGATAAATTTGTTTGAGTTTCTCTACTTCTTGAGGTAATAAGAATCTACCATCAGGGTGTATGAATTTGACGCCGTTCCAGAGCTCAGGGTTATGGCTTGCAGTTATCATTATCCCACCGGCGACATCGAGTTCATGTGTGTTATAAATAAGTGTAGGCGTAGGTACTATACCACCTATGCGTATGTTGCTCCCCGTCAGCAGTATACCGCTTATTAATGCATGTTCGAGCAACTGGCTTGAACGGCGGCCGTCACGCCCTATAAGTATGTCGCCATGAAAATATGTGCCGATAGATTTACCAAGTTGTACCATGATATCAGGGGTAAGCTCATCCGGTACACGGCCACGTACACCGGAGATGCTGAAGATTATTCCCATCGGTTGAACTTTACTTTATCGGTTACGGAATATTTAGGCACAAACAGCCGGCCATCACGCCGATAGGGACGATAGTCTTTATCAGCGGGCACTACCTTAGGGGACTCATTCGGATAGCCTAATGCTATTATCGAAAATATCTCTAACCCCTCAGGTATACCAAAATGTTGTATCAATAAATCTTTATTCGTGACACTACCAATCCATACAGCACCCAGACTTTCAGCATGTGCTGCCAACAATATGTAAGTACATAAGGCAGCACAACTGGCGATACCGGGCCAATCTGGGCAACGAGCTTTCTCCCATAATACCAATAAGTAAGCAGAGGGAGCTTCATTATAGGTGGGTTTGCCGGCTAACCAGAGCGTGTTCTCATAAATTAGCCGACATGACCCCGTATCCTGTACAACAATAATGTACCAGGGTTGGGTATTACCTGCAGACGGCGCATATAAAGCGGTTTCTACAATACGGTATAGTTTATCTGCGGGTATTGGCCTGTGCTCGAACCTCCGTATTGAGCGGCGTTCAATCAAAAATTGATGCATTTCAAGGTTAATTACTAAACTCAAAAGGAGTAGCAACATTCTATAACATTTTAAAAATTTAAATAAAAGCGGATACCGTCAATGGATAGTTTACTTTGCCAATATTTACTTATATTAAAAGGTGATGAGAATAATCGTTGCACCGTATGCGGGGTTCTGCTTTGGAGTAGAGCGTGCACTTAAGATAGTGGAAAATGTGGTACAACATTCAAAACTACCCGTATACACGTGGGGACCATTGATACACAATAAGATGGTGGTGGAGAGGCTACAGAATGAATATGAAGTCATACCTATAGAGGAGTTTGATCATCCTCCCGGATACCTCATTTTACGTACACATGGAGTGCCACCTGATGTGGTAGATGAAGCCAAACGCAACAAGTTTATTGTGGTGGATGCTACTTGTCCGTTTGTAGCCAAAGTACATCGATATGCGAAGCTATTAACAGATGAAGGTTATACGGTCGTAATAGCAGGTGATAAGTTACATCCGGAGGTACGTGCTACACTCGGCTATGTAGGGGCTTATGCATATGTAGTGGGCGATTGCAAAGCTGCCTCGCTTCTACCGGAATGTAAAAAGATAGGGGTGGTGGCACAGACGACAATGCTGATGGATGTCTACAAAGAGATAATCAGTGTACTTGTTACAAAATGTGATGAGTTAAAAATATTTAATACTATCTGTAGTGCTACTATACGTCGACAGGAGGCAGGTATAAAGTTGGCCAACAATGTAGACGTTATGTTGGTGGTAGGCGATCGTCAAAGTGCGAATACAAGGCGGTTGACAGATATAATGAAGCAGGTAAATCCTCGTACCTATCAGGTTGAAGGTCCGGAAGAAGTCGATACATCATGGTTTAATAACACAAAACGTGTAGGGGTAACGGGAGGAGCGTCGACCCCGAACTGGCTTATTGACAAAGTGATTGATAAAGTTAAATCTTTTAGACAATGACAAAAAGGAGGTAAATGTAATGGTAGAAGATGGTGTTTTGATGGAGTTGATCGAACATAAGTTTTATGAGCCAAAGGTGGGTGAGGTAGTCTCCGGAAAGGTTGTACACATAAGTAAACGCGATGTGATTGTCGATATTGGGGCGAAGAGCCAAGGCGCAATCCCTATCACGGAGTTCAAGAAGGAAGAAAAGATAGAGGTAGGTCAGGAGATCCCGGTGTATATTGAGGCGCTCGAAACCGAAGAGGGCTACATAAAAGTGTCAAAACTGAAGGCGGAACAGCTTGAGGCATGGCGTAAGCTACGTGAAGCGTTTGAGAACGACGGTACAGTTGAAGGTGAAGTGAAGAAAGTAGTTAAGGGCGGGTTTATGGTAGATATAATGTCGGTATGGGGGTTCCTCCCTATGAGTCATGTTGGGCAACAGCTCGATCGACCAGAGAAGTTATTGGGCACGACTCTGAAATTTAAGATATTGCGGTGTAATGAGCAGCGACGTAATCTGGTGGTCTCACACAGGGAATATCTTGAAGAGGAAGAACGGCGACGTCGTGAGGAGATAGTGCGACGGTTTCAGATAGGTGCAGTGAAGGAGGGTGTGGTCAAAAGTATCACACATACGGGTGCAATAGTACAGATAGAGGATATAGAAGCATTCATGCACATCGGAGATATGACATGGACAAGGATATCACATCCGTCGGAGGTGCTCAAGCTTGATGATAGAGTTAAAGTGAAGATACTAGAGGTTGATCCTGACACTGGTAAGGTGTTTGTAGGTATGAAGCAGTTGATGCCTCACCCATGGGAGAATATTGAGAAAAAATATCCAGTAGGCTCTGTAGTTAAGGG
>Ga0190363_1001530_pt1 | contig 13589 bp, 20 predicted proteins | sample 48721867_MG_FD_161272 | JGI IMG/M metagenome (GOLD analysis project Ga0190363, IMG submission 161272) | Hydrothermal vent microbial mat bacterial communities from Southern Trench, Guaymas Basin, Mexico - 4872-18-6-7_MG | ecosystem: Environmental > Aquatic > Marine > Hydrothermal vents >...
GCAGATTAGAGATCTCGCCTAGGGTGCTGAGGGAGCTATGGATGGGAGAAGCCGAGGCGAGAATCCCCCGTCGAATAAGGATATCCACATATCCCAGAGAGGGTGAGAAAGGGAGAACACTAGGAACACTGAGGAGGGGGAGTTATCGATAATAGGTGTTTCGGGAAGATACATATCGTGATCCCGAGGGGAGATGCCAGCATCTATACTCGAAGCCTCTATGGATGTGAGGCATCTGAGGTCTCCGACGTCGTAGTCCTCACCCCGATAGACGACATCATCCAGGGTTTAAGGGAGAGGGGAGAGGAGACCATAGAGCTTAAGGGATTCTTCAAGGGATTCCACGCCCACATCGGCGGCAGACGATTCACCCTCTTCAAATCCCTCATAGGCAGTCCAGGAGCCGGCGACTGCCTCTACTACCTCAGATTCACCCCCTGCCGCTATGTGATCTACACGGGGCTGATAGGGGCGTTACAGGATTGGATAGAGGTTGGAGACCTTATCATCCCCACCTCAGCCTATAGGGGTGAGGGAGCCTCAAAATACTTCGTCGATGAGGCCTATCCCGCGGCGGCTGACTTCCAGCTCCTCCGAAGACTCTCAGACGTCCTCGACGAACTCCTCAAGGGGGAGGAGATCAAAACCCATTACGGCGCGATCTACACGACCGACTCCTTCGCCTCCGAGACGGATGAGTTCCTAGAGAGGTGGAGGAGCCGCCGCCTCATAGGCATCGAGATGGAGACCTCGGCGATATACACCATAGCGAGGCTACTTGGCATCAAAGCCGCAGCCATCCACCTGGTGAGCGACAACCCTATAACGGGTAAAACCCTCTTCCACAAACTCCCAGAGGAGGATAAGCGACGCATGGAGAGGGGTAGAGGCCTCCTCATCGAAGCCTTAGCCAGACTCATCGAGAGCCTTTAACCTCCCTATAGGCCCTCCTAGCAGCCTCATAGGTCTCCCTCATCTCCCCCTCCGAGACAACCCCGACAGCCGCACTCCCAACATATCGATAGACGAATCTAAAGGCCTCCAGGGGCTTTAGACGTCCAGCTGCGAGAGGCTTGATGGCTATCACCCCAAACCTACAACGCCTGATGGCCTCCAGGCTTTCATCGAAGCTGGGCTCCATGGCATAGCCAACCCTATTGAGGGGGGCTAAAACCACCTTGATGGGCAGCTCAACCCTCTCCAGCCAGGGGATGGTCATACCTGGCCTATGGGTTGCTACGCCTCCACAAGCTCCATACTCCTCTATAACCTCCAACCTCCTGGCTATGGCATCCACATCCCCTCTATCAGCCACCTCGGCGTGGACAGCCACAACCTCAGGCTCTAGGGGGGAGAGTCGGTTCAGGATTTCCCTCAAAGCCCTGCCGGATAGATGGGTGGAGTATACGACGTAGGGCTTTACGCCGCTACGCCTGGAAGCCTCTATCAGGGCGTCTATGGGTCTATCAGCCAATAGTTGGACGGCGTCGACGCCCAGCTCGAAGCTCTTGAGGAAGAGTCTAACCATATTCTCGGGGTTTAGGTAGAAGCGTTGATAGTAGAGGAGGCTCTTAGCACCGAATTGCCCCGCACCTATGAAGGGGCTGCAGCCCATCAGGAGGGGTGGAAGCCTCATCATCTGTTAAAAAGGGGTGTGAACCTTATAGGATGCGCTCAGCCGTGAAGCCTCTTGGTTAGTCGAGCCACCCGTCTCCCCATCTCCCTACAGGTCTCTAAGTCCTCATCGTCGGGGGCGCCGACGGAGACGGCTCCATAATGGTTTCGGCCTGAGGTTCCCTGGATGACCATGCCGTGGATTAGCATGGCGTGGATCAGCGACAACAACGTCGTCTCAGCTCCGGAGTGGACTCCCCCGCTGCTGGTGAAGGCTGCGCCGACCTTCCCCTCCAGCTTTCCGTGATGCTTAACCGAGGCGTCTATGAACTCCTTTATCTTAGCCGTCGCCTGCCCATAGTAGACGGGCGACCCTATTATGATGCCGTCGTATTGGGGGAGTTCATCCACGGAGGCCTCATCCACCCGTTTAACCTCAACCTCCACCCCCTCCTCCCTCACACCCTCAGCGACAGCGTAGGCCATCTTCTCCGTGTTCCCAGTCCTAGAGTCATAGACGATGAGAATCCTCACCATACGCATCCCATAAAGAGAAGTTTAAGGCCTTAAAAATTGGTTAGGGTAGCCTATCCCTCGCATCCTCCTCGGCGTAGACCCCTAGGATGAGGCCGAAGTAGAGGGTGTGGTAATCCCCAGCTGGGTAGCACTCCCCCCTCAGCTCCTCCTCAAGGGCCTCAGGCTTCAAATCCGTCTTGTAGGCGACTCTACACTCATAGTGAACCGGGCATTCAGCTATGTAGGGGACATCCACCTCAAAGCCCTTGACGGGGGTTAGGTTCAGCGCCCTAAACTTATCGACATCCCTCCCAGATTTTGTTCCACAGAACTCTAGGGCCTGCTCCATCCCCCTGGCGGGGAGGCAGACGGTGAACTCACCTGACTCCTCGATGAGGTGATGCGTGAATCTCGAAGGCCTGACGGCGACCAGGAAGAAGGGTTTACGCCAGATCGTCCCTATGAGGCCCCAGCCGATCGTCATCGCGTTGGCCTTACCATCCTCACCGGCGGAGACTAGGAAGAGGCCATCTCCCTTCAATAGCCTCTCGGTCTCGATTAGATATTCGAAGGGATCGACTTTTCCCCTCACATCGATCACCTTTAAGGCAGAAGGTGATCACCTCTCCCTGGATTAAAATCCATCGATAAGTGTCAAAGGAAAATCTCGGTTAGACTATGTATCTGCCGTCGAAGCGCTCGAAGTCCTTCACCAGCTCCAGCTCCAACCCCTCTGATAGCTCGTCGAACTCCTCCTCGCTCAGGTCTGTCCAAGGCCCCGTTATGGAGACATCTACGACGGGATGTTCACGACCGAAGTTCTCGACGCACACCCTATAAGCCAAGGCCCTAACCCGCCTCTCATCGACGTAGCCGAGGGCGTGGAGATACTCGTGTAGGAGAACCGTGAAGATGTAGGCCTTACGCCTCCGCTCACATCGCTCACCCTCTATGAGGCGTCGATTCAGGATGATCTCGTTGGTTCCCAGCGGGTGGAAGGCTCCAACGTTTCTTGGGAGATTCCCCAGGTAGAGCATTAAGCCCACTCTGTGTTCGCCTAGGGTTCTCTTAACCGCCCTCTTCACGAGGGCGAAGATGTCGGCATAGTCCCTCGCCTTCTCCAAATCCTCTGAGAGGGACATCCTCAACGACTCCAGCTAGACGGCCTCAACGGCCTTAACCCCAGGGACACGTCTACGTAGATAGCCCTCTATGCTCATCTTCAGCGTCAACTGGGCCATGGGGCAGTGGGCGCAGGCTCCCTTCAGCCTCACCTTCACGACGTCGTCTGCGACGTCAACCAGCTCTACGTCTCCTCCATCCATCTGTAGATAGGGGCGAACCTCCTCTATGGCCCTCTCAACATCTGCTCTAGATACCATCTTCCCATAGGTTGGAGGCATGCTATATAAGGGTTGATAAAGCCTTAAAGCCTCAGCAATCGCCTCAGGTTCCTCGTCGCCTTCTCCCCAATCTCCCTAGGCCTCACGTCCATCAGCGTGGCGATATGTTCAGCTACCCTCAATACATCTCTAGGCTGAGCTGAATCGGTCTCCGTCAGGAGGAGCTCCAGGGGTATACGCCTAACCGCATCGGGTGTCAACTCACCTCTGTTCAGGGGTCTCACCCCAATTGAGAGATAGATGCCCAAGTCCTCGCATCGCTCAACGTATTCCACGTCCCTGGAGAAGCCGTGGATGACCGCCCCCATTTCCACGTTTCCCTCCCCCTCTATTAATTCCAGGGTCTCGAAGCTAGGCGTCCTATCGTGGACGATGACGGGAAGCTCGAACTCTCGGGCCAGTCTAAGCTGAGCCTTGAAAGTCTCCCTCTGAATCTTCTTATCGATGATCCTCTCCTCATATACCCAATCTTTCGTCATTCTCCCAACGTAGTCCAATCCGATCTCGCTGACGGCGATGACCTTACCCTCCTCGATGAGCTTCCTGAAGAGATGCTCAACCTCTACATCGTATTCATCCGCATACCAGGGGTGAACCCCTATACAAGCCCTCACAGCCTCGAAGCGATCAGCGATCTCCACCGCCCTCCTAGAGGACTCAAGGTCGATGCCAGCCGTGAGGATCAGGCCTACATCCACCTTTAAGGCCTCCTCCACGGCGCTCTCAGCATCCTCCCCGAGATGACAATGACAATCCGAGAACATATTGGAAGAGAGGGAGACGAGACTTAAAGGGGTTGCCCCTCGATTTAGGTTATGTTAAATTTTCCTTCAATTAAAAGGGAAAGTCTTATATCACATGGCTTGGAGGGAAAGGTGATGCGAAATGGCTAAGGGACTTGGAATAATAATGTTCTCCGGAACCGCCGACAAGTTCATACCCCTCGGCGTTCTGACGCAGACGGCTGCCAACCTCGGCGTCCCTGTGCGCATCTTCGTCACCGGCTTCGCCCTACCATACTTCACGAAGAATAAGCCTGAGCCTAGATTCCCAAAGGAGTTCGAGGACATGGTTCCAAAGGTTCATGAAGGCATGGAGCGGGTGAAGGCGCCGACCTGGTATGACATGCTGAAGGATGCCAAGGAGCTTGGAGACGTCAAGGTCTACGTCTGCTCCCTCATGGCCGAGATCGTCGGCGTCAAGAAGGAGGATATGGATCCCATCGTGGACGATGTCGTCGGCGCCGCCTTCTTCATGAATGAGACGGAGGACTATGAGATCATCTTCATCTGAGGTGGGTAGAGGTGGTGGAGATGCCTGAGCTGATAAAGGTTGATGCGAGGGGTATGGCCTGCCCAGGCCCGATATCGGCGCTGACCAGAGCCTACAGGAAGGCGAAGAACGGCGACACCATAGAGGTCTTAGCCACAGACCCAGGCTTCAAGCCTGACGTCCAGGCTTGGGTTAAGAGAACCAACAACGAGCTGATAGAGCTGACCGAAGAGGGAGGCGTAATCAAGGCCGTGATCAAGGTCACGGGGAAGAGGGGTTAAACCCCATTTTTCTGAGGTGGTAGAGATGAAGAAGGTTCTAATTCTCGGTGGAGGCGGAGGAGGAGCGATTCTCGCAAATCTCCTACCAAAGGAGGAATTCGAAGTCACCGTCGTCGACCGAGATGAATATCACGTCTTCCAGCCTGGAAACCTCTTCATCGCCTTCTACGGGGACAGCGTAGAGAAGTATCGAAGACCGATTAGATCGCTGCTGAAGCCCCATGTAAAACTCATCAGGGATGAGGTCACGGAGGTAAACCTCAACGATAGAAAGGTGAAGCTTAAGGGGGATAAGAGCCTCGAGTATGACTACATAATCATCGCGACGGGAGCCAACCTCGACTTCGACGCCATAGAGGGGAATAGGGAGCTCCTGGAGAGCTATGGAGACTTCTACTCAACATTGGAGAACGCTGAGAAACTCTACAAGACGCTGAAGGAGATGAGGGAGGGACGCTTCGTAATAGCCATCGCAGACCCAATATACAAGTGTCCACCAGGCCCCCATAAGGGAGCCTTCCTCTCATCGACGCTCTTCGAGAGGATGGGCGTCGACGTTGACGTGGTTCTCGCCCTTCCCTTCCCACACGCCTATCCATCGAAGACCATCAGCGACATAATAGAGCCGGAGCTGGAGAAGAGGAACATAGAGGTTCACACCTTCTTCACCGTCGACAGCATCGACGTTGAGAAGAAGCGCATCTACAGCCTCGAAGGCGAGGAGCTTGAATACACCGTCGCCACCGTCATACCGCCGCATGAGGGGCCGAGATACAAGGTTGAGCCCTCAGAGGTGAAGGATGACAGCAACTATCTGAAGATCGATAAGTATACCTGCCTCATAGAGGGCTTCGACGACGCCTACGCCATAGGGGACTGCACAAATGCCCCGACGTCGAAGAGCGGGGTCACAGCCCACCTCCAGGCTGAGGTTGTCGCCGATAGGCTTCAGGGCTTCGACGCCAAGTATAGCGGGAGAACCAACTGCCCGTTGATCACCGACGGCATGGGACTCTTCATCATCAGCGACTATGATCACCCGCCGATACCGGTGAGATTGTCGAGGTTTAAGAGGCTGCTCGAAGACCTCTTCGTCGCCACCTACTGGGATGCCATAAGGTATCCGGAGCTCTGGCAGCCCATCTTCCACGCCTACTTCGAGGCCACATCCCCAGCTAAACTCGGGGAGAGGGGATGGTGAGGCGGGGAGATGAGCGTCGAAACCGAGGAGCTCCTCACACAGCTTAAGGAGAGGGGAATCCTCGACACTCTGGTTCATGTCACAGAGCCGGAGGTCATAGAGAGGCTCTCAACGCTGCTGCTCAACGCGGGAACCCTACGCCTCATGGATCACCTGGACAGACTTTTGACGACGCTGGGAGAACTAGATGAGGACGCCATAGAGGGATTGGAGAAGATCATCAGGATACTAAAAACCTTGAATAGGATGGGGGTACTCGACACCCTGGAGAGCGTTCTGACACCTGAGATCATAGGAAGCCTATCCAGATACCTCGTGAGTGGAGGATTACTACGCCTCGTCGACGGCCTTGAGACGCTGAGTGAAGCCCTAGGTGAACTGGAGTTTGAGAAGGTTGGAGAGGCGATGCCGCTGGTGAGGGGCGCCCTTGAGGGGATACCTGAGAGGGCTGAGCGAGTCGGCCTCCTCGGACTGCTTGGGAAGCTGAGGGATAAAGACATCCAGAGAGGCCTAGGCGTAGTCATGGAGATACTTAAGGCCATAGGAAAAACCTATGGAGATTAAACTCACCCTTCTTTCTGAAGCGGTTTAGGATTAAATATCGATTTAATTTTTATTTTAAGTTAGGTGTGAGGATGCATCATCCTCAGCTGTCTGGATCTTATTATGAGATGGGTTTCAAGTATGGTAGTATCTTGAAGAGAGTTGGCTATCAGATGCCGAGGATTTCGGAGGAGATGCGTAGGTTTGCGAAGGAGTGTGAGGCGGAGGTTAAACGGGTTTTCCCCGAAATCCTAGAGGAGCTTCAAGGCCTCGCCGATGGATGTGAAATCTCCTATGAAGATTTAAAGGCCTTCTTTCTATCGTTGGACTCGGGAGAGCATGAGCATGAATCCTGCAGCATTTTTGCCTCCTCATCCCCCCAACCCATCCTTGGCAGAAACTACGACTTCTACTATGCCTATAAGAAGTATGCGCAGACATGCTTGACGATGCCAAGGGATGCATACTGGAGTTTAGGCAATTCAACCATATTCATCGGAAAGGAGGATGGAATAAATGAGGCTGGAGTAGCCATAGGCGTATCTGTCATTCGCATTAAGGAGATTAGACCTGGAGTAAACTGGTTCATAGCTGTTCGAGCCATCTTAGATAAATGCTCCAACGTCTCCGAAGCCAAAAAATTCCTTTCAAACATCAAATTTTCCACCGGTAACAATTACCTGCTAATAGATGAAAGTGGAGACATGGCCGTCGTCGAGGCCTCTCCACAAAGAGTAAGGGTGAGAGAAAAATTTGAGGAGGACTTCCTAATCGCAACCAACCATTTCATACATCCAGATATGAAGGATTTTGAAAACATTAAGGAGAGACCACCTACATCCATGATGAGATATGAACGTATAAAAGAAATCATAAAGCTCAACAACGGAAAAGTCGACATCGAGCTGGCTAAGAAGATACTATCAGACCATAAGGGATCCGTCTGCTCCCACGTGAAAGCGATAAAGCTAGGAACATTATGGTCTTTCATAGCACTTCCAAGAGAGAGGAAAGCACTAATAGCAGAGGGACATCCATGCAAGGCACATTACAAGGAGGATAAAAGACTAAAACAAGCGTTGATGAAGAGGGGGAGGTTCCAAGCCCCGGGCGGGATTCGAACCCGCGGCCAACAGCTTACGAGGCTGCCGCTCTGACCATCTGAGCTACCGGGGCCTTTCAAGATATATCTGGGGGCTTTTATTAAGGATATGGGTTATGCTCTGCGAGGAAGCCTCACCGGTGGATCGGCTTGATAGGGGTTTTGGAGGCTAAGTATCCCTTCCTCGATAGGGCTGTGGAGATAGTTGGAGCCCTCGGACTTAGGCTTGAGGAGCTTGCCAGCCTCGGCGACGTCGTGGATAGAGGGTTTGAACGGGTCTCCGAGGCGATTCTCAGGGGGGTTGTCAGCTATAGGGGGGAGAATCCCGAGGTGGAGATGCTCTCCTTCCCCGTAGCCCTCATGTTCGTCTCCCTCATTGGAGACCCCTTCCTAGACCGCCGATACGCATTGGCTGAGGGGAAGAGGGCCTATAGGCTGTTGAGGGAGGAGCCTGAAGAGGTTATAGCTGAGGTGGCGAAGAACTTCAACTGGAATATAAGGCTGAGGAGAGTCATCTTAGACGGGCAGCTCTACTCCTTCGAGCTCCACTTTGTAGATTATCTGCGGAATGCATCGGGATTCCATGAGGATAAGTGGAAGCTGGTGAATAGACTGATGAGAAGCGGCTACGTGCTATTGACGAAGGCTGAGGCCGCCAGGCTGCTGGAATGTGAGGTTGAGAACCTCATCCTCAGAAGGGTCTCAAGGCATCGAAGGGTGGAGCTCCCAGGGGAGCTGGAGAAACGAATTGAGATGCTTAAAAAGCTGCTTGAGGAGCATAGAGGCCAAATAGGCGGTGAAACACTTCCAGAAAGAGTTGACGTCGAGGCCTTCCCACCGTGTATTCGACGCATCTTCGAGGCCGTCTTAGCTGGGAGGAAGGCGTCGCATATGGAGAGATTCGCCCTCGTCTCCTTCCTCCTGAACGCTGGTATGAGCATAGAGGAGACGGCGGAACTCTTCACCTCCATAAGCGACTTCGACCCCGAGATGACCCGATACCAAGTTGAGCATATAGCCGGCCTAAGGGGGAGCAGAACCAAATATAAGCCTCCAAACTGCGACACATTGAAGACGCATGGCATCTGCCAAAACCCCGACAACCTATGCGGAAGGGTGAGGAACCCCATAACCTACTACATCATAAAGGCCAGGAGGAGGCGGAGGAGAAAGCCATAACAGGGTTATAAATTTCCTCAGATGTTAATGGTGGCGCTAACATAATGATAAAGGGCGCCAAACCTAGCAAGCTTTAATGGGGGGTCGGGGAAGTCCCTTATTGATGCGTAGAGAGGCGAGGAACTGGTATGATGGGGCCCTCATAGATCTGGAGGAGGCCAGGTCTGCCCTTGAGGGAGGGAGGCCAAACTGGGCCCTCTTCGCAGCCCATCAAGCCGTCGAGAAAGCTCTGAAGGCGGCCATAGTGGCTCTGAGGAGGGAGAGGCCCCCGAGAACCCACGACCTCACCGAGCTTTACAGGGCCTCCGGACTGGAGCTGGGGGAGGATTCCATAGCCCTCTCTGAGCTTACCCCATACTACACGGTGGCGAGATATCCAAACGCCGGATTGGAGAGGCCCTGGGAGGGGATATCGAGGGAGCTGGCCTCCCGACTTCTGGAGGCAGCTAAGAGGATCGTGGAGGTGGTGGGGGAGGAGATTGACCGAGGAAATACCGAGGGAGATTAGAGGATACCTAGATGGATTATTGAGGAAGTTGAGGGGTGTAGACCCCCATGTTGAGGTCTATCTCATCGGCAGCTATGCGAGGGGGGATTGGCTGAGGGATAGCGACATAGACCTCATCATCGTCTCAAAGGCCTTCAAAGGCCTAGATTTGGGGAGGAGATATAGATTGGTTAAGGAGTTGGCCGGAGCTGGCTTCGGCCTAGACCTATTAACCTACACCCCAGAGGAGTTTAAGAAGATGAAGAAGAGAAGCATCATAATTCAAGACGCATTAGAATACGCCATAAGACTCTGTTAGGCAAAGAGGATAAACCTAGGAGATTTAAGACGGCTCACCCCTTTAAAGGCTGGATGGCCGCTGAGAGGGAGATACAGCTCATCTCCGAGAAGTTTAGGGAATTCTACGCTAGGGGGAGGATCGAGACGCCGAGGGAGATGGAGCGCCGAGAATTCGGCTTCATCCCCTTCGGCGCCAAGGCGATGTTTAGGCATCTCTCCTTCTCAACTCCTGAGGACCTGAGGCTTTACCTCGTTGAGAATACGCCGGCCCATGTCTACTACTCCTCAGCCTACTATGAGAATCCGGAGGCTGAGATGGAGAGGAAGGGTTGGCTGGGGGCCGACCTCATCTTCGATATAGACGCCGATCACATAGAGACCCCCTGCAAGGCTGAGCATGATAGATGGCGATGTAAGGGATGCGGATTAGAGGGGAGGGGGGAGACACCTGAAAGCTGTCCACGATGTGGAGGCATATCCTTCGAGGAGGAGAAATGGATATGTAATCGATGCCTCGACGCCGCGAGGCATGAGGCTCAAAAGCTGCTGGACATACTCATCGGAGACTTCGGCTTCTCCCCCCTCGATGAGCTGGAGGTTAGCTTCACGGGGCATAGAGGCTACCATATCCACGTCTCAAGCCCCAATATCAGAGAGCTGGATCAGCCGGCTCGAAGGGAGATCGTCGACTACATCCTGGGAACGGGGATAAAGGCTGAGCTACACGGCTTTAAACCCTCCCTTGAACGACTGACCACGGGTGAAGGAGGATGGAGGGATCGATTGATTAAAGCACTCTACGACTACCTGGAGGAAGCTGATCTCAAGGCCCTCATGGAGGCTGGTCTGAGCAGGGCTACAGCCTCGAAAATCCTGGAGAACAAGGATAGACTCCTCCAAATTCTATGGGATGGAAGGCCAAGCCTAGTCCTGAGACTCATCAGGAGGAGAACCCTAGATAAATTGGTGGAGGCAGCCGTGGGGAGAGAGGCCTCAGCGATAGACACCGTCGTCACCACCGATCTACATAGGTTGATAAGGCTTCCAGGAACATTACATGGGAAGACAGGTCTCATAGCTCAGAGGGTCTCCGTGGAGGGCCTCGACGATTACGACCCCCTGGTGGAGGCCGTCGCCTTTAAGGGTGGAAGCCTTAAGGTCTATGTGGAGAGGGCGCCGAGATTCAGCATCGGAGGCGCCCTCTACGGCCCCTACATTGGGGAAGAGGTGGAGCTGCCTATGGAGGCGGCGCTCTACCTCCTCTGTAAGGGGGCGGCGAGGTTAGCGGGATGAAGGGCGCCTATAACCGCCTCTTCGAGGCGTGGAGGAGGGAGCGCTGGAGCAGGGAGCTCCAGAGACTTCCAGACGGCTTCCTGGAGGAGATGAGGGAGTACGCCCAGAGGCTTCGAGAGCAGGGTAGGATGGTGGATAGAAGCTCCCTCATAGGGAGGATAGCTGAGAGGGAGAGGGAGAACGCGGAGCGCATGTGGAGGGAGCTGCTGGAGCTTAGGGTGAGGAAGATCATCGAGGCAGTCCTAGAGGGGAGGGCCATCCCAATCGAGAACCTCACACCGGAGGAGAAGGGGCTTCACGCCGGCATAGGGAGGCTGATAGCCGAACATCTAGAGAAGATGAGGAGCACCCCAACCCGGGGGGTCTCCATACCTAGGGGTAAACCCCCTAAAGGGATGAAGGTCGTCAGATTCCTCCAATCCACACCCGCCATCATAGGGGTTGACATGAAGACCTACGGCCCCTTCAAGGCGGAGGATGTGGCCCTGCTACCGGAGGAGAATGCTGAAAACCTAATAAGGAGGGGCATCGCAAAGGAAGTGGAGACTGGGGGATGAAGGTTCCAAGGGAGATTAAGAGCTACTGCCCTCGATGCAGGACCCATACAGTCTTCACCGTCACCCTATACAAGGCGGGTAAACGGCGTAAGCTGAGCTGGGGTGAGCGGAGACACGAGGAGGAGAAGCATGGATACGGTGGACAGAAGTATCCGATACTACGGAGGAAGGCGAAGACGACGAAGAAGCAGACCCTGAAGATAAGATGTAAGGAGTGCGGCTACATCATTCATCGAAAGGGGATAAGGATGAAGCGTATAGAGGTGGTCTAATGAGCTGGGAAGACCTCATCCCAAGGCCTACATCGAAGTTTCTAAGGGTGAGATGTCGAAACTGCCAGAGCGAGAAGATCATCTTCAGCCACGCCTCAAGGGTTATAAGATGCGACAATTGTGGTGAGATCCTCGCAGAGCCGACGGGTGGGAAGGCGAAGATATACGGCGAGATCATAAAGGAGCTGGGGTGAAACCCCTTGATAGGTAGACCCGAATGGCCTGAGGTGGGGGAACTCGTCGTCGCAACCGTCAGGCGCATCGAGAGCTATGGAGCCTACGTCACCCTAGACGAATATGACGACAAGGAGGGGCTGCTCCACATCTCCGAGATCAGCCCATCATGGGTGAGGAACATAAGAGACTTCGTCAGGGAGGGGCAGAAGGTCGTATTACAGGTCTTGAGAGTGGACAAGGCGAGGGGTGAGATCGACCTATCGCTGAGGAGGGTGTCAAGAGATGAGCGGAGACGTAAGATGAAGAGCTGGAAGCAGGAGCGAAGAGCCGAGACCATACTGATGATGGCCGCGGAGAAGCTGGGCATCGACGAGGAGGAGGCCTACAGGGAGGGCTTGAAGATCCTAGAGCACTATGGCAGCCTATATACGGGCCTGGAGGCGGCGGTTAGAAGGGGCGTTGAGGCCCTGCTCTCGGCGGGAGTCTCAAAGCGTATGGCTGAGACGCTCACCGAGATAAGTAAGGAGAAGATCACGCTGAAGGGAGTTACGATCCACGGCTTCTTCAAGGCGGTCTCCACGGAGCCCAACGGCGTCGAGATCATCAAGGAGGCCCTACTGAAGGGTAAGAGGGCGGCGGAGGCTCAGGGCGTGGAGGTCTCCATCTACGCCATTGGGGCGCCTAGATACAGAGTGGAGGTGAGGGCTGAGGACTATAAGAAAGCAGAGGCCGCCCTTAAGGTTATGATCCAGGCGGCGGAGGCAGCCTGGCATGGAGGGGGAGAAATCTCCTTCCAGAGGGAGTAGCCTTGGTATGGCTTCTGAGATACTGCGATCACTGTGACAGATATACGCTTAGGGAGAGATGCCCCCTCTGCGGAGGGGAGGTTCGAATCCCCCATCCAGCCAAATTCTCCCTCGATGACCGTTATCAGCGTTATAAGTTATTGATGAGGAGGATGGCGCAGGAGAAGGCCTCCTCACAAAATTTTTAATGAAACCCGCTTCATATAGGTGAGCTAACTTGATGAGGAAGGTCGTCATCTTCACACCTTCAGAGTACGAACCCTTAATCCTAGAGGAGCTTGGTAGACTTAAGGTTATACAGCTTAAGGAGGTCTCTGGGGGATACGCCGAGGAGCTGGGCCGACTACGGGAGGAGGTAGACTACACTGCCCTTTATGAGAGATATCACCAGAGATATGTCGAGCTGAGGGAGCTGCTGGGCGTCGAGGCCAAGGCCATATCCCCGACGGAGGAGGAGCTGAAGAGGCTGACAACAGACCCCGAGGGGGAGGTGGAGAGAACTCTTGGGGAGCTCTCAGGGCTTCGAGGCAGGCTCACAGCCCTGGAGGAGAGGCAGGGCGAGGAGCGTAGAAGGGTTGAGGAGGAG
>Ga0190363_1001531_pt1 | contig 13589 bp, 10 predicted proteins | sample 48721867_MG_FD_161272 | JGI IMG/M metagenome (GOLD analysis project Ga0190363, IMG submission 161272) | Hydrothermal vent microbial mat bacterial communities from Southern Trench, Guaymas Basin, Mexico - 4872-18-6-7_MG | ecosystem: Environmental > Aquatic > Marine > Hydrothermal vents >...
ATTCCTGTTGAAGTCAATAATAATTTATGATATCTTAAAGAAAAAGGGGTAAACTATGAAAAAGTCCCAACCACAAATTAAAGCAGTTATTTGTCCAGAATGTAATTCCACCCAGACTTTTGAATTGCCAGAGGTTGGAAAAACTATCAAAGTGATTTGTCATCATTGTGGAACTCTGATCGTTACAATTAAAAGATTAGGGGAAAAGAAATTAGAAACCGAACCAGAAGATATTGAGATAATTTCTTTATGAAAATGAGAAAAGAAAAAAGAATAATTTCTTCTATATGTTGTTATTGTGGATGTGCCTGCCGGCTTAATTTTGTTGTTGAGGGAAATAAAATAGTTGAAGTTTTACCTGACAAAACTGATTTAGTTTCCCAAGGAAAACCTTGCATTAAAGGACTTACTTTAAACGAACCTATCCTTAAAAACAGAATTAGATTTCCTTTGATTAAAAATAAAAGAGTTAGTTGGGAAAAAGCCTATGAGTATATCTATAAAAAATTAAAAAAGATTAAACCTAAAGAAATAGGTTTTATAGGCTCTGGAGAATATTCAAACGAAGATAATTTTTTGCTTTCAAAATTTGCTAGAATTGTATTTAAAACATCGAATATAGATAGTTGTGCTAGATTATGTCATGCAGCAACAGCAATTGCTTTTCAAAATCAATTAGGTCTTGCTGCCATGCCAGGTTATCTAAATGATCTTTTAGATGCTGATTTAATTTTCACAATTGGAACTAACCCTGCTTCTAATTATCCCGTTGCTTTTAACAGAATTTTAGAAGCAAAGAAAAAAGGAGCAAAATTAATTTCCATTCATTTCGAGCCCAGTTTAACTTCAAAACTTGCCGATCTATCTTTAAATATTCCTCTTTACGGTATTTCGGCCATTGTTTCAGGTCTCATTCACTTGCTTATAAAAAATAAAGATTATGAAAAAAAGATAGAGAAAATTGAAGGGTTTAAAGATTTAAAAGAAAGTGTTCAAATTTTTACTCCTGAATTTGTAACCGCTTTTTGCCGAATCCATCCTGAGGAATTAGATCAAATTTATAAGTTAATTAAAAAAGCAAAAAATATGGTAGTAATGCATGGAATGGGGGTAACTCAGCATGCCGATGGACTAGAAAATGTAAAAAATATTTTAAATCTAGCTCTTTTAAAAGAGGCAAAAATAGTTCCAATGAGAGGGAAGGTTAATATCCAAGGAGCAGGAGATATCGGAGTTTGTCCTGATTTTCTTCCTTTTGGAGGAAGTAAAAGTTTGATTAAAAAGAACTGGGGAATTGAGCTTGAAAAACCTGGAAGAAAAATGACTGAATTCATTTTTGATAAAAATTTAAAAGCTCTTTTTGTTCTTGGAGGAAATCCTGCTCAAAGCTTTCCAGCTCTTGAGGAGGTTCATCAAAATTTGAAAAGAATTTTCCTAGTTTATATTCACCATCATTTTTCTGAAACTTCTAAATTTGCTGATGTTATTCTTCCATCAACTATTTTATTTGAATCTGAAGGAACTATTACCTCGGCCGAGAGAAGAATTAGATGGGTTCGCCCTGTGAGAAAAATTTCAAAGAATATAAAATATGCATGGAAAATTTTTTCAGATTTAGGAGTTCGTTTTGGTTATAAAAATCAATTTTCCTATAGCAATCCAAAGGAAATTTTTGAAGAAATTACCAGAAGCATTCCAGCTTATACTAATCTTTCTTGGAATCAGATAAAAGTTAATCAAAATATATTTGCTGAAAAAGAGATAAAATTTAAAAAATTTGTCAGGGTTAGAGACTCTATTCCTTATTCTGTTCCTCCTAAACGTTATCCATTTGTTTTAACCACTACTAGATCCCGTTATCATTTCTGCACTGGGGAACTAACAAGGGCCACAACTAAATTAAAAGAATTAGAACCAAAGGCTTTCTGTTATCTAAATCCAATCGATGGTGCTAAATTGAAAGTAAAAAATGGCGACAAGATAAAAGTGATTTCAAAAATAAGTTCTGTTATCGCTGAAGTGAAATTGAAAGAAGATGTTAAAATTGGGACATGTATTATTCCTTTTCATTTTGAAAATATTTTAGTCAATAAATTAGTTCCCAGAAAAAAAATGATTGATCCTATTTCTGGAACCCCTAATCTTAAAGCTATTTTTGTTAGACTAGAACCAATAAAATAGGGCTTATTTTAGCAAAATATTGACAAATTCATTTAATCAATTTATAATAGAAAAGGAGCCTAAGTAGATCGGGTGGTCGCTCCGGCAAAGCCGGAGAGGAAAGTCCGGGCACCCCCTGTCAGAATTAAGACAGGGAAGTGAGTGGTGGGTAACACCCACCGGGGGCGACCCCAGGGAAAGTGCCACAGAAACCAAACCGCCAACGGTCCTTTCCACTTGGAAAGGATGCGGGCAAGGGTGAAAAGGTGCGGTAAGAGCGCACCAGTACCTCTGGTGACAGAGGTAGCTGGGCAAACCCCACTCGGTGCAACCCCATTTTATCGGGGGCTTGAGCCCCGCAGTAATGCGAGGGCCTAGATAGATGACCACCGTCCCGAAATTTTCGGGATACAGAACCCGGCTTATAGATCTACTTAGGCTCCATTTTTATCAAAATGAAAAAGGCAGAATTATTATTTGGATTTTTATTAATTCCTTTAGATGCAGCAATGATTTTACTTGCGGTAATTGCTGCTTATTTTTTAAGAATTAAACTTGGTCCTGAGATAATTTATCTTCCTCCACTTCCAATCTATTTGAAACTTACTATTTTTTCTTTACCTCTATGGTTTTTGATTTTTGCTCTTGCAGGACTTTATAATTTAAAAACAACAAAAAAAGGATACAAAGAGTTTTATAGAATTTTCATTGCTTGTCCTACAGCAGTTATGCTTATTACCACTGCTGCTTTTCTTTTTAAAACACCTTTATTTTCTCGCTTAATAATTGTCTATTTATTAGCTTTTTCTATAATTTTTGTATCTTTTGGAAGATTTTTAAAAAGAGCGGTCCAAAGATTTTTGTTTAAATATGGAATTGGCATTAAAAAAATTTTAATAATCGCTGATCCATTAGCTCCCTTAATTAATAATTTAATCTCTCAATTTAAAAAACCTTTTTCTGGTTTTAAAATCTTAGGAATTATTTCTACCACCCATATGATAAATTCTCAAAAAGATATAAAAGTGGTAGGGAAATTGGAAGATCTAAAAAAATTGGTAGAAATTTATAAGCCAGATGAGATCTGGCTAGCAGAAGATTTTTCCTCAGAAAATATGCTTAAATTAATCGATTTTATAGAAGATAAAAGAGTTGGGTTTAGATTTGTACCTTCTCTTTTAGCTGTTAAAACAAGAAACACAGATATTGATACCTTTGGTCAAATTCCTTTAATCGAGGTAAAAAGAACTCCACTTGATGGATGGGGAAGAATTGTTAAAAGAGGAATAGATATAGTAGGAGCTTTAATTGGGCTTATTTTGACCTCTCCTTTATTTTTAATTATTCCAATTTTAATTAAATTAGATTCAGAGGGACCAGTATTTTTTAGACAAGAAAGGGTGGGAAGAGATAGAAATTTTATTTTACTTAAGTTTCGAACTATGGTAAAAGATGCGGAAAAACTTCATAAAGAATATATGAAAAAATATGGTGTAATGTTCAAATTAAAAGATGATCCAAGAGTAACAAGAATTGGGAGATTTTTAAGAAAAACATCTTTAGATGAACTTCCTCAGCTAATTAATGTTTTAAAAGGAGAAATGAGTTTAGTAGGGCCTCGACCTCCAATGCCTGAAGAAGTGGAGCATTATTCAAGAGATCAAAGAAAGAGATTAGGAATCAAACCTGGGATTACAGGATTGTGGCAAGTTTCAGGAAGATCTGATATTCCTTTTGATCAATGGGTGAAATTAGATGTATATTATATTGAAAATTGGTCCTTATGGCTTGATTTTCAAATTTTGCTTAAAACTATCTGGGTAATTTTAACAAGAAAAGGAGCATACTAAAGTGTAAAGCGTAAAGTGAAAAGTGAAAAGTGAAAAGTGAAAAACAATTAAAGCGAAAAGCGTAAACCGAAAAGCGAAAAACAAAAAGCCATTAGAAGTGAAAAGTGAAAAACTAGTAAAAGCAAAAAAATAAAACGTAAAGCGTAAAAACTCCAATTGGCCTCAGTTGGAAAAGAGAGAGGTATTTTAGTATAATAGGATTAGGATAAAGCGAAAAATAAAAACTAAAAACGAAAAGCGAAAAACTGCTTTTTTCTTTCTTTGATGATTGATTGAAGGAGGATTATGAAACTTGCTTTAGTTTGTGATTGGCTTACAAATTTTGCTGGGGCAGAAAGATGTATTTTGGCTTTGCATGAAATTTGGCCAGATGCTCCTATTTATACTGCGATCTATAATCCTTCTAGAATGCCCCAGTTTAAAAATGCAAAAATAATCCCTTCCTTTATTCAAAGGTTGCCTTTTTCTAAAATAAAATGGCAACCTTATTTATTTTTAATGCCAATTGCTTTTGAATCATTTGATCTTTCAGAATATGATATAGTAATTTCCACATCCCATTCTTGTTCTAAGGGAATTATTACAAGGCCAAGAACTATTCATATTTGTTATTGTTTTTCTCCAATGAGATATGCCTGGGATTATAGTCAAAGATATATTGCCGAGTCAAATTTTCCTAAACCTTTAAAAATTTTTATTCCATTTTTAATGAATTATATTCGAGTTTGGGATAAGGCAGCGGCTGATAGAGTAGATAAGTTTATAGCTATCTCTTCCTACATTAAAAAGAGAATAAAAAAATATTATGGAAGAGATTCTGAAGTTATTTACCCCCCGGTTAATTGTGATTTTTATCAAATAAAGAATGAACAAGAAAATTATTTTTTGATAGTTTCTAGATTGGTTCCTTACAAAAGAGTTGATATTGCGATAAAAGCTTTTCTGGATCTAAAGTTTCCCTTAAAGATAATAGGAGAAGGTCCTGATAAAAAGAGATTGCTTAAATTAGCAGGAAGTTCTTCTAATATTGAATTTCTAGGTTGGCTTCCCGATGAAAAAGTAAGAGAATATTATCAAAAATGTCTTGCTTTCATCTTTCCTCAAGAGGAAGATTTTGGAATTACTCCTTTGGAAGCCCAAGCTTGTGGAAGGCCTGTGATAGCTTATAAAGCTGGAGGCGCTCTTGAGACAATTTTAGAAGGAAAAACAGGAATATTTTTTGAAGAACAAACCCCTCAAGCTTTAAAAGAAGCAATAAAAAAATTTGATCCAAATTCTTTTGATCCTTTGGTTATAAGAAACCATGCTTTAAAATTTGATGTTAAAATATTTAAAGAAAAATTTAGAAATTTAATTGAGGATATAAGGAGGGACTATGGAATTTAAAGATTATTTAGCAATCTTAAAAAGACATTTAATTTTAATTTTTCTCCTTTTGGTTTTTAGTATCTCAAGTTGCTATTTTTTTTCTTTGAAATTACCAAAAAGTTATCAAGCATCTCTATCTCTATTGGTAAAAAGTAAAAAAATCGAAGAGGGAGAGAAAGAATATTATGCTATTCAATCAGCAGAACTTTTTACTGATACTGTAAAAGGCTGGTTTAAAATTCCTTCGGTAGTAGCTCAAATTTATGAAAAGGCAAATATAAATTTAAAAATTTCTGATCTTAGAACCCTTTCAAAAAAATTAATTGCCAGAAAGATTTCCTCTCAAACACTGGAAGTAAAATTAAAAGAAAAAGATAAAAATAGGCTAGAGAATTTAGCAAAAGCGATAATCGAAGTTGTGAAAAAAAAGACAGCCGAATCTGGGGCTAATTTTGAAATATTAAGTTATGGTCCGATTATTTTAGAAAAGAGATCAAATATTTGGTTGAATTTAGCTCTTTCAGCTATTTTAGCTTTATTTTTATCTGTTTTACTTGCATTTTTAATAGAATACTTTTCTCCAACTGTTAATTTTAAAAAACAAGTTAAAGAAATATTTAAAAAAGATGGAGTTTCTTTTTATCCTAAAGATATTAGAAAGATGGTAATAAAAGATTCTGAAGTTGCAGAAAGATTTCGATTTTTACGTTCAAACCTTTTACCACTCAATAAAAAAGAAAAAATGATTTTAATAGTTACTTGCGTTTCTAAAATAAAGGAAGCGCCTTTTATAGCATCGAATTTAGCTTTAAGTATCGGAGGAGCAGGAAAGAAGACAATTTTAATAGACGCAGATTTTAAAAATCCATTAATTCATGAAATTTTCGGTCTTAAAAATCAAAAAGGATTTTCGGAGCTTTTATTTGATCAAGAAAATATAAATTCTTATTTGCAAAAAACCCCAGAGGAGAATCTTAAAATTATTTCCTCAGGAATAAAATTGCTTTATGCTTCAGATACAATAGCTAGAGCAGATTTAGAGAAACTTAAAAAAGTTCTTTTTAAAGAAGCAGATATTATTGTATTTCACACTCCTCCTGTGAATTTATCCTCGGACACATTTCCTTTATTTAGTTTAGCATCTAAGGTGCTTTTGATTATTAAATTAGGAAAAAGCACTATCAAGGGAGCAGAATTTATTCATCAATATTTAAAAGAAAAAGGTTTAGATCAATTTGTCGTAATAATTCATTAGGAATGCAAGTTGATACAATTTTTAAAAAACCTGTAATTCTTCGAGAAAAAGTTATTTCTAAAAAAAAGAAATTCAATTTTAGAAAACTCTGTAGAGTTGTTATTATTTTAATTTTTATTTTTAGCATCTTTTTATTTGTTTTATCGATATTTAGATTAAAAACAAAAGCAGCTATTATTCTTTCTGAAGTTAAAGAAGGGAAAGCTCATTTTATTTTAGCGAAAGATTTTATTCTCCAAAAAAATGATCCAGCTAATGCAAAGAAAGAATTCCAAATAGCTTTTGAAAATTTTTCTAAAGTAAAAAAAGAGTTAATAAATGTTCCCGCTTTAGATAGAAATTCTTTTGTTCTAAGTCTAACAGAATTAGGTGAGCTTTTTTCTGAATTAGGTATCAACTTGATTAATGAAGATTATAAGAGCGCAAAAAAAATTTTAAAAGAGATTAATTTTAAATTAGAGAAATTGGAAATAGAAAAGCTTCCTAAAGATCTAAGAGATTTATTTTTAATAGGAAAAGCTGCTTTTAAAGCATTTGATCCTTCCTTAAAAAGAGATTATTTACTTCTTTTCCAAAATAACAGAGAATTACGACCCACCGGTGGATTCATTGGAACCTATGGAATTCTTTCTATAAAGGATTTTGAAATTAAAAGATTATTTATTGACAGTATCTATAACCCAGATGGACAGCTTTCTGAAAAAATCGATCCCCCTGAACCGCTTAAATTAGTTACTAACAACTGGGCAATGAGAGATGCTAATTGGTATTTTGATTTTAGAAAATCAGCAGATAAAATAGTAGAATTTTTTGAAAAAGAAGGAGGATTTACTCCTTATGGAGTTATTGCTATGACCCCCACTGTATTTGAAAGATTACTTGAAATAACTGGCCCAATTTATTTTGAAAAATATAATTTATATCTTAATGCTTCAAATTTTGTCGATCTGGTTCAAAAAAAGACTTCAAAAAGAAATAGGGATCCAAAAAGATTTCTAAAAGATTTTACTCCTTTATTTTTAGAGAAATTAAATTCTCTTAAATTAGAAAAGAAAATAAAAATTTTTAAAGAAATTTTAGATTTATTAGAGAGAAAACATATCTTGTTATTTTTCTATGATAAAGATCTCCAAAATTTAGTCGAAAAATTTGGTTTCGATGGAAGAATAAAAAACACCTCTCTTGATTATTTAGCAATAGTTAATGCCAATCTTGGAGGAGCTAAATCTTCTTTAGATATTGAGGAAAAAATAGAATTAAAAGTTCAGATTGATTTTGATGGATCAGTTATTAATACTTTATCTATTTTAAAAAATCATTGCGGATCTTATAATTGGCCATCAGGAATAAACTTTAATTATTTAAGAATTTTGGTCCCTGAAGGATCGAAATTAATTTCTGCATTTGGCTTTGATAAAAAAGAATCTCTTTCAAGAGATGAAAATGGAATCGCTTATAAAAGAGATTTAGATGGAAATTTAGATATTAGAAAAGAAGGAGGAAAAACATCTTTTGGAGGGTGGTTAGTTACTTTACCATCTGAACAAAGACTAGCAGTTGTTAGTTATAGACTTCCTTTTAAAACCAAAAATAAATATAGCCTTCTTTTTCAAAAACAACCTGGAATAGATGATACTGAGATTAAAGTTTTTATAAAATTACCAAAAGGAAAGAAGTTAATAAAAAGCAATTTTTTCTTTAAAAAAGAAAAAGATTTCTATAGCTTTTCATTTTCTTCTGAAAAAGATCAATTTTTAGAAATAGATTTCCAATAAAAATACTTGAAAAAAACAAAAAAATATGATATACTATTATAATTCAAACAAAAATGAAAAAGAAAACAAAAATAAAAAAATGTCTTCCTTTAAATTTACATAAGTCTCGAATGGTAGATTTGTTTTTTAATAGATTAATCAGAGTGTTAAGATCTAATGAGTTTGATATTGTTCTTTCAAAAAAAATTTCTCCCTGGGCTGGATTTGTAAATTATGATAAAGGAAAGATATATTTAAACCCAAAAGAATTTCCTATTGAAGAGACGCTTATTCATGAAATTTTACATATTTTAAAACCAAAAGTAGATGAAAGAACTATTTCAGAACTTTCTTCTTTGATTTATGAACAGTTAACCCCAAATCAAAGAGATCTATTATTAGCTTATATAGATGCTTTAAGAAAATAAATTATTTTTCCAAATATAAAAAAATAAACCTTTCAAAGAAAGGTTTTTAATTTAAATTAAATAAGGCACCGAGTTTCGGCTAGGTAGCCGGTCGCTTTTTTGTTTTTTTGCGACGTTACCTCCCAAAATTTTTTAAAATAAATTTTTTTGGAGGCAACCTCGGTGCCTATTTATAATCCTTCTCCCCCAATTTTTCTTTTGTTTTTGTTTTTTAGAGGGGGAAGGAGAAGGGGGAGAAAGATTTTCTATTGTTAATCTATTATATTATATACTACAAAAATTCGATTTTGTCAATAAGATAGGAAAAACTGGTTTAATTAGCAGAAAATTTTTAGTTTATTGATAATTTATCCACAGGTTCGTCCACAGAAATAAATAAATTTATCCACAATTTAGATTTTATATTTATTAGTTAAAATCCAATATTTGATTTTAAAAAGCTCTTTTAAAGTTCTTATAGCTGCTTTAATTGGCCTTAATCTTGATTTTCCTGCTTCATACCAATTAACTGGTGCTTCTTTAATTTTATAACCAAATTTTCTTGCTAGAGCTAGGATTTCAATATCAAATCCCCATCCTCCAATTTTACTTAAAGAAAATAATTTTTTTGCTACCTCTTTTTTAAATACTTTAAATCCGCATTGGGTATCAGAAATACCAGGCAAAAGAACTGCTTGAATAAGCAAGTTTGCTGCTCTACCTAAAAGTTGGCGATACCAAGGTTGGGCAATAACAATTTTTGCTCCTTTTATATGTCTTGATCCAATTACAATATCATATCCCTTTTCAAACCATTGCCAGAATTTATCCAATTCATTAATCCTTGTAGCATTATCTGCATCCATAAACATAATAAATTTTCCATCGGCTAATTTAACTCCTTCTTTAACAGCAGCACCTTTTCCTTCACATCCAGCTCCAAGATCTATTATTTTAAGATTTTCTATTTCTTTTTTAAGCTCATCCACCACAAAAACTGTTTTGTCAGTGCAGTTATTTGCCACTACAATAATTTCATAATTAAAAGGTTGTTTTTCTAAATATCTATCTATATCTTTTAAAGTTGGTATAATTCTTTTTTCTTCGTTTTTAGCAGGAATTATTACCGATAAATAAATTTCTTCATTCATTTCACCTCCTTTTAAAAAATTAAAGCCTCATCTTGAGGCTAATTCTTTTTTAATTTCTTCCCAACATTTTTCAACTGTTGATTCTAGATCTTTGTTTTCTATAATTGGAATTCCAAACTTTTTTGCTGTTTTGATCATATAATCTCTTATTATCCTAATTTGGGGGAAATAGCTGAGGTGCTTTCCTACCACTCTTTCTGGATAAGATTTTTCTCTTCGTTTTATTCTTCTCCTATGTTCTTCAGGATCTTTAATATCAATTAAAAGAAAAAGAACTTTGGAAATATAAGTTTCGTCTATAAATTCTGGGGAGATATGGATTCCTTCGATTATTAAATTAATTCGCTCTACCAGCGCTCTTTCAATTATTGCTGCTATTCCAACATTAACTACCTCGGTTTGCATTTTATAACCTGCGATTACTTTTTCTTTTTCTTTTAGTGCTAGAAAATTTTCATTTAAAATTCTGACTGCTTCATATTGATTATAAGTTGATTGGGAAATAGGGAGATAAAGATCTTTCGGGGCCACCCTTCTTATGATTTCTCTTATTGAGTCAGTTCCTATCACTGACCGAGCAGGTAGTCTCATTCCAAGTTCCATTGCAATAGTTGAAGATCCAACTCCTGTAGCTCCTCCTATCAATAAAATCATTGGAATCATTTAGATCACCCCCTTTTTAAGAAATTAAAGAGCTATTTTTATTTTATCATAAATAAGGCTTTAAATAAAGATATTTTCTGATTTCCAGACCGCTAAGTGTTTGTTTTTCTATTAATTTAAAAGATCTAAATTCTGAAAAAACCGGATCATTGGGATAGCCTACTACAAAAATCACTTTTCCTTTCAAATCTTTTAAATTTTTTATTATATCAGACTCTTCGAGTAAAGAAGCTTCAGGAATATTAGGAATTCCTTCTTTAGAAAAGAGAAAGACTTTATATTTTAAATAATAAGAAAAATCAAAGAAAATATACGGGGAGGTGACAAGAATTAGATTGGTAGGTTTGTAATTTGACATTACATATCTAGCCACTACTCTTCTGTCTTGGAAAGCTATTTTATTTTGAGCTAACAAAGAAATCCAATAAAAAAGACCTATTCCAGTTAAAAGAAAGATAAACAATAGAAGATAAAATTTTATTTTATAACTTTTAAAGGAGCCTAAACAAGAACCTAAAAAAATCCAGAATGCAGGAGCAGCAATTAAAAAATATCTATCAATATATAAAGATCTAATTGGAGAAAGGGCAAGGATAAAACAAAAGGGGGTTATTAAATAAATTAATAAAAGAAAAAATTTTTCTCGAAGATTTTTATAAAGAAAAAGTGGATAAATAAGGATAAATAAACTAAAAGGAACAATAGCAATTAAAAAAATTTGTTTTACAGGAATACTTCCAAAGAAAAACATAAAAAAAGTTCTTGGCACAGAGTAGAAAGAGACAGGAGGAATCCAAAAACCTTGTTTTACTCTAGTTGCCTGATTAAAGAAGATAGGGAGCCATGGAAGATAACTCAAAAATAGAATAAATTGAGAAATTAACCATGATTTATTAATTTTTTTAAAAATTAAAACCCATAAAAATTGGGCAAATATTCCAAAGAAAGCAAAATAATGAGTGTAGAGAAATGCTATAGAGATCAATGTATAGCCAATCCAAGAAGTTATTTTATTTTTTTCTAAAGCTTTCAAAAGAAAATAAAGAGAAAAAATTCCTAAGCTGGAGGCTAACATATACATCCTTGTTTCCTGAGAATATTGGATCGCAAATGGAGCTATTCCTACGATAAAAGAAGAAAATAAAGCTATTGATTTAGAGAAGAATTTTAAAGTAAAAATATAGACACCAAGAATTAAAAAAAGACCCAAGATTAAAGAAAGACTTCTTACCCCTATTTCACTTGTTCCAAATATTTTTATCCAAAAATGAAGAAGATAATAATAGAAAGGAGGATGGACATCTAAAGCTGTTTTTGAAGTGATAGAAACAAGATCCAATGATGCAAGTTTTATTGAAAATGCCTCATCATGCCAGATAGGTCTTGCTGCTAGGCCAGGCAATCTTAGAATAAAGCTCCAAGCTAAAATCAAGAAAAATAAAAAATGTTTTTTTATAAGCTTAATCATATTTATAAGCGGAGAAAAGATAATTTCTATGTTTTCCATATTCTGATTTAATTAATTTAGCCCCATGGCAACATTCAATAAAATCAAAAGCCCATTTTTTTGCAGAAACAGAAAAGATAATAATTGAAGGTTTTGATGGTTTGAAATTTTTTATTTCCCAAGGAGGGATAAGTTGATAGTTAATTTCCCTTTTATAAGTTAAAAATTTTATCGTTTGGTCATAGTAGAGATAATATTCATCAAATAAAATGTAAACTTTTTCTTTAGGTTTTAATTCAAGGAGAAAGTCAGAGATTTTAACCAGATCTTCTGAATAGGCATTCAATACATAAAAAGAGTTTGCCCATTTATTAAAATAAAGATCATAAGTTTGATATAGATTGAAACCTAAAATAAAAGAAAGAACAAGAGAAAATCCATAGATAAAAATTTTGTTAAATTTGATTCTTTGATAAACAGAGAAGATCAAAAAAGAAACGATTAAAAGAGCTATAGGTAAAGAACCCAAAGATCTAAGACCATGAGGAATATTTTCAATGGAAAAGATTTGAGGAAGTAAAGTGAAAAAAAGCAAAGCTAGGACAAATGCGTATTTTTTTTGATATAAATTTATTAGAAATAAAGCCAATCCTAAAACAAACAAAAATCCAAGGAAATAACCAAGCATAGGATAATTTGCGAAATTATGTCTGAAATTTAGATCTCCTTGAAAACTAAATTGGAGGATGGTCTTTTTTAAATTAATTAAAAATTGCTCAATTTTAAAATTTTTAAAAATAGAGACTCCATAAGGACGACCAATCACTGCTTTAGGATTATGAATTAGAAAAATCAAGAGAGGGAAAATAGTTAGAAGAAAAGTTAAGAAGGTAGTTAGAAATTTAAATTTTAATGCTTTAAAATCTATAGCACTCTTTTCTAGAAGTAAATAAAATCCAACTATAAATAAAATAGTCCAATAAGCAGGATAGGTGTAAAATCCTAATCCTAAAATAAATCCTAAACCAAGAAAATAAAAAAATTTTTTACTTTTTAAAGCTTTTAATAATAAAAGAAGTACCAAAGAGAGAAACAGGGGAACCAAAATAGCTCTAAAGCCATCTCTAGAGATAATAAGATGCCAATGGGAAGTTGCTAGAAAATAAGCTGTCAGAAGAGCAACAAAATTATTAAAAAGTTCTTTTATCAGAAGATAGACAACCAAAATTGTTAAAAGACCTATTATAGCTGAAGTAAACCTAATAGAAAAGGAGGAAATACCTAATAATTTAAAAGATAAGGCTATTAAATAGATGAAAAGAGGTTCTCTTCCACCATTTGCCGGGAAAAATATCGCGTGTTTTCCTTCTAAAATTCCTATAGCATCAAGTCCATTTGCCGCCTCATCAGGAAATAAACCAAAAGGAATCTCATTAAGTTTATAAAATCTTAAAAAAGCGCCTATAGATAAAATTAGAATTAAAATAAAGGAAGGAATAAATTTTTTTATTTTATTTCTCATATTAGCTAAATA
>Ga0190363_1001532_pt1 | contig 13586 bp, 13 predicted proteins | sample 48721867_MG_FD_161272 | JGI IMG/M metagenome (GOLD analysis project Ga0190363, IMG submission 161272) | Hydrothermal vent microbial mat bacterial communities from Southern Trench, Guaymas Basin, Mexico - 4872-18-6-7_MG | ecosystem: Environmental > Aquatic > Marine > Hydrothermal vents >...
AAAGTTCATTCAAATCTTTCTTTAATCCAATTTAAAATATTTTGAGTATCAAGACAAGCATCTTTTGAGCCCAAAACAATAATTGTTATCGGTCGGGTTTCTCCTTTAAAATTTAAATTAAAAATAGAAAGCATTGTTTCTTGAGCTGCCTTAGTTTTTCCAATTTTTCCACCAACAAACTCTTTTAAATTATAAAAACAATTAAAGTTTTCTAAATCTTCAAATTTTTCTGAAATTAAATGATGATAAATTTTACCTTTGGTAATATCTAAAATGAATCTTCTGTTATTAAGTAAGTACTTTGCCAGCATAAATAAATCTTTTGGGGAAGAAATATTTTCTTTGCTTCCTCCCCAAGAATCAACTAGATTTGTATTCTCCATTCCAATACTTTTTGCTTTTTGATTCATTAATTCTACAAACCTTTTTTCTCCTAAAGTTTTTGCTAAGACTTTAGCGGCTTCATTTGAAGATTCCATTAAAAGAGGATAAAGCAGATCAAAACCACAATAACTTTTTCCTACTTTTAGACGAGGTTTTGAAGTATAGATTAAGTCATTTTTTTCTACAGGTATTTTTTTCCATAAATTAATATATTCACAAACCACTAAAGCAGTAATTAGTTTAGTAATTGAAGCAATAGGATAAATTTTATCAGGATTTTTTTGAATAAACACAAAATTATTCTTTAGATCAGCTGCTAAATAACTTTTAGCACTTACTCTTGGAGGTTTTAGTTGATATAAAAAATCATCTTTGAAAAATTCTTTTTCAATTATCAATACAGGGGTTCCTATTTTTACTTCTTTAAAAATTTCTTTTGCGTCTTTGGTAGAAAGCCTAATACATCCTCCAGAAAATTGAGAGCTTACTGGAGTTCCGTCAGGATAATAAGGCCACCCATGAATAAAAAAATTTCCTTGAAATTGAAGCGAATAAGGCATATAGACTCCTCCTAAAGAAGAATAAGCATTCTTTATTTTTGTCTCTATCTGATAAAACCCAGAAGGAGTTTCCCAAAAGGAGCCTTCTTTACCAATAGTTAACACAGGATAAGTCTTTTTTAAATTTCCTTTTTTATAAAAATAAAGTGTTTTCTCAGAAAGATTCACTAATAAAAAATCAAGTTTCTTTTTAATTAATTCTTTTTTGATTTTTTCAAAAAAACTTTCTCTTTCTAAGATAGGAAAACTTCCAAATTCGAAATCTTCTAAAGGAACTTCTTTTTTAAGAATTTTAATTATTTCTTCAATTTTTTGATGAAGATTTTCAATTTCTAACTTTGCTTTTCTGTAATAAAAAAAGCCCTTAAAAGCACCGCAGAAAACAAGAATGATTAAAATTAAAAAAAGAATTTTTTTCTTCATAATCAAAGCTCTAAAATCCATTTGTTGCCGCAGAGAAATTGGAAGGAAGTCATTGGCTTTTTTCCTTCGGGTTGAAGAAGTTTTATTAAAAGAGCATCTTTTTTACATTTAATCGCTAAATTTTTTTTAAATTCAAAAAATCTGGATTTTTGAGAAAAATTTTCAATTTCTTTTTCTTTTATCACTTCTCCCTCTAAAATCTTGATAATTTTTGGAATTTGTGATTTGGGATTTGGAACTTCAATATAGGTGCCTGGCTCAGGGTTTAAAGCTCTAATTTTTCTTTCAATTTCTTGGGCGGTTTCTTTTTCTGGAGAAAGTTTGCCATCCTTGAATTCAAATTTTTTGGTATAGGTGGCTGAAGTCTCATCTTGGGGTAGGGGATTAATTTTTCCTTCAATCCAATCTTGATATTTTTCTAAAAAAAGAGAAGCTGAAAGAAGCGCTAATTTTTCTTCAAGTTCAAGATAATTTTCATTTCCTTTTAAATTTAAAGTTTTTTGAGCTAAAATCGGACCATGATCCATTTTTTCATCAAGCAAAAAGAGAGTGGTTCCGGTGATTTTTTCTCCATTTAAAATTGCAGTTTGGATGGGAGAAGGACCTCTTAGTTTTGGAAGAAGGCTTGGATGAAGTCCTAAAGTTTTAAATTTTGGAATTTCTAAAACTTCTTTGGGAAGGATTTTTCCGTAAGAGGCAACTAAAAAAAGATCTGGTTTGATTTCTTTTAAAAATTCAATTACTTTTTTATCTTTTAAAGAGCTTGGCTGAAAAATTTTGATTTTTAATTTTAAGGCTGCTTTTTTTGCCTCGCAGATTTTAAGAGCTTTTTTTCTTTTGCAAATCTGATCTGGAGCGCAGATTAAAAGATAAGGTTTTATCTTTTCAGAAATTTTTTCTAAAACAATGGCTCCAAATCTTGGGGTTGAAAATTGAACTAGTTTCATATTAGATCCTTAGCTTCGCTTACTTTATAAATTTCTTTGGATCTATCAATGATTAAAATTCCGTTAAGATGATCGCTTTCATGTAAAAAGACTCTTGCTAAAAGTCCCTGGGCTTTTAAAGTAACTTTTTTTCCTTTTTCATTGAAAGCTTCCAAGAGAACCCATTTTGGTCTTTCAACATTTGCCAAAATCTTAGGCAAAGAAAGACAGCCTTCAATCATTTTTTCTTTTTCTTCTGAGACTTCAACAATTTTTGGATTGATAACAATATAAAGCTTTTTTTGAGGTTTGGCAATAAAAAAAGAAAGATCAAGTCCAACTTGATTTGCGGCAAGACCAATTCCCTGATTTTTTTCCATTATTTTTTCCATCTCTTGGGCAATTTCCTTTATTTTTGAAAAATCAGTGACTGGTTTGGTTTTTTTTCTTAAAATCGGATGAGGAAAAGTGAAAATTTTCATATCAAGAAAATTTTACTGGATCGACATCAATGATCCAATCAGAAGGAATGACCTTTAAGGCAAGATTTTTTTCTTTTTCGTTTTCTAATTTTATCAAAATTTCATAGAAAAATCTATTTTTCTTTTTAAAAATAAAACTTGGTGTTGGTCCTAAAAATTTAATTTTTTTAAACTTAAGCTGCCAGGCAACTTTTTGAGCTTCCTTTTTTGCTTTTAAAGAAGATTTATCAGAATAAACAATTCGAATTAACTTTCCTTTGGGAGGAAAACCAAATTTTTTTCTTAAATTGATTTCTTTTTCTAAAAATTTTTCCAAATTTTCTTCTTTTAGTGACTTGAAAAGATAATTTTCAGGATTGAAAGTTTGAATTAAAAGTTTTTTGCTGATAAATTTTAACCTTAAAGAGAAAAGATAAAATTTTTCAAAAGAAAGATAATCCGGAAAAGCCAAAAAACTTTCGGCTCTTAAAATGATGGCAAGGTCAAAAAGATCTTCAAAAAGCCAAAACCATTTTGAGATAATTGCCGTTGAAATTAATTTTTTCTCTTTTTGAGAAAGAAAATTTTTGATAAATTTAAGCTCTTTTTTGAAAGTTTTTTGCTTATCTTTGGAAAATTCTTCAAAAAAAGGAAATTTTTCTTTTACTTTTTGAATCCCAAGACCAGAAAGTTTAAGAAGATAACCTTTACAGAAAGGGCAAAAATCGATTGGCTTTTTTTCTTTGCCACAATGTCGGCAGATTAATTTTGGTTCAATTTTTAAAGTTTTTAAATTTAATTTTTTGTAAAAAACTAAAGGAGAATCGCAGTTTTCACAGCTTAAAACTCGAAAACAATCTTGGCATAAAAGATAAGGAGCGTAGCCTTTTCGATTGACGATTAAAAGAATATTTTTCTTACTTTCAATTTCTGAGAGAGCTTTTTTAGTTAAAATTTCTTCAGGATTTTCTTTTAATGAAAGAATTTCAATTTTGGTTTTTTTCTTTTCAAATTCTTTGAAAGGATCGATTTCAAGTAAAGGAATTTTTAAGATTGAGCTTAAAATTTTGGCTAAAGTTCGATTGTCAAAAAATGGTCTTGAGTTTGAATTTTTATGAGAATTGTTTTTAGGATCAAAGATGATGATTTTGGCAAGAGAAGAAAAAGGAGCAAAAAGGCTACTTGAAAGACCCAAAACGATTTGAATTTTGTTGAAAAAAATAGCTTTGTAAATTTCAGCTAACTTTTTAGAAGGAAGGGAGAAAGAAAAAAAGCAAAAATTGCCTTTAAAATTTGAGGAAAGATAAAGGGCAAAAAGGTTTAAAATGACATTGTCTGGAAAAATGATTAAAACTTGCTTTTTTTCTTTAATTTCTTTCTGGATCTCTTTTAAAATTTGGGAAAAAATTTTTTTTAAAGTAGGGGAAAGAGAAAAATCAAAATCTTTGAGTTTCCAAGAATAACTTTTTTTAAAAGAAGTTTTTTTCCAAAACTTGGAAAAATTTTTAAGATTTTTGGGAAAAGCTGAAAACCAGGAAAGAGTTAAAGAAGAAAAATAATATTTTGAAGCTTTTTCTAAAAAATCAAAGAAATAGTCTGGAAAAAATTCTTCTTCAATTAAAGCTTCTGAAATTTCTTTAAGTAAAAAATTACTTTCTTTAATTAAAAGCTTTTTTTTCTCTAAAGGCTCGTTTTCAAGAACAATGGCTGGAATTTTTTGGTTTTTTATTGGAGCTAAAACTAAACTTTTTGGTTTGAATTTTTTTTGAGAAAAGTAACTTAAAACTTGAGGCTTCTCTTTGGGAAGGTAAATCAAAGGAATGACCTCAAGAAAATACATAATGGCTTACTTTTTTTCTTGGAAATGAAGGTTAAAAAAGGAGGCGAGGCGGGATTTTTTTCGAGCCGCAGTATTTTTTTTCAAAAAGCCCACTTTTTGGAATTTATCAATGCATTTATAAAGAAGGCGAAGATATTCTTGAGCTTCCTTTTGGTTTTTTTCTAAAACCGCTTTTTTAAATTTTTTCTCTAAATTTTTAAGCTTTCTTTTTCTTTGAAGATTTCTTAAATATCTTTTAATTGATTTTCTTAAAGCTCTTTTTGCGGAGCGAGTTCTGGGCATGGTGAAATTGAATTATAAATCCAGCCAGCCTTAAAAAAGCTGGCTGGAAAAAAATTGCTTCCAAATTTAAATTAAAAGCTTTAAAGTGAAGAAGGCTGTTCGACTTTAAGGTTAATTCGAGCGCGATTTTTCAATCCAACAATTTTCACCAAAGTTCTAATCGCTTGAATGGTGCTTCCTTTTCTTCCAATAATAATTCCCACATCAGCTGGATTAACTTTAATGGTCAAAAGGACTCCCATTTCATCAACGGTTCTTCCTACTTTGACATCTTCAGGATGATTAACTAAAGCTTTTAAAATATTTTCTAAAAATTCTTGATAAACTGGAACTTCAGCCATAGTTTAATTTCTCAAAAAACATTTGGCGACCTTTAGAGCTTAATTTCTTCAAGATTTAAATCATCGGTCCCGGAAGAAGAAGCTTCGGTTTTTCCTTCTGGTTCTTCAATTTTAAGATTAACTCGGGCTCGATTTTTAAGACCAGCAATTTTTAAAATAGTTCTTAAAGCTCTTACGGTAGAACCTCTTTTTCCAATGATAATTCCCATATCAGTGGGATGGACTTTTACCTTTAAAAGCACTCCCATTTCATCCACTTTCTTTTCCACTTTTACATCTTCCGGATGATCAGCCAAGGTTTTTAAGATATATTCAAGTAATTCCTGATATCCTAAAACTTCCGCCATGTTTTTTCTTATCTTTCCTACCTTTCAGGTAAAACCAGATCAGGTTTTCCCTTCAGGTAGGTTTTTTTCAAAATTTTTACGACCTTTTTCTTCAAAACTTTATCTTCCTTATTTCTCTTTTTAAGATCATCTTCAAAGGATAAACATTTTTTTGAATCTGTCAATAGGAAGTGCAAAAATAAGCGCAAAACTCAAAGCGCAAAGCGCAAAACTGATTCATTTAAATCCCAAATTCCAAATCCCAAATTCCAATTAAATTCCAAATTCCAATGACCGAAAATAAGAGAAATTCCAAATTCCAAGCACCAAATTCCAAAGAAATTTCAAATTCAAATCACCGAAATGTAAATAAGCGCAAAAGTAAGCGCAAAGCGAAAAGCGCAAAGCGCAAAAGGAGAAATACGGTTGAAATTGGGGGAGGAGTTGCTAAAATAAATTTAAAGTAATGAAAAAAGAGATTTTGGTTTTAATTTTAATTATTTTAATTGGGGCGTTTTTAAGGCTCTATCAAATTTCTTCCATTCCGCCAGGGCTTTATCCTGATGAGGCAATTAATGGAAATAATGGTTGGGAAGCGATTGAAACTGGTTCTTTTAAAGTTTTTTATCCGGAAAATAATGGACGAGAAGGTCTTTATATTAATTTGATTGGTGTTTTTTTAAAAATTTTTGGCTATCACCATTATTCGATTCGACTGGTTTCAGTTTTTTTTGGAATTTTAACCATCCTTGGAATTTATCTTTTAGCAAAAGAAATTTTTAAAGAAAAAAGTTTGGCGTTTTTTTCAAGTTTCTTTTTAGCAATTTCTTTTTGGCATCTTAATTTTTCTCGAATTGGTTTTCGAGGAATCTTGGTGCCTTTTTTTATTTGCTTTGGTTTTTATCTTTATTTTTTGGCAAAAAGAAAAAATTCCAAGCTTTTTTCTTTTCTTTGCGGTATTTTTTTAGGTTTGGGATTTTATTCTTATATTCCTTATCGAGCCGCTTTAATTTTGATTTTAATTCTTTTTTTATGGGAAGTTAAAAATAAAGGTTTTAAAAAAGTTTTTGAGTTTTTTCTTCCTTTAATTTTAGGAGGGATTTTGATAAATCTTCCTTTAGGGATTTACTTTTTAAATCATCCTTCAGATTTTATTTCCCGAGCTTCAGGAGTTTCAGTTTTTAAAAGCGAAAATCCGGTGAAAAGTTTTTTGGAAAGCTTTTTCAAACATCTTTTAATGTTCAATTTCTCTGGAGATCGAAACTTTCGTCATCATTTTTCTGGTCTGCCTCAGCTTTTAAATTTTGATTGGCTTTTCTTTTTAATTGGAGTTTTGGTTTTATTTAAATCAGAAAAAATTTCTAAAGAAACCAAAATTTTTCTTGGTTCAGGATTTTTTGTTTTTCTTTTACCATCAATTTTAACTTGCGAAGGTATTCCTCATAGCTTAAGAAGTATTGGAGTTATACCTTTTGTTTATCTCATCGTTGCTTTAGGAGCAAAAGCTTTTTTTGATCTTTTTAAAAATCAGAAATTAAAAATTTTTCTTTTGGCAACTATTTTTCTTTTTTCTTTTGCTTTAACTTTTTATCTTTACTTTTTTAGATGGGGAAAATTAAAGGAAGTAAAAGATGCTTTCTCTTATTCTTATTTTAAGCTAGCTCAATTTATTAATTCATTGCCAGAGGAGGAGAAAAAATTTGTGGTTTGTAACGCTTCGGGGGTTTTAGTTAAAGATCGAACTTCGGGAAAGCTTTTGCCGATGCCTTGCCAAAGTATTATGTTTTTAACCCAATCTTTTTTAAAAGAAGATGCTTTAAAGAAAAACATCTACTTTTTAAGCGAAAAGGAGTATTTAGAGAAAAAAGAATTTTTTGAAAAAGAAGGAATTTTGATTAAACTTCAATAATAATGGAGAAAGTTCCAAAAAGATTAAAAAAACAGTTAATTATTGGAGGGATTTATCTTGGAATTTTTTTACTTATTTTTGGAATTAGCTCAGGTTTTGTTTGGAAAAAATTAGCGGGAAAAGAAAAAAGAGAATTTGCTCCTTTAAAAGTTGTTTTTTTAAAGTTTTTCCCTAATCAAAAGAATTGGGGGAGTCTCCTTTTAAAAGTTAAAAATCCAAATTCTGAATATGGGCTTTTAAGTTTCTCCTATAAAGTGAAATTTTTGGATCAAAATCAAAATCTTTTAAAAGAAATTTCAGGAAAGGATTTTATTTATCCTTTGGAGGCAAAATTTATTTCTTTTCCAAAAATTGAAATTGATACTTCAAAGGTAAAAGAAGTAGAGGTTTCTTTTTTTGATTTAAAATGGAAAAAAACTTCTTATCGGGATTCTCAGCTTTTGGTAAGGCAAGTTCATTCTGGGTTAGCTCAAAAGCCAGAAGTAGGGTATTTTTGGGTGGATGGGGTTGTGAAAAATAATAGTCCTTTTCCTTTAAGAAAAGTGAAGATTGTGGTGCTTCTTAAAAACAGGAAAGGAGAAGAAATTGGAGTAGGGGAAAGTTGGGTGTATGATCTTTTGCTAGAGGAGGAAAGATATTTTAAAGTAGTTTTTTCAAAAGAAGCAATTGAAAAAATTGAAAAAGAAATCGATCCTCAAAAAATTGAAGTTTTTGCTTATACTAATTTAATGAAATTTTAGTTTTATGAAAATTAAACTTTTTTTAGCTTTAGCGATCTTCACTTTTTTTTCTTTGACTACTTTATATGGCATTGGGGCAAGCCAAGGAAATTTTTCTTTTTTTCAAAAACAGCTAGTTTGGTTTTTTATTGGATTTTTAATTTTCTTGCTTTTAAAAAATTTCTTTTCTTGGAATTTTGTAAAAGCTAACCGAACTTTCCCTTTTTTAATTTATCTTTTTTCAATTTTCCTTCTTTTTCTTACTTTGATTGTTGGAAAAAAAATTCATTCTTCAAAAAGCTGGCTTTCTTTTTTTGGAATCAATTTTCAGCCAATTGAAATTGCAAAGTTAGGTTTAATTTTTTGTTTGGCAAAATATTTTTCTTTAAGACACATTGAAATCCATCGGATTTCTCATTTGGGAGTTTCCGCTTTTTATTTTCTCGTTCCTTTTGGTCTTACTTTGCTTCAGCCAGACTTAGGCTCGGCATTAATTCTTTTTTTCATCTGGTTTGGTTTAACTATTGCTTCAGGAATTAAAACTAAACATTTTTTAACCATACTTTTAATTTTAATTTCTCTTTCTATTTTTTCCTGGCATCATTTTTTAAAAGAATATCAAAAACAAAGGATTATCACTTTTCTTAATCCCGAAACAAGACCTTTAACTTATGGCTATCAATCAATTCAATCAAAAATTGCCATTGGAGAAGGAGGGTTTTTGGGAAAAGGTTTGGGGCAGGGGATTCAAATTATGTTTGGTTTTTTGCCTCAAGCTCATTCTGATTTTATTTTTGCCACGATTTTTAATAGCTTTGGTTTTTTGGGAGGAGCAATTGTTTTTCTTGCTTATTTTTTTCTTTTTTCTTATCTTATAGAAAAAGGGAAAAAAGCTGAAGGAAATCTGGAAAAATTTTTTATTTTAGGTTATCTTATAATGATTTTTTCCCATTTTGTTATTCATGTCGGTGCTAATTTGGGACTTTTACCCATTACTGGAATTCCTTTGCCTTTCTTAAGTTATGGCGGGTCAAATTTAATAGTTAATTTTTTGTTTTTAGGAATTATTGAAAGTTTTTAATAATGAAAAAAATTATTTTAAAAAATCTTCTTATTATCTTTGGAGCAGCAGCAAGCCTTCTTTTGGCTTATTTTGCTTATCAAATTGAAGAGCCTCTTTCTTTGGAAGGCGAACCAAAATTGATTGAGATAAAAAGAGGGACTGGTTTTTTGGAAATTGCCGAGCAACTTGAAAAAGAAGGAATTATTAGATCAAAAAATTTTTTTAAAATTTATGTTCTTTTTAAAGGGTGGCAAAGAAAACTTAAAGCCGGAAAATATTCTCTTTGTCCTTGTTTTTCTATTTCTGAAGTAGCTCAAAAGCTTGTGAAAGGTGAAAAAAAAGAGGAGGTGGAAGTAACTATTGTTGAAGGATGGAGTATTTTTGAAATCGATAAAAAACTTTCAGAGGAAGGAATTATTGAGCCTGGAAGTTTAATTTCTTATCAGGTTTCTGAAGAAGAAAAAAGAAAATATCCTTTTTTGCTTGAGGCACCTAGAAACGTCTCTCTTGAAGGCTTTCTTTTTCCTGATACTTATCGTTTCTTTAAAAATGAAAGTAAAGATGTCTCTTTGGTAGTAGAAAAATTTTTGAAAAATTTTGATCGGAAAGTTTATCAAAAATATCGTCAGGAAGTTGAAAGAAAATCAAAAAAATTTTATGAAGTTTTAATTTTAGCTTCTTTGCTTGAAAAAGAGGTAATAAATAATGAAGAAAAGAAAATTGCGGCTGGGATTTTGTGGAAAAGATACAAAAAAAATAAACCTTTGGAAGTTGATGCCACTATTCTTTATGCCAAACAAAAAAAATTTAAAAAAACTTGGAAAGAGGTTTTACCTTTAAAAAAAGAAGATTTTTTAATTGATTCCCCTTATAATACTTATCGGTTTAGAGGTCTTCCTCCAACTCCAATCTGTAATCCTTCTTTAGCTTCTTTTAAAGCAGCTCTTTATCCAAAAGATTCTCCTTACTTTTACTATTTAAGCGATCCCAAGACTAAAAAAACTTATTTTTCCTCTGATTATAAAACCCATCTGTATTTAAGAAGAAAGTTTTTAAAACTTTGATTTTCTTGACTTTTTTTCAAATTTGGTTATTTTTTTTAATGAAAATTCAGTTTTACCTTGACAACTAAACAAGGAAAGAGATTTTTTGGTTGCTCTGACTCAGGTTTTTGATGAGGGTTCGATCCTGGCCCAGGATGAACGCTGGCGGCGTGGATAAGGCATGCAAGTCGAACGCTCAGCACCACTTTTGTGGTGCTGGGAGTGGCGAACGGGCGAGTAACGCGTAGGTAACCTACCCCCAAGTGGGGGACAACCCTGGGAAACTGGGGCTAATCCCCCATGTGGTCCTGGAAACACAAGTTTCCAGGATTAAAGGTTCAGGGTTTCCCTGAGCCGCTTGGGGATGGGCCTGCGTCCCATCAGGTAGTTGGTAGGGTAATGGCCTACCAAGCCGATGACGGGTAGCCGGCCTGAGAGGGTGGTCGGCCGCAGGGGCACTGAGACACGGGCCCCACTCCTACGGGAGGCAGCAGCCGAGAATCTTGGGCAATGGGCGAAAGCCTGACCCAGCGACGCCGCGTGCCCGAGGAAGCCCTTCGGGGTGTAAAGGGCTTTTCTGGGGGAAAAACCCAGTATCCTAAGTGGTACTGGGTGATGGTACCCCAGGAATAAGGGACGGCTAACCACGTGCCAGCAGCCGCGGTAATACGTGGGTCCCAAGCGTTATCCGGATTTACTGGGCGTAAAGAGTGCGCAGGGGGCCGGGTAAGTCTGAGGTTAAAGGCCCAGGCTCAACCTGGGTAATGCCTCAGATACTGCTCGGCTAGAGGCAGGCAGAGGCCAGCGGAACGCACGGTGTAGGGGTGAAATCCGTTGATATCGTGCGGAACGCCGAAAGCGAAGGCAGCTGGCTGGGCCTGACCTGACCCTGGTGCGCACGAAAGCGTGGGGAGCAAAAAGGATTAGATACCCTTGTAGTCCACGCCCTAAACGATGGACGCTAGCTATGGGGAGTGTCGACCCTCTCCGTGGCGAAGCTAACGCGTTAAGCGTCCCGCCTGGGGAGTACGCCCGCAAGGGTGAAACTCAAAGGAATAGACGGCGGCCCGCACAAGCGGTGGACCATGAGGTTTAATTCGATAATAACCGAAAAACCTTACCAGGGCTTGACATGCTAGAGGAAAGCCTCCCGAAAGGGAGGCCCTCCGCAAGGACCTCTAGCACAGGTGCTGCACGGCTGTCGTCAGCTCGTGCCCTGAGGTGTTCCCTTAAGTGGGGTAACGAGCGCAACCCCTGCCCCATGTTACACGTGTCATGGGGGACTGCCCGGATCTTCCGGGAGGAAGGAGGGGACGACGTCAAGTCCGCGTGGCCCTTATGCCCTGGGCTACACTCGTGGTACAATGGCCGGTACAAAGGGTTGCGAACCCGCAAGGGGGAGCCAATCCCTAAAAGCCGGTCCCAGTTCGGATCGGGGTCTGCAACTCGACCCCGTGAAGCCGGAATCGCTAGTAATCGCGGATCAGGTATGCCGCGGTGAATACGTTCCCGGGCCGTGTACTCACCGCCCGTCACGTCAAGAGAGTCGGGAGGACCTGAAGCTCCGCTTTTAAGCGGAGTGAAGGTCAGCCCGATGATCGGGGCGAAGTCGTAACAAGGCACCGCTAGGGGAACCTGGCGGTGAAACAATTCCCATCTTTTGAAATTGGTCGACCTTTCTTCCAAATTCCCTTTTTCAAGGGAGTTTGGGAGAAAGAGGTTTTGGAGGGTGACTCCTTCAAAAACCCTCCCTTAAGGAAGTTTTTACTTCCTTAAGAAGTTTACCTGAGTCAGAGCAACCAAAAAGTTTCTTTCTCAAAATTTACTTTTTATCTTTCTTATAGGAGAAGGTTAACTGAAAAACAAATTTGTTTTCTCCTATATGATGAATGTCTTTAAAAGAGAGGTTTACCTGAGAAAAACCTTCTTTCTTTTTTAAAGCTTCGGCAAAGTAAATGATTTTTTTAAGAGAAGGAGCTTGTCCTTTGAATTTGAAATTTTTTTCTTTTAAGGGAATGATTTCTAAAGCTTTAATTTCATTTTCCTGACAAACGCTTTTAATTTCCTCAAAAAATTCAATAGGGAGAAAAGTTTGGTTTTGAACTAAAATGAGATAATCAACTATTTTGTTAAATTCTTCCGCTTCTTTTTGAAGCTTGACTGAAAGTTGAGAATAAAAAAGATTTTTTTCCTGAAAGAGGGCTAATTTTTTTTCAAAATAATTTAAGAGCATTCCCAAAAAAATCTTCACCGAAAGAAGAATTCCAATAAGAATAATGAGGCTAAAAGTAATAGCTTTTTGCCAAAATGAGAAAAAGGTTTTTTTAAATTCTTTTTCTGCAAGTTTTAAACTATCAGAAGAAAGAAGATTAATTTCTTTTTGTTGATAAATTCCAAGGAGTTTCCTTAGAGCGGCTCCTTGAGAGGGCTCTAAAAAAGACAAGGGAAAAGCATGAGGAAATTCTTTTTTTATTTCTTTGGTGATTTCTTCTAAATTCTTAGAAGTTACCTTTCCTGCCAAAAAAAGCATTTCTGGAAAGGGAAGTTTAAAATGAGATTTCCAAAAAGTTTGAGTGCGGAAAATAGTTCTTTTTAAAAATTCAATTAACTTTTTCTTTTCTTTAAAAGAAACTTGATACCATTCTTGAAAAAAGAAAAAATGAATTTTTCTTTCAATAAAAATTGAGATTTCTATTCCTTCTTCGGTGAGATAAAGAAGAACTAAGTCAGAGAGTTTAAAAGGTAGAAGATGAGTGATGGCTCGGGAAAGGCTTAAAGAGAAAGGTTCAATTGCAACTGGAAAGAAATCAGTTTCTTTCAAAATTGCTTCAAGTTTTGTGACAATTGATTTTGGAAAAAAAACTCCCAAAAAAGTAATTTTATTTGAAGAAAAATCAATTTTTTGAATTTGCCAATCGGTGCAAAGTTTTTCAAATTCTTGAGGTGAACTTAATTTAAGATTTAAAATAATAGCTTCTTTAAGAGCTTCTTTTTCCATTAAAGGCAAACTAAACGACTGGCTGAAAAAATTATTTCCGGGAAGAGTTACCGCTACTTTAATTGGCTCTTTACTTTTGAATTTGAGTGTTTTTTTGATAAGAGAATTCAACTCTTTAAGCTTTTCTTTTATTTTTTTCTCATCTTGAATTTTTCCATTTAAAACGCATCGATCACAAGCAATGTTAGATCTAAAGAATTTTTTTCTTTTTTTATCCAAAAGATAACTAAAAATTAAGGAATTTTGAGAAATTTCCAAGCCTCCTATTTTTTGTTCGGGGATGATTTTAAAAATCTTAAACATTTTTTTAA
>Ga0190363_1001533_pt1 | contig 13581 bp, 11 predicted proteins | sample 48721867_MG_FD_161272 | JGI IMG/M metagenome (GOLD analysis project Ga0190363, IMG submission 161272) | Hydrothermal vent microbial mat bacterial communities from Southern Trench, Guaymas Basin, Mexico - 4872-18-6-7_MG | ecosystem: Environmental > Aquatic > Marine > Hydrothermal vents >...
ATTATATTCTTCCTATACAAGAAGAAACTGAAAAACTATATAAACGTAGTGAACAATCATACCCTTCGAATAGTTAAGGCTTGGAGATTGCTTATCTTATCTATTCTCTTAATGGCTTCTTCAACCATGTCGATCCCACCTGCCTTGTCCTCGGGAACCAAAATATGAGCTATTATCGCTACCAGCCCAAAGGCTATAGGTTCCTCCTCAAATTTGTAAAGAGACGCAAAGTCTGGAAGGCAATCCTCAATCTCCTTCTTTAGAGCTTCTAGGTCAGTATCAACGTCCGAAGGAAAGATCTTCAATGAAACTAGAACCTTAGCCATCTTAATCTCCATCCTTATAATTGCGGTAAAGACTATTATCAAGTATTTTAAAGTTGTGTTTTCACCAACAGATTTTATCAGAAGCAGTGTTACGCCAGCTCTTTCTGAACTCTGATGTTCAAAATTATAAGAAGTCTTATTTTACCTTCATCAGATTCTTGATGTAGAGGAGAATCCAAATCTGATGACGTTGAGAGAAACGCAGGTCTTAGTTGTTGGAGCAGGACCATCCGGACTTATAGCCGCTAGAGAGGCATCTCAAAGAGGAGCAAGCGTCATAGCACTTGAGGAGCACTCTGAGATCGGCCGTCCATGCCACTGCGCTGGTCTGCTAAGCGCGGATGGAATGAGAAGGCTAAAGATTCCACTCGACGGCTTCTATGTGCAGAACAAACTTCGAGGAGCAATTTTTTTCTCCCCTTCCGGATTATCATTTATGGTTGAAAGGCAAAGACCAGTTGCATACGTTGTCGACCGCGTCTCCCTTGACAAGTTTTTGGCTAACCAAGCTGTAGAGTCCGGCGTTGAGATAAAATTGGGATATGCTGCTTCTGATGTCCATCTGGGCCTGAATGAAATATTAATAAAGTCATCGGATGGACGAGAATTTAGAGCCGATATTCTCATAGATGCCGAGGGAGTTTCATCAAGAATCTTAAAGTCCGCAGGGCTAAAGTCTCTAAACTCTGATCGGCTACTATCCGGATTGCAGCTTGATCTTGTCGGAGTGGATATTGATCCTGATTTTGTTGAGATTTATGTAGGACGAAAAATTGCTCCTGGTTTTTTCGCTTGGGTGATACCGCTCAGTAAAGATGCAGTGAGGGTCGGGTTGGGTTGCAAGAGAGCGAACCCTAAAAATCTCCTTAATAAGTTTCTGAAGAGACGTTTCAAAGAGAAGGATTATGAGGTTCTCAATGTTCGCTCTGGGGTTATTGTGACTTCAGGTCCGATAAAAAAGACATTTAGTAAACGGATGCTTGTGGTTGGAGATGCTGCGGGACAAGTTAAGCCGACAACTGGGGGAGGAGTGATATTCGGAGGAATATGCGCTGCAATAGCAGGCAGAGTTGCGGCTGAAGCTGTTAGCCGTAGCATATTCAACGAAGAGTTTCTAAGCTTGTATGAGCAGCTTTGGAGAAAGGAGTTGGGTAAGGAAATTAGGTATATGCTTCTCGCTAGAAGGATCTTTAACCATCTTTCCGATAGGCTAATCGACAGATTATTTGAGGCGATCATTAGTGAAGATCTCCAACAATTTTTATCTAGGGAAGGCGACATGGATTTTCAGAGCGGCATAATCTCAGATCTTCTACGTCGAAAAAGAATCTTTAGATTGCTATTTCCATTTTTGAGACTGTTCCGTCAATAAAACGCCAAGGATCCTCCGCTGCTAGATGTGGAGGGAAGCATATATATTTGGCTTTGTTATTTTAGAAGTCGTCTAGGTGAGCAAAGTGGGCGAAGCTAGAAGAGTCGTTATGCCTATTTGTACGTCATGTAATAGGATAATCCCGCCTGGCACTGATGCAACGAAGTTTCCATGCCCAAACTGTGGACAGATAACTATTTGGCGATGTCAAAAATGCAGACTCTTCGGCCGTCAATATAAATGTCCAAACTGCGGCTTCACAGGCCCTTAGATCTTCCTTTGAAATATTTATCGCCGCGTCGAAACGGTTTTACTTTGTGTCTTCTTATGGAGAAAAGAAAATTTTTGAATTGATTTTTCTGGTAGGGCATACCTGAAAAGCCCCTTTACATCAATCAATTTTTCAGTAACCTTAATTTCTTCCCTTTCTTCATCTTTTATAATCAGAGGAGGGGCTGTTATGGCGGAGATCCGTGAAGTTCCGACGCCTGCAACTCGATTTGAGAGGATAGGAGCTCACACCCACATAAAGGGTCTAGGATTAGATGAGAATCTTAAGGCTGTTAAAGTTAAGGATGGAATGGTTGGTCAAGAAAAGGCCCGTGAAGCCGCGGGGCTAGTAGTTCAAATGATAAAAGAGGGGAAGATGAGTGGAAGAACCGTTATTTTAGCGGGGCCTCCCGGAACTGGAAAAACAGCCATCGCTGTCGCAATATCACGTGAACTAGGTCCCAATGTACCGTTTATCCAGATGAGTGGAAGCGAGATCTACAGTAGTGAGAAGAAGAAGACTGAAGTCCTGATCGAGGCTATCAGGAAATGCATCGGTGTGGAGATACATGAGATGAGGAAGGTCTATGAAGGCGAGGTGACTGGAATTGACATACGCACTGCTCCTCATCCGTATAATCCCTATCAGAAGATTCCGGAAAGCGTGCGTTTGACCCTTAAAACTACAAAACAGGAGAAGACTATAGAGGCAGGTGCCTCCATTGCGCAACAGATAATACAGCAAGGAATAACTGAGGGAAGCGTGATTCAGATAGATGCTGAAACTGGCAGAGTTGCAAACCTAGGCTTAAGCCTTGAAAGCGCAAAGGGCAAAACCTTTGATGTTGATACGCGTCAGAAGGTGCCGAGGCCCGACGGTGATGTGTTGAAGGAGAAGGAATTCGTCTATACTTTGACTCTGCATGACATGGATGAGATTCACGCCCAGCGCCGCTTCGGCGGCATATTCTCTCTTCTGATAGGTGGATCGGAGACTAAGGAGATAGATCCTGAAGTAAGAGCTGCCGTTGATGAATCAGTTAAGAAGCTCGTTGATGAGGGGAAGGCCTTCATTCATCCGGGAGTACTCTTCATCGATGATAGTCATCTCCTCGATCTAGAGGCCTTCAGCTTTCTCGGCAGAGCGTTGGAGAGCGAACTTGTACCCATAATAATACTTGCAACTAACCGAGGTATCACAACTATTCGTGGAACAGACGTTAAGAGCCCAATGGGCTTCCCGCTGGACTTAATAGACCGATCGGTGATAATCGCGACTCATGAGTATGATGCGGAGAGCATAAGGGAGATTCTGAGGATTAGAGCGAGGGAGGAGAAGGTTACAATAGAAAATGACGCTTTAGATAAGCTCACAAAGATAGGATCGGAAACTTCTCTTAGATATGCCGTACAGCTCTTAAGCCTAGCAGCTCAAAACGCGAAGATTCAGAAGCGCGAGTCGGTGACGATTGAGGATGTAGAGCGGGTTGACTCCCTCTTCATGGATGTTCAGGAGGCAACTGAGCATCTAAGAAAATACGAGGAGAAATTACTGTATCACTAAACATCAAGAATGAGAGGTCAAGTTTCCCCTCTATTATCGGCTTTCAGCAGTACTGTTGCAAAATAATTGCGGAAACTTCTATATCTAGCTTTGAAAGACTGGGAGATCATCTCTTTTTTCTCCCCAATATCAGTCCAGCGGCAAGTGCAGAGGCAATTATGCCAATAATATTGTCATATGATGTTTCATAGGTGAGGCCTAGAGAAAGTACTATTATCGCTAATATTAGAAGTAAAACAACCGCGTCATCTATTTTGAACATTCTCATCCTCTTTGGGTAAAGAGGTTTATTAATAAAAAATTTAGCTAAACCCGGAAACGAGAAGGTTAGCTATAAACTCCGCATATCAGCCTTCTCGATATTGATACAAAAAGGTTACATATACCTTACTAATCTTTTACCTATATGCCAACATGCGGAGAATGTATTTTCGCTGAAGATCCCTCGCCCACCATAATCAGATGCAGATTAAAACGGATATATCGATACTTGGATGATCCTGCATGCGAAAAATTCAAACCTTTCAAGAAGTAACTCGCTAAAACCTTATCTAATCGATCTTTCTCCAGATTAATCACTAACATATTTTTAGTGTTTTTCAAAACGACTTTTCATCTAGTTTAGCTGAAAGAAATGGTTATATATCTGCCTTCGCCGCTCTTTTTAAGCGGCAAAGCAGATGTGAGAGTTACACAAGTGGAAAAAGAAAACAAATCAAAAGTTTTGATAACCTACCATGAAAAGTTTAAACAGTACGATCTAGGAGTCAATCATCCCTTCAGAGGAGACAGGTTCGTCAAGGCTAAGAAGTTTTTTGATGAAAGAAGCCTTTCTAAGATGCCGAACGTTCAGTTCATTGAACCAAAGGCTGCAACAAAGGAGGACCTCTTGGAAACACACTCAAAAAGCTATGTGAATCACATCTTTAAGCTGGCTGAGCTGGGCAGACACTATGATATTGATACTCCAGTCTCTAAACGTATTCTTGAGGGTGCATTGTTCATTATAGGAGGCGTCCTAGAAGCTGGAAGACGCGTCGTTGAAGGAAAGGCATACAGAGGCATAGCATTAGGTGGTGGATTCCACCATGCTGGAATAGATTACGGAGGAGGATTTTGCCTCTTCAATGACATCGCCATTCTGATCAATAAGCTTCGAAGAGAATATGGCGTGAGGCGTTTTCTCATTCTAGACTACGATGTTCACTTTGGAAATGGAACAAGCGATATATATTATTCTGATGGAGATGTACTCTTCATCTCTCTCCATCAGGATCCGAGAACAATTTATCCTGGCAAAGGATTCATACATGAGATTGGATCTGGAGAAGGAGAGGGATTAAACGTTAACATTCCCCTTCCCATGAGGACGGGTGAAAAATCCTACTTATACGCATTAAATGAGATCTTTCCTCCGTTAGCGAGAGAGTTCAAACCCGACATGATCATTGCCAATGGAGGCAGCGACGCTCACTTTGCGGATCATTTAGGGAGTCTAGGCCTAACCGCAAAGGGGTTCTTTGAGATCTCGCGGCTTATAGGCTCTGTTTCTGAGGAGGTCTGTGACGGAAAAGCAATGCTACTTATAGGAAGCGGATATAACGTTGAGGTTTTACCGTACTGCTGGTATGCTTTGGCTTTAGGATTCATCAAGCCAGATTCTCCTTCTGAGAAGATAGAGGACTTCTTCCGTCCATTGCCTCATCCATGGCAGAATATAGAAAAGGTTAAAAGAATAGTTGATAGCTTGAAGGATCTTTTAAGCAAGTATTGGAGATGCTTCTGACATCTACTTTACGAGCTCTAGAACTCTCTTAAATTCTGGAGTTCCAGCTTTCCGCAGAATCTCATACATCAACATCTCACTTGAAACTATTATAGCTCCTTCCTGTCTCATCCTCTCAATGGCTACCATTTTATCTTCCCGCCGGCGCGAAGATATGGCATCCGCCACCACATATACTCTGTAACCACTCGTTAAGGCTTCAATAGCCGTTTGTGAGACGCATATATGGGCCTCTATCCCCGTTAATATGAGGTTTCTAGTCTGGGTCTCAGATAATCTCTCTTTGAAGGTGGATGATGCTAAACAGCTGAACTCCATCTTCTCAATAGGCTTGATTCCTAAAGCGAGTTCTCTTATTTCTGGGATTGTCGGCCCTAACCCCTTAGGATATTGTTCAGTTATAATGATTGGTATTCCGAGAATCTCAGCGAACCGTATTAGTCTACAGATGTTCTTAGCGATCTGCTCTTTTTCCTCCATCTTCGCAAAAAGTTTCTCTTGAACATCGATCACTACTAGAATTGTTCCTTCCCTACTTAATAGAGAACCTTTAGGCATGTTATTCAACCATATTCTAAAGCCGTCTTAATCTTTCATCCATTTCCGCAAGGTCTCTTCGTTGGTTCCTAACGTCCTTAAGAACTCAATCATCTTTGTTCGAAGTTCATCTGCGACTTCGGTTTTCTCATCTATGAGGTTTCTAATCTCTTTCGGGTCGTTTGATAGATCGTAAAGTTCCGATTTAACCTCAGATCCGGTTTGAGACGCAAGCAGAGCCCATCTCTTAGAAGTGACCGTTATCCATTTTGGAAGCGTCGGTCCAACAAGGCTGGCTGAGCTCACAGCAATCTCTCTTCCTTCCTCGGATTCGCCGCGTAGTATGGATAGGAATGATCGGCCTTGAACTGTTGGAGGAATCTTTACCTCTGCTAATTCAAGAATAGTCGGCATAATATCTGGCGATTGCACGATCTCGTCTCGTCTGCCACTCGCCACTCCTTCAGAATCTGGCAGACGAACTATCAAGGGTACATGCGCTACTTCCTCGTAGAGATGCGGTCTCTTCCCAACATAGTTATGCTCGCCAAGGTATGTTCCATGATCACTTGTGAAGATAATCGCCGTATTCTCTAGAAGCCCTAAGTCCTCAATCTTTTGAAGCAGCCTTCCAATCCACCGATCAACCAGCGTAACTTCCCCGGCATAGAGAGCTCTTAGATGATTTAGCTGCTCTTCCCTCAAGTCTGATGCAGCTGGTCGGGGGACTCCTGGAATATATGCTCCTCCGGGAACATCCCCGCCCTTCCATTCTGGATCATACATATCCGCGTACCATTTCGGAGGATCCCAAGGTTCATGAGGGTCAAACGTATCTATATGAAGGAAAAATTTCTCATGCTGGTCATAATTCATCTCAAGCCATTTAATTGCAGATGTCATGGTCTGAGCGACGAAATAATCTTCTTCGAATCTCCGCAAAGAGACATTTTGTAAGTATTGTCGACCCAGCGCTTTCTGTCTCTCCTCTGGGTCTTCGGGCGGATTAGTCATGTATCGGTCATGCTCTTGCCCTCTGATCCACCACCAAGCATCGAAGCCCCTGTCAAAATAATGTGCGTCTCTAATCATGTGTGGCGTGTCGACGATCAGCATTGTTACATATCCTGCTTGGCGAAGAGTCTGGGAGATTATGACTTCATCTCTTGGAAGAGGAGCCCACGTTGAATATATGAATGTGTATCGTCCAGTGAAAAGGTCATGACGATGCGGAATCGTCGGGAACGAAGCTATATATGCCTTATCAAAGATCACTGAGTCCTTTGCGAATCTATCAAGATGCTCAGTGTGAATCCAGCTATTTCCATAGCATCCCAGATAGTCCCATCTGAAAGTATCAGAAACAATTTGAATGATATTCATGCTAAAACGACTCCCCCTCTTAGCCATTAAGTTAAGACTAGGCTTTTTAGTCTTTTCCCTAAAAATGAATTATTCTCCCGCTTAGAATCCAGACGATACGGGGTCTTTAGGCTTCATGAATTCTCTGAGAACAACAGTTGCATATGAGCCTTTATAGAGTGTGAATTTGAATCTAACAATCGTCTCATTTTCAGAATGTTCCGTCTTAAAGCTTAGATTCATAACTGGAGACAATGCCCTTCTTAAACCGCCGCGCATGCTAGATTCAAACATCTTTTCTATCTTAAAGTCTTGTGGCTGAACTCCTTCTTCTTCGAGTATTTCCTCCTCAATCTCTCCTTGGATTCCTCCAGAAAGTTCCTGATCGAACCCTACGATCGGCAGAGCCAAAGCCATTTTTCCCTTTTCAATTTCCGATAAGATCCTACGTAAATTCTCCTTTTCCACTTTAGCGGAGATGCCGGTTGGTAGTCCTTTTTCTCCGATCTTCATTACATAATCTCCTTTTCTAACACTGTTTAAAGAGATTCCCTTCTTGATTCTCCCGCTTAGAAATCTGTTGAAGAGATATGACTGATAAGCCTGAACGAAGAGTCTCCGTAGTTTCAATGGAAGCCTACGGAGAGCACCTAAAAAATCTCTTGGATACTTCGATAGATATCTAAGCATAACTCTCTCATAGGTGAGAGCTCTCGGAAATATCTTCAATGCTGAACGGAAGTCTGCAGTTTCTAGGAGATATTCGCGGGCTTCTCTAGCTCGAGAAGATTCATGCTTGCCTGGCTCTGAAAGGAAAAGCATAACTGCTTCTTCAAACATTCCCTTCACTATGAATCTTCCAACGAGGTGGGTTATAGGTCGGATCGTCCCAAACCTTTGATGGCCAAAGAAGTTGGGAACCCCGCCGAGATCTGAGATCTCCCTCCAAGTTTCACTGATTCTCTCGTGGGTCTCTGCCAAGTTATGCGGTATCGACCTTACTGTTATATTAAATTGATTGCCTAGAAGAACCTTTGTTGAGATCTTCTCTTTTGAGAATCTTATCGGGATTAAACAGAGATCTTCCAAGTTTATTTTGGCCCTTTCCGGAGAGACTGCTCCTATACTTATATATTGTGCAGTCAAGGCTTGAGCATCCTTTATCCCCGCGAAGCTTATCCTATCAAGATCCACGCCAATATGCCTTGCGATCTTTTCCATTGCGGTAAGAGTATCACTTCCCTTTTTGATCAAGATGCAGATGAGGTATCCCCCACGCCCAAAGATTTGATGCGCATCCATGCAGATGTGAACCGAGGCCTTAGAACCGTCGAGTAGAATCTCTTCAACTATGAAATCCTCAAGTTCAGAACGTATTCTGCCGCCTATTCCACGTGTCTCTGAGGCGTAAACTTCCATGCCGAGTTTGATGTCTAAAGGGGATGCTTGAGTAGCCAACGGCTGATCCTCCAGAAGCCATTAATATAAAGAAAGGCTGCCCGTAATCTTGTCTATAACTTTTTCAGGTGCAGGCCCTATCCCCAAAGCTGTTTTCGTTCCAGGGGGAAGCTCAGTTAAACCCATGTCTGATATTAAAGCGCAGGGAAGTCCCGCTTCTTTAGCTTCTCTCTCCCTCTCTAAGAGCTCCCGTTCAGAGTTCACTTTTAGAATGATTTTTCGCTGTCCCTCATTCATCCATGCTCGCCACCAAGATGGATGTGTTCTTCTCGCCTCTTCGGAAGCCGTGAGAGAGGCGTGACATGCTTGAGCGGCGGCTTTTCCACAGCTCATATTCAGATCTGATCTTAATACTATAACTTGCTTATATCGGAACATAGAGGCTTATCCTTCCTTGATGGACCGTTTGTCTATATACTTCATCGCTAATTTCCTGTGTTTACAGTGAAGTCTTCTATGCTTTCATATCTTTTAAGTGGATCGATTCAATGATCTTTCTAGGAGGAAGTGATCTTTTCGATTATCTTCGTATATATCGGCGTGTTAGAAATAGATATTTGCCCCGAAACTTAATGTAGTTCTACCCTTAGAGTATATGAGGCAGAGATGAATCATTAAGATCTCGGCGAGAAGCATCTATCTGATTACGTTGGAGTTACAGAGCCATCTATTAGCCTAGTAAGCTCTTAAAGGAAGTGTGTGAAAACTGGACTATTACGCTATGTGGAGATTAATGGCTGATCTGATCAGAGACTTAAGGAGGGGGGGAGAATCCATCCCGCCTCAAATCATGAATGATTTACGTTCTGCAAAGACAATGATAGAGATCGCTAGAATCGATAGGTCAAATCCGAACGTTATCGTAAGGATCGAGGAGTATCTTAACAATCTTGAGTCGTATCTTCTTCCATTAGCGAGAGAAAAGCTTGGACAAACATATGTAGATATGCTAATGGAAAAGATTGCTGAGGCTCAAAGAGGCGTGTTTACGTTTGAGCGGAGAGCTGAGAGAAGATTTGCTGTGGATGTGCCGAGAGATAAGCATTGGATCAGAGTTAAACCTACGGAGGAGATGTCTTTAGATGTTATCAGGCAAATATCTGAAGAGATAGGGCTCGAACATAGAATCCAACGAGACGGATACGTCCTCGTTTATGGGGAGAAGGATCAGATTAAGATGTTTGTGAAGAGGACTGCAAGGCGAATCTCAAGTGAAGGATCATCGGATAGGTAGGTTTGACTTCAGTCTTAGACTTATTGCATGCTAATTTAAGTATGAGGCGGGATGAAGATGCCGTTCATAAAAAAGATTGAAGTTAATGGTTTCAAGACTTTTGGGAGAAAAACTACGCTTGTATTCGATAAGGGCTTCACGGCGATAACGGGGCCGAATGGAAGTGGAAAAACAAACATAATTGATGCTGTTCTATTCGCGCTTGGGGAGATGAGCGCGAGGAAGCTAAGAGCCACAAGCTTCTCTAATCTAATTTTTCATGGGGGCTTAAACTCTAACTCTCGGAAGAAGGCTAAGGTTGTTATACAGTTTGATAATTCAGATGGTCGTTTGCCGATAGATACAACAACTGTTACGATATCGCGAGAGATAGATCAGGAGGGGCATAGTACCTACCGGATTAATGGTAGAAAGGTTTCTAGGGCCTATGCTCTGGAGATCCTTTCAATGGCGGGTATAGCTCCTGACGGGCACAATGTGATCTTGCAAGGCACGCTTACAAGACTTGCTGAGATCTCCTCTCAGGAACGAAGGAAGATAATTGAGGATGTTATAGGCATAGCCCAGTATGATTATGAGAAGGCTGAAGCTCAGAAGAAGCTTGAATCTGCGAATATCGCCATCAAGACTGCTATGGGACAGGTTGGTGAGGTTCAGAAAAGAATAGAGGCGCTCGAGAGGGAGAGAAACGATCTCTTGCGCTATAATTTCATCTTGGACGAGATAAAGCGGCTGGAGGCAGTCAAGCTCTCCAAGACGATAATCGATAATCAGAAGAAGATTAACGAATTATCAGAGAAGATCTCAAATTTGCAGAGAAGGTTGGAAGAGTTAAGGCAGAGAAGAGAAGAGCTTAGATCGACGAGGCGTCGGATCGAGCAAGATCTGCGGAGATATAGTCTTGAGCAATCTGAGGATAAACGAAATCAGATTCTCCAGATACAGGTAAAAATAGGGAAACTCCGTTCAAGACTGGGAGAATTGAATAGTAAAATAAGTAGCGGAAAGTCGATTCTAGATGATCTGAGAAAATCCAAGGTTGATGTGGAGCAACGAATCGATATAGTTAAGAAAGAGATAGGGGAGCTAAAGGGAAAGATTAAGCAGATCACGCTGGAAAGAGACTCGCTGCTTAAGGAGATCGCTGAAAAACAGTCGATATATGATGCGGTCAGCAGGGAGATAAATGAAGTAAGATCAAAACTCGAGGAGAGAAATAGGGAGATAAGTGAAGCTGAGCAGCTTCTAGAGAAGATACGTACAGAAACAACGAAGGTTCAAAGCGAACAGGCTAAGAGCCAATCGAAAATCGATGTTTATTATGAGAGACTGAAAAATCTAGAAGACAAAAAGAGAGCTCTAAACTCTTCCCTAAAGAGGCTTGAAGAAGCATTCAGAGATCTACAGAACATTCAGAAAGAGCAAGAGAGTCAGCTGAAGAATCTCCGAGATATCTTAACTCGGAGAACAAATAGAAAAAACCTCATTGAGATGCAGATCAAGGAAGCTGGAAGAGTTGCTGAAATCGCCCAAGAAGCAGTTGTAGAATTTGAAGCAAGAAAAGAGGTCCTTGAGAAGTTTGATACCGAAGAATATGCATTACGTTATGTTGAGGAGCTAGGTAGGGAAGGAGTAATAGAGGGTATACATGGCCGACTTAGAAGTCTAGTTAGATTTTCAAAGAGATATGAACGGGCTGTAGAGGCGGCAGCTTCAGGATGGCTGAACTCGCTTGTAGTTGACGATTTAAATGTAGCTTTTACATGTGTTGAGATGCTGAGGAAGACGAGGCTGGGACGGATAAAGATAATTCCACTATACGGCTTGGCCAGCAATAAGCGGCCCAGTTTCCCGAAAACCGAGGGTATCTTAAGCTGGCTTTCAGACGTTGTGAAGTGTGATGAGATATATTTGCCTGCTGTAAATTTTGTTTTAGGAGATACTCTCCTAGTCAGAGATGAGAATGCCGCCCTAAATGTTTCCCGCAGAGGGTTCCGTTCAGTAACCCTGAAGGGAGACTTGTTCGAGGCGGGTGGAGGAGTAGAAAGCGGCTTTTACCGGGCTCCATTAGACTTCTCCTCATTTGTGCCAAGCGAATCGTCACTAAAGGCTCTCAATAAGGCTGTTAATGCGCTAAGGAAACTTTTAGCTGCAAGAGAGGAACATGTCGAAGAGCTTGAAAAAGAGATAGTTGAAACGCAAAAGGAGATCGCGAGACTATCGCATTCTCTAGGTAGACTCGCAGGAGAGATCGAACGTGTTCAGAAAAGCATCCGTGAGGCCAGGCTAAACTTGAATCACGCCGAGAACAACATAGAAAATATTCAGAATCTGCTTCAGAAAGAGGAGGAGATGTTAAAGCAGTACGAGAGTAGATGGATAGGACTCTCAGAGGAAGAGGCGAGGATAAAGCAGAAACTTGCGGAAATGAAGAAGAGGATTAGTCTAGCCGAACTGCAGGAGAAAGAAAGAAAAAGAGTAGAAACAGGCAACGTCATCATAAAATTAAGAAAGAAGGAAAGCCAAGTTAAAGCCACGCTCTCCTCCCTTCAATTAAGATTTGAGATGCTGAGAAAGGAGCTTGAAAGCCTCTACTCGCGAAAAGAAAGAATAGCTAAACAGATCCTGTCTACAGAGAACGAGATTAAAAGAGCATCTGAAAATCGAATTGAGATTCAAGGCGAGATTGAGAAACTCGAGAAGGAACGTGATGAATTATCAGTTTTTCTGTTAAATATGAGGGGAGATGCAGAAAAGTTAACTTCGCAGATCGATGAGATAGATAGTAAACTTCGAGTTGTTGAAGAGGAGTACGAGAGGACAGATGCGCTTCTAGACGAGGCTAGACTGAACCTGCAGACATTAAGTCTTCAGATGAGGAGATATCTGGATCAACTTAACAGTCTGGGATACGAGAAGCCCTTAGCAGTATCATCAATAAACATAGAAAAGCTTGATGAAACACTCAAAATAATGAGGTCAGAGCTTAATAAGATAGGGGCAGTTAATCAGCTCGCTTCCAAACAGTATGAAGAGCAGATCTCAAGGTATAAGGAATTATCGCTGCGTATGAATGAGCTTGAAAAAGAAAGGATGGCAATAATAAAATTCATCAAAGAAATCGAGCAGAAGAAATACAATGTCTTCATGGAAGCTTTTAACAAGGTGAATGAGAGGTTAGACAAGTACTTCTCGAAGCTTACTGGCGGAGGAAACGCAGCGTTGAAGCTTGAAAATCCTGATGATCCATTTTCAGGAGGGGTCGATATGATTGTTCAATTCGTTGGAAAACCACCTATTCTTGTAAGCGGAGCTAGCAGCGGAGAGAGGTCGGTTGCAGCAGTAGCCTTTCTCTTTGCTCTGCAAGAATTTACGCCAGCGTCATTCTATCTATTTGATGAGATCGATGCTCATCTGGACGCTTTCCATGTTGAGAGGCTAGGTGAACTATTAGCTGAGGAAGCAGATAAGTCTCAGTTCATAGTTGTGACTCTGAAGCCTGAGATGGTAAGCAAAGCAGATAGAATATATGGAGTCTATGGAAGAGACGGAATCTCATATGTCGTATCCACAACATTCAAAGAGGTAGCTGCGCGATGAGACGAAACGAAGCTGAAAGACCATTCTATTTTCATCCTCCCTGGGACATCCTCTTTGATCCGCAAATGTTAG
>Ga0190363_1001534_pt1 | contig 13579 bp, 14 predicted proteins | sample 48721867_MG_FD_161272 | JGI IMG/M metagenome (GOLD analysis project Ga0190363, IMG submission 161272) | Hydrothermal vent microbial mat bacterial communities from Southern Trench, Guaymas Basin, Mexico - 4872-18-6-7_MG | ecosystem: Environmental > Aquatic > Marine > Hydrothermal vents >...
TTGTTTGGCTTCTTCGGTAGTTCCAAACTGCAATGCTCCAACTATCATAAGTGCTGGTATTGTTTGCTTCCAATCGTTTACATCTATGAAATTTTCCTTTTCAAACAGTTCGAGCCAATATTCTTTGTTTGTATATTTGCTCATTTTTTCACCTCCACAATTTTTATCAAATATTCGCTTATAAACAACTTCAATAGTTCTGGTTTTTGGGTCATAACCTCTCTCGGTTTTCTCAGTACCGTTACAGATTATCAATTCAAATGTCATGTTCTATCCTCTCTAAACTACATGCAGGACAATTTCCATGGAATAATCCATGTTTACATCTTTCTCTCCAATCATCTGTTTCATCGAAATCGTCTTCATCTATACTCGACAGACCGTCTTCGCTGCTTTCGTGGTGGCCTGAGTGAGAAGCAGCAAGTTGATCGGAAGCTGGGCTGGACGGCCTGTCTTTGAGCGAGTTTCTAATATCCCTTAACGTGTTCTTCATATCCTCGAGAACCTGTTTGTGTGTGATTATGTTTTCTGCCAACCAATTGATCGCTGGTGTTAGCTTCTTATCCAGAGCGAAAACGAATTCTGGCATCAACAAGAGCTTCTCCTCATAAAGAAGATCGTTTGTTTCCCATTCCGGAAGTCCTGTCTCCCTGAATTTTGAATAGTCTATCTCTGCATAGGCCTCTTGATCTATCTCTCCCGTTATGGTTTTGGCGTTCCTTCCGAGATAAACGGTGATTCTTGACTGTTTTGTTGTGGTTTTATCGGCTAATTCTGTTAAGACAGGTATATAGTTAGCAAGGTGTTGTGAAATTACCTGAGCTTTACCTATGTCTATTAAAATTCTGTATCTTTGCCATAGGATCTCTTTCAAAGCATTGAAATATCGTGCAAAATATAGCGTAAGGTTGGCAAAAAATCGTGAATCTGCAGGTATTTTAATCTCGTGGAAGTATGCGATTATATGTTTTGTTGTCTTCTTTAAAGTAACCTTAAGGCCATGTATTTTGAAATATCTCTCATTCCAATTCTTTAATTCGTTCTCTCTTCCGGCTTTTAGTCTTTCATTATCTATTTCTATAGGGAATTTCACGGTAAAATGGTGAATCCTTACGTTTTTGATAAATTTTCTGTCAAAATCGTGAGAGTGAGAGGTTTTTTTATCGTCCTCGTAGGTAACGAGAGATTTTTTACTGTTTTTCAATAAATCAATACCATGCGGCGTTAACTTATAAAAAGTGACAATACCAGCCTTTTTCTTCTCTAAAAGACCCATTTCATACGCTTTTTTGAGATAATAATGTAGTCTCTGCTTACTGATTCCTAATGTTTTTGCTACTATGGTTGGGGGATGTGGTTCGGTAAAAAAAGACAGTAGTTTAGTAAAAATTGACGGTAAAAATTTTTTACCGTTTTTTACTCTATTTTTACTCTTCATTTTTCAATCACCATAAAAACTTTCTCTATACCGATTTCTCTCCAGAATTGAAGGCCTTCATTCAATTTTTTGGCCTTTTCTTGTGTCCAGACATCTATACCGAGAAAGTTGTCCTTTTCAAATGCAGAATCTTCATTAAGGATCACAATTAAGCGATCACCATAATTCTTGAACGGTCTACCATTGAGCGTTTTCACAAATTCTCTAAGTGGGGTTGAGGGGTTTATGATCTTATGAGATTCGAGAAGAAGAGGGGATCGGAACCCCTGTTCAAAGCCCCCGGTGGGACTTGAACCCACGACCTGCTGGTCTCATGTCGCATGGCACAATCATCATTTTGATACGGGAAAGTTTCATGTGACCGTCTTTATATCACAACCCCATCGATTTACTCGATGGCAGGTTCAATAGACCAGCGAATACAAGCCAGCCGCTCTAGCCAACTGAGCTACGGAGGCTTTGAGATATTATTTTTCAGATATATTTTTTGATTGTATAGTAATTTAAAATTTTTATATTCAAATAATTCTACATGGATCTGTTGCCTTTTCCTGATATCTCATTCATAAAAACCACAGGAAGTTTTATTATAGATATTGCACAAAACAATCCCCCTCTGCTTTTTCTTTTCTTCTTTTTGTTCGTCATGATCGCCTACAAAACGTTCCAAATCTTTTTTAAAGCATTTATTATAGGTGTAATATCCGCAGCCTTTCCGATAATAGCAAATCTTCTGGGTTTTTCGATTCCTTTGACAATCGAGTCCCTGATAAGTTTTGGTATGCTTGGTGCACTTTCTTACATAGTGTACAGCCTTCTGACAAGCGGTGGAAAAGTAGCAAAGATTATAAGCTTTCCGTTCAGATTGATTTTCCGAAAAAGAAAATCAAAACAATAGTTATGCTTCTATCTCTTTCACGGCCACATCCGTATTTCTGCTGAGTTCTGCATATAAATACAGATTTGTCTTATCCCTGAGCCATTCTATTTCTTTTTCCTTTCCTTTAAACTCTAGGCTTGCATAAAATTTTTCTGGTAAGGAGGGAAAAGTCTCGGAAAACACCTCCCCATCGCTCAAAACCGTGTTTCTGGAAACACCTTCCACCACAAGGTTTACTTCACAGTCCTCATCAAGAAAATTCCCCACATAAATCTTCACACTGCCGTCAGGCTGCATCAGGGAAACCATCCATAAAAATCTTGCATGCAGAAATTTTTCTTTTAAAGCACCCCTCACAAACAGGGTAAAGTTGGAAAGTGTCTCTATAGGCATGTCTCTTTCAAGCCCAAGGTTAAGGGAATGCGGAAATTCACTCTCAATATTATGAAGGATGTATTTAAAATCAGAAGATATGTACTGCGTGCTCTTATAGAATGCAGGCAGGGATAGAAAAACAAGCGAACAAAGAATTATCGATGCCATGATAAAATACTGTCCTTTCATTCTTCCCTCCATATGTATAGCTTTATAACTTTAGGTTCATAATCCCCATCTCCAGCAATTATATAACTCGATAACCACACATTTTTACCTACAGGCCTGTTACCGTTGCATGTTCCCTGAGAATCGCATATTTCTATGCTGTACGCATAACCCGGAATATTTATTTCGGATTGTAAACCAGTGAAATTCTCCGAAGAAACATAATCCCTGAGTTTACCCGTATTTTCAAGTTCCTTAAGGATTGCATAACCCTTTTCCGATAGGTTAGGTGCCGGTTCCTGGAAAAAAACCAAATTGCTCAGAGCTATAACAAATCCGATGATTATTATACCAGAGATAACAGCCTCAAGCATATACCAGAATCCTTTCATAAAAATCTTTTATTTTCTTTCAATTAAAAAGTTCAGAGTTCCAATTTTCATTACCTTCTGAAAACCATGATATACATACACCCGTAATCCTTAAAAGGAAGCACTCTCTCAAGCAAAAGCTTTATTTTTTCTTTTAAAGAAAATTCCTGAAAATTTCCCCATCTCGGGTTTATCAGAAAAAAAAGCGATTCAAAGTGCTCTAATCCAAAGCTGTATTTGGAAAAAAGAGAAACAAGTTCATCCTTTGTGAAAAGGTGTAACCACACGGTTTTCTTTTCTATTTGAAGCCTCTTTCTCTGAGCATGAGGAGTAACTCTGAGTTTTTGCCTTTCCCTTAAGGCCAGATGAAACTTATCATAGACACTTGCCACGGAAATTATTATTCTTCCAGGAACTCTGCACACTCTGGCCATCTCTCTCACGGCTCTGCGATAATTGCATACATTCAAAACCGAAAACATGCTTATCACCGTATCGAATGTCCCATTCTTGAAGGGGATGTTTTCTATATCGCATTGAATAACAGGTTTCCACCCGGCCCGGATTCTCTTCAACATCTCTTCACTTATATCCCCTCCTATAACATTATCCAGAAACCGAAGGTGATATCCTGTTCCGCATCCGATATCCAGAATTTTTCCGCAGGCATATTTTTGAAGAACGGACAGCTCTCTGTCTCTGAGGTAAAGTGTCGTAGGATTGCTGTGTCTGAAATCGTATTTATCTGCCAGAGAATTGTACAATTTTCTTATTCTTTTCATGAATAAGATTATTTATCGAAGGAATTAAACTTTTTATCTTTTATTGTATCGAATCCGATGTATATCACCATGGTTATGGTCATGGCTAAAGCCATAAGTATTATATAAATCCCTGCAGAAGTGCTTGCAATGGTCTTTGCTGCTGAATATTGATACGGCTGTGCAACAAACACATGCACATTCGATCTGAACTCTCTGTTTTCCGAGATTGCTTTTACAGTTACCGTTAAGGTGTGCGTGCCTGTGGTTTTCGGTGTGATGTAGATATAGGTTTTTTTGTTCCCTTCCACGAATATTTCGGGATTGTAACTCAGCCATTCCGAAGGCATGCCCTGGGTGCTTATCAGGAACTTCTGCTTTTTTGCAGAGAACACCTCGATGGTTATAACCTTGGATGCATGCTGTGATATATCCAAAGAGAGGGGATAGATTTTTACATAAGTTTCCTTTTCCGGTTGTGCAATCCCACAATCATGCGGACATGTACTGCTATCCTCTCCTGGTTCGCATATACCGTTATAATTGCATACCCTGCGCTCTGAAACACTTTTTACCTCTATCTCGATTGTTTCCTTATCACTATACCCGCATGCATTTTCAACTATAATTTCAACGGTATGCTTTCCTGCACCTGAAGGATAAAATGTAAACACGAACATTTCCACTTTATGTGCATCTATATATTCTGTTTTTGAGTCCATGAGCACACCATCCAGGTAAAGCTCAACTCTGCTCAATTCTCTTTTCTCACCGGAGTTCTCCACCGTGACCTTTACATATTCCATGTTTCCTTCAATAATCCAGTCCATGTAATCGATTCCCTTTATTTGTATGGGAGAGCAGGGATAGGAAGGAAAATACCCTATCCACAGAGTACACTCATCTGTATCAAATCTTCCCGTAAGATCGTACACATTTACCCTGCACGTTACCCTGTCACCACCCTGTATGTAAAATGAAGAAAGTTTGTCGGAAATGGTAGAGTCACTTCCTTGAAGCATGAACCTTTTGCTTCTTTTCAAATAACCGTTAACATACCAGAGGATTTCAGCATAATTCAGATTTCCATCATAATCAAACACTCCGACATAACATGTAAGATCACTGTACTCTCCGGGATTCACAGGAGAGATATAAACAAATTCTACCTCCGGAGGGAAACCCTCATGAAGAATATAGGATCGGATGGATTCCTCATCATAATAACCGCAGTTCGTTTCAGCCCTTATGCTTATTTTGTGTTCTCCGATGGTCAGAGTATACCCATAAGAAACCTTTACGGTCTGTTCTGGATGGAGGAATACGGTTTCTGTCTTATGTACAACATTATCTATAGTTATAACATAAGTAACATTTTCATCAAACATTCCTGTATTTTTTATGTAGGCTCTTATCACACCATTATCGTATTCCAGACCGTAAACATCTACAGCACACTGTTGTTGATAGATTATCCGTGTTGACACGGCAGAATTAAAACTCAAACCTTCAGTATCGTAAACCGTTACATCACAGAGAATTTCATCACCCTCATGTGTTTCCTCCCAGAAGAGAACACTTTCGCCTGTAGAAAAATTACCCGATACCGGAACAATTTCGGTTTTGAACAAGTAATTATTTACATACCATCTAAATCTCACATGATCAAGATTTCCATTCTCATCCGAAACGTTCACACTGCATACAATATCATCGTATGTTGTAGGTATTTCAGGCTGAAGTGAAACGGACTGAATAACAGGCACGTCTGAAATAGAAAATCCTTCAGGTAATAAAAAAAACCACACAACAAGGGTAAGCATAATCAGAAAATCTATTCTCATAATTTTCACCTTTCAGTAATAACAAATTAGGGTTAAAATTTAAATACTTTTTGTTCGTTCTCTCCAATTTTTTCAAGAAGCAGTTTTCGTTCTATTCTGTAAATGAGATTTTTTGTTTCATTAATACCTTCTTCGGTTATGCAGAAGGAATCAGCACCAGAACGAATCATGTTTTCAAGAGCCTCCGCGCTCCGGATGACATCACCGTAAACTATGGTTTTGATTCTGTACGATTTGCATGTTTTTATCACATGCTTTATGAGATTTAATACAGCAGAATTCGATTCTGAATACATTTTGGATACATTTGCATTGTCTCTATCAACTCCGAGAACGAGCTGGGCAAGAATATCATAATTTATCAATACAAAATCCATACCTTCTCTGCAAAATTCTTCAATTGCTATTGCAGAAGCCGGTGTCTCTACCGTTATTCCAGTTTTAAGAGGAAAATCTATACTGTTTTTTACCCTTTTTAACTCCTCCACAGAGGAAATGAAAGGTATGGCAAAACCTACATTATTTATCCCTTCTGAATACAGTTTTCTCAGCATTCTGATTTCGAAAAGAAGAATCTCCCCATCATCAATACTCCTTCTTATTCCATGCCAACCCAAGAGCGGGTTCTGTTCTTTAGGCTCTTCATCCCCACCTTCCAGATACATGAATTCATCAGTTCTTATATCCATACCTCTGTAGATAAGGGGTTTTGGGTAAATCGCATTTGCAATTTTTTTCAAGCTCTCTATGAGCCTGTTTTCAAATTCTTCAGGTATGTTTTTAAGAAGGAAGAATGGATGTTTATTTATACCAGAAAGCATATATTCAGGTTTTATCACAACCGCACCATCCACATCTTTGAGACTGCTTTCATGTATCTCTGGTGAAGCTATCGCAATTTTTACATTTGTCGCTGTAACAGTATCATTATTAGAGAGGTTTGAAACAGCATGTACAGGATTCAGAGATGTCAGGGGTTCTGCAACAACAGGCTCTGAATGTATATAAATATTACCGTTAACAGCATTCAGCACAACATTCTGATCGTTTTTTAAAGTTGATGTTGCGGTTTCCGTTCCCACAATGCACGGCACACCAAACTCCCTGCTTATAACAGCAGCATGACACATTCTGCCTCCATCATCCGTGATGATACCCGCTATTTTTTCCATAAAAGGCAGGATGGCGTCATGGGTCATTTTCAAAACAGTTATATCACCTGCTTCGATTTTATAAAGATCTTCAGGAGATAATACTAACTTTATTTTACCCTTAACAACTCCCAAAGAAACCGGTATGCCTCCTGCAGCAATTTCACCTTCATTAAAACTTTCAAAAGCTACCGGAGAGCCGAAGGTCGGAATCGATGATGAGGACAGAATAAATATCCTGTTTCTTTCTACACTCCACTGTAAAATCTGGGACTGCCCGTTAAAATGTCTTTCAGCTTTAATAGCAAACTCGCACAATTTTTTTATCTCGCTTTCATTAAGTGTATTTCTTTCCATATTTTCTCTGGAAACGGGCTCTTTTATAATTTTGCCAGAAATCTCATCTCTTTTTTTCATCCACATCTTCTTTCTTATTTTTTGCTCTATAATTCTGCCGGTTTCTCTATCTATTATATATTCATCCGGTGTCACGATACCCGAGGTCAGCGATTCAGCAAAGCCCCATGAAGCTTCTATCACTATTTTCGATCTATCGTTTTTCTCGGGCTGGGAGGTGAAAATGAATCCGGATTTCTCAGCTTCCAGCATTTTCTGAACTATGATTCCTACTGTCGGTATTTTTGTGATTCTTTTTTTCTTTCGGTAGATGAGTGCCCGGGGGCTGAACACAGAAGCCCAGCATTCCTTTATTGCATTTAGAAGCTGATGATTACCCCGAATGTTCAGGAATGTTGCGGTCTGGCCTTCAAAATTTGCGTACGGAAGCTCCTGAGAGCTCAAAGATGCTCTAACAGCCACACAAATTTCCGTCCTTCCTGCTTTTATAAGATCAAATGCTATACCACCCAACTCCTTTGCTTCTCTGCCTATGGAGAGTTCTTCATATTCTTCTTTTATGGGTTTTTCAATATAATCCGGAAAACTTCCTGAAAGAATGAGTTCATGTATTTCCTGAGAAGCCTGAAAAACAGATTGATAATCGCTAAAATTTATATTCGAAAGTATCTCTGCAATCTTGTTTCCTATTTTATTGGCTCTGAGAAATTTTTCAAAGGCATCACTTGTTATCACAAAGCCTGGTGGAACAGGTAAACCAGAATTCATCAGCTCTCCAAGCGCTATAGCTTTATTGCCTACATTCTTTCTGTTTCTATCCACATTTTCAAGTTTTATTGTATACAAGGAGATCACCAGATGATTTATTAATTCTCAAAATATTTAAAGAATTTAATGCATGAAAAAATATCCGGTAAACTCCGAAAGGAAACCGAAAAGTGGCTGAAGAGACTGGAAGAAAAATCAGAAAAAATCAAAAAGATAAAATATGTGAAGGGAATTGATGAATGTACAGAAAATATCCGTGCTTACATCTCTGATTGCAAATATTTTCTTGAAAAAAACGATCTTATCAATGCATTTGAAGCGATTGTATACGCCTGGGGAATTTATGAAACGCTGGAAAGGTTGGGATTAATAGAGTGAAAACCTCTTTAGGCTTTTTTCCAGCCTCTCAACTACTTTATCAAACTCCCGATAGCTGAATTTTTCCGGATAATAAACCTCTGTGTAACCCTTCGGAACATTGGATAACCGTGCACCAGGACCTATACCTTCATTCGGATTGTAGATCAGTGCCAGGTCCACCCTGTTGGGTCTGTATTTCTCAATCTCTTTCAGTACTCTTTGTGCCGTTTTTCCGGTTACCACATCTTTGTCGAAAACTATAACATTTTTTCCTCTTAGCTCCTGAGGATCTGGTTCACAAACCCAGTTAAATTCCGTTTCTCTGCCTTTTTTGTGACAGTGAACAACCTTTACCGGTAGTTCAAAAAGATGGGAAAGATAGGTAAGAAACAATCCACCTTTGGCTATTCCTATACCAACATCATAATCATTATCAACTACATGGTGCATCATATTAGCTGTGGGAATCACATCAAACAGACAGGCGCTTTCTATTCCCATTTCAGAAATCCATTTCTTAAATCCCCTATTCACCGATTTTATAGTTCGCTCTTCCAGATACTCCTTCATAGAAATCTCCAGATCCAATCCATAATCTTTACTTTCCAATTCACGAATGATTTTCGTTACACCCTTTTTATCACCAAGAAACTTAAACGCACGAACCGCATCAAAATACCATCCCTCTTCCAAACATTTTTGCCCTATATCTCTAACCTTCTTCCTATCATTGATTTCCATATAGGCATTCAAGGCACGGTTCAGAATTCCCAGCTCTAATGCGAGCTCTCCAATTCTGTACAATTTTTCATACAGCTCTTCTGGAGAGAGATTCAATCTTTCTCTTTCTAACTCATCCAATCGATTAAAAAGTTCCAGACGCTTGAGAAAATCTTCTAAATCTAAACCTGTTATTTTTTTTCAGGTATTCCCGATCCCTTTCATTCTTTCGGAGCATATTCATTATATGCCGTATAAAGTATTATGCATTCGAAACTACTATTTAGTGAATGCATTAATTTATATTTTTAAATATTTTCAATAGTTTGTATGATAGTTCACGACGTCTCCTACGGCAGAATCGAGATAACAGATCCTCTTGTGATAGAGCTTCTAAAAACAAAGCCGATGCAGAGATTGAAAAGAATTTCCCAGCACGGAGCATGGAAGTTCATCAAACCTTCAATAAAACTGAGCAGATTCGATCACAGCATCGGTGTATATCACCTTCTCGGATTTTTCGGTGCTTCAAGAAAGGAGAGATTAGCAGGTCTTCTTCACGATATTGCACACACAGCTTTCTCCCATGTAGGAGACTATGTTTTCGGTCGGTGCGAAGATCAGGAATATCATGAAGAGATTGTTGAAAAAATTATGATACATTCCGAAATTCCGGAAATACTGGAGAATGCAGGATTCGATGCCATCGAGCTTCTCGATACCCGGAGATTTTCCCTTCTTGAAAGACCGATACCGGATCTGTGTGCAGACAGGCTGGATTATTTCTTTAAAGATGCAGTGCTTTTCGGAATATGCACTCCAGAAGATATACGGTTTTTTCTCGGAAACCTGAAGGTCTGGAGTAATGAAATAGTTGTTAACGACCCGGAAGCAGCAAGAAAAATGGCACTGTGCTTTCTTGAATGCGCGGAAAAATACTGGGCAAGCCCTGTTCAGGCAGTATCATATCAATTGCTTGCAGATTCCATAAGAATAGCTATGAAGAAAAATCTTATGCGGATTGATGACCTTTTGAAAACGGATGATGAAGTTTGGGAGATTCTGAAAAACTCCGGAGACCCGGAAATACACAATAAAATATCCCTTTTGAGCCCTGATATAAATGCAGTGATTGATGAAAAGAATTATGAATATTATGTAAAAACCAAAGCGAGATTTATAGACCCCAAAATTCTGGTAAATGGAAAGATCATGAGAGTATCAGATATGTTTGAGGAAATAAAACACAGGATAGAGAATTTCAGAACAAGAGTTTCACAGGGCTATTATGTAAGGCTGATTTAATCGAGGATAAAAAATTTGAATTTAACGGTTAATTATTCAGTACTAATTTTGAAGAAGGGAAAAAATGAGGAATAAATGGCTGAGAGATACACTATATACAGAAAAACTCGTATTGGAATCTTTGCTAGAAGGTAAAAAAAGGCTAGAAGAAATTGAAAGATACGTAAAACAAAACTTCGATTTTGAGAATTACACTCCAACGTTCCCCGAAGGGTCTCTGCAAGATGAAATAAAAAGGTATGAAAGCTTAGGAATTGTTGAGAAAATGGAAAATGGATATAGTCTAACCCAGCTCGGGAAAAAATTATTGCAATATTTTAAAATAAAAAGAGAATATTAAATTCAGTTTTTATTCTCAAATTTACAGTAATCAGAGATCGGACATTTCTCACAAAAAGGCTTTTTCTTACAGAATCTCTTCGCCAGCTCCACTATCAGAGCATGATACTCCTTATAAATCTGGATGTCTCTCGGAAGGTTTTTCTCGAAAAAATGCCTTAGCTCCTCATAACTCGAAGTCTCTTTAACCAATCCAAGTCTGGAAAAAACCCTTCTTGTATACGCATCTATAACGAAATAGGGCTTTCCATAAGCATAGAGAAGTATCGAATCCGCTGTTTCAGGACCCACACCCCAAACAGAAAGAAGCTTTTCTCTGGTGATTTTACCTTCAAGAGATGCGAGAGCCTTGAGCTTTTTTGCTTTCTGATTGTAATATCCTGCAGGTTTTATTATCTCTGCCAGTTTTTCTGTATCGATTCTGATGATATCCTCTCTGGAAACAATACCGTGTTTTTTCATGTTTTCCAGCGCCTTTTCCACATTCTTCCAGTTGGTATTCTGAGTGAGAACCGCTCCTACACATATCTCCCATTCCTTGGGTCTGAAACCGTTTTTTACTGGCCACCAGTTCTGCGGACCGAATGCATGAAGAAGTCTCCGATATATCTTCATCAGCATATTAATTTTTTATCTCGCTAAAATTTTTGTTTTATTTTATTGGCAATGTTTTTGTATATCAGATAAATTATAACCAGAAACGGAAATATCTCAAGCCTTCCCAAAAGCATATCTATCATAAGAATAAATTTCCCCAGAGGATGCATATCCTTGAGTGATATAACAGAAAGCCCGACTGTCCCTTCTGCAGATGCTGATTCAAAAAACGCATGGGAAAGAGGATATCCCAAAAAAACCAGAACCATCGTGCTCAATCCCAGCACAAGAAAATAAATACACACGAAAATCGATATAACAGCCATTTCTGAGAGTTTGATAATCCTTTCACCTATCTTCAAGGGAACCACCGCCTCTTCAGGAAGGCTCATTTTCTTTCCCAACCAAGGAATGGCTTTTCCTATGGCTAAGGCTCTTACAATTTTTATACCTCCAGCAGTAGAACCCGCATAACCACCTATAATCATTAGAATGGCAAGTAAAAATAGTGGAAGACCCTCGGGAAACATATTCAGAGTTGTGAAACCTGTGGTTGTTAATGCAGAAAATGCATGAAATATGCCATGTCTCACTGAATCAGGCATGTGCAGAAATGCAAAGGAAAGAAATATCGAAAATGTAACCGCCAGAAACCAGAACACCTTAGTTTCAGGATTGCTTGCATATTTCCGGATTTCCAGTTTGAATATTCTGTTATGAAGAAGAAACGAAGTGCTTCCAGCAACCATCAGAAAAATTATTACAACCTCTATTGCAGGATTGGTGTAAAAGCCTATGGATTGGGATTTTGAGGAAAAACCTCCTGTGGAAATGGAAGAAAAGGTATGAATAACAGCATCAAAGAGCGGCATGCCTGCTATACATAAAAGAATGATACCGAGAAGCGTATATATTCCGTATATCCAGAAAATACTTCTTACCGTGTGCCTTACCGTGGCCTCTATTTTTTCCTGCCTTCCTTCTGCTTTGTAAAGGTAATAGGAAGAAATTCCAGGGGAGTTTACAAGGAGAAGAAAAATGAGTATTATACCTATACCACCTATCCACTGAGTTAAAGACCTCCACAATAACAGGGAGTTCGGGAGCTCTTCTGGCACAATCACACTCAAGCCTGTTGTTGTGAATCCAGAAACAGATTCGAACACGGCATCAACAAAATTCATGTGATGAAGATACGGAACAGCACCTATCACTGATGCCAAAACAAAACTCAAAGCAGATATTACCATTGCAGAAGCAAGGGTTATTTCCTCTTTCGGAAACTTCTTATCAAAAATCGTTCCTGTTATGAAGGATATCAGTGCTGCAAGCAAAAAAAGCGAGTGGGTTTGCTCATTGAACAGCCAAGAAAAAAATACAGGAATAAGTATAATTATTCCGAGAATTTCGAGAACAACCCCAACATATGAAATTGCTGAGCGAAAGGTCATGTTATAATTTTATTTTCTAATGAAATAAAAATACCGAGTTAAATATCTCTAATACCGTCTGCAACCACCTTAAATACAGTTTCCCCTTCTGGTAAGCATGGAGAGTCTATAAGCTTTGCTATTCTCTTAACATCCTTACTTTTTCTGAGATATATTCTGAAGGTTGCCTGATGTCCTAAAACATGTCCTCCTATGGGAGCTGTTGGGTCTCCAAAAAGCACATCCGGCCTTGACATTACCTGATTTGTTACATATACAGCTATATTGTATATATCCGCTATTTTCTGAAGCTGATGCAGGTGCCTGTTCAGTTTTTGTTGCCTGCTTGCAAGTTCCCCCCTTCCGGTATATTCACTTCTGAAAAAACTTGTTAGCGAGTCCACTATCAGAATCTTCACATTATGTTCCTTTATATACTCTTCTGCTTTTTCCGCGAGCAAAATCTGATGGTCTGAATTATACGCTCTTGCAACCAGAATGTTATCCAGTGATTTTTTCGGATCAAGATTGAGAGCCTTTGCCATTTCCATTATTCTTTCAGGTCTGAACGTTTGCTCGGTATCTATAAATATAGCTTTGCCATTAAGACCGCCTTTTTCTCTCGGCAATTGCACATTTACCGCAAGCTGATGTGCTAATTGAGATTTTCCAGAACCAAACGCACCGTACGCCTCAGTAATTGCCTGTGTTTCAA
>Ga0190363_1001535_pt1 | contig 13577 bp, 11 predicted proteins | sample 48721867_MG_FD_161272 | JGI IMG/M metagenome (GOLD analysis project Ga0190363, IMG submission 161272) | Hydrothermal vent microbial mat bacterial communities from Southern Trench, Guaymas Basin, Mexico - 4872-18-6-7_MG | ecosystem: Environmental > Aquatic > Marine > Hydrothermal vents >...
ATTTATTGCTTCAATCAATGGCTGAGTTTTATCAATCCTGCCTGCTCTTCTATCTATCACATTCATCTTCTCATCCACTGTCCCAAAATTTCCTCTCAGACAAACATCTCCTTTTTTTATTTTTATCCCTGATCCCATCGCAGTGAAATATCCCCGCCTTATGGGATATTTTTCTGTACTATAGCCAAACAAAGATAAATGCCCTTCTTCGGAGGTAGGAATAGCTGTGTGATAAACAGGAAGCATCAAACCACACATTCCTTCTTTTGCAAGCAAATCTAGATTTGGAGTGCTTGCCGCCTCAAGCGGAGTCTTTCCTCCCAGCGCTTTGACAGGTCTATCACCTAGCCCATCCATTATGATCAGAACTATTTTTGGTTTGGCCATTTTTCAATAATTAATGGTTTTTTATTGCTTATAGGAAGCTTCTGATAGATTTCTTCTGTAATAAATGGAACAAAAGGATGAAGCAGTTTCAAAGAATTAGCCAATACATAAATCAGAACTTCTTTTGTGCTCTTAATTTCTCTTTTTGTTTTTGCATTTTTAATTTGTTTTTTTGACTCTTCAATATAGATATCACAGAACTTGTGCCAAAAAAAATGATAAATACCCTGAAGCGCTTTCCCAAATTCGAACTTAGAGATATTTTTATCTGTGTTCTTTATAACCTTAGCAAGCTCTGATAAGATTTTTTTGTCCGCTGGCGTTTTGGGCTTGGGTTTCTTTAAATTGAACCTCTCTTCTCCTATACTCAAAAGCACAAACCGTGAGGCATTCCACAGTTTGTTGCAGAATTTCTTACCGGCAACTATTTTGGTTTCATCAAATCTTATATCTTGCAAAGCACTAATCTGCCAGCAAATTCCAAACCTTGTTGCATCTGCTCCATATTTTTCAATAAGCATAAGAGGGTCTATTCCTGTACCAAGAGATTTAGACATTCTCTTTCCTTCTTTTGTTAGAACGGTCGCATGAATAATTACTTTTTTAAATGGAACCTTACCCATAAATTCAATTCCAGAAAAAATCATTCTTGCTACCCACAAAAATATAATATCTCTTGCTGTGCTTAAAACATCAGTAGGATAAAATTCTTCAAGATCTTTTGTTTTCTTTGGCCAACCAAAAGCCACGAATGGCCAGAGCGCTGAAGAAAACCAAGTATCAAAAACATCCTCTACTTGATAAGGTCTACACTTTCCACATAGAGGACACTTTTTTGGCTTTTTTTGGGAAAAGAAAAATTTGCGTTTTTCTTTGCATTGCCAAACAGGAAATTGATGCCCCCACCAAATCTGACGAGAGATACACCAATCTTGAGCATTTTTTAGCCAATTAGAAGAAATTTTTGCCCATCGGGAAGGATAAAATTTTACTTTCTTTTTTTCAATTGCCTCAAGTGCAACCTTAGCAAGATCCGACATTCGCAAGAACCACTGTTCTGAAGGTAAAGGCTCAACTAATGAGTTACATCTATAACAAAGTGGGACCTGATGAATGTAATCTTTTTCTTTCTCAAATAAATCAGCATTTTTTAATTCTTCAATTATTTTTTCCCTTGCTACTTGGGGTTTGAGCCCCTGGTAGCGAGAAGGTACATTTCTATTTAGAAGCCCGTCTTCATCTATAATCTGAATAAGTTCTAAATTATGTTTTTTTGCAATCTGATAATCTAAAAAATCATGGGCAGGAGTAACCTTCACTGCACCTGTTCCAAAAGACGGATCAACCAAATAACTTCCAATAATAGGAATTTCTCTTCCTATAATGGGTAGAATTACCTTCTTTCCTATTAAATTCTTGTATCTTTGATCCTTTGGATTAACTGCCACTGCGGTATCTCCCAAAAGAGTTTCAGGACGAGTAGTAGCAACTACAATAAATTTTTTCTTGTTCTCAGCAAATCGGTAACGGATGAACCAAAGTTTGCCTTTCTTTTCTTTGTATTCCACTTCCAGATCGGACAAGCTTGTTTTGCAACGTGGACACCAGTTAACTACTCTTTTATCACGATAGATCCATCCTTTCTTGAAATAGTGAGAAAATGCCAAAATTACTGCCTTATTGTATTCTTTATCCATAGTAAATCTTGTTCGTGACCAATCACAGGAAACACCTATTTGTTTCAACTGATCAAGAATTATCGTCCCGCTTTTTTTCTTCCATTCCCACACACGTTCAATAAATTTTTCTTTCCCCAAATCAAAGCGGGTCTTTCCTTCCTTTTTCAGCTGCCGCTCTACCACATTCTGGGTAGCAATACCTGCATGATCAATACCAGGAACCCATACTACTTTCAATCCTTGCATTCTCTTCCACCTCACAAGAATATCTTGGATCACCGCATTAAGGGCATGACCCATATGCAGAGAACCAGTAATATTTGGTGGCGGAATTACTATGGAAAATCTTTTCTTGGATTTAGAAATTTCTGGACTAAAAAACTTTCCTTTCTCCCAGAATTTATAAATCTTTTTCTCAACCAATTTTGGATTATATTGCTTTTTCATTTTTTTCTGACTTAACTTGTTCTTTGTTTATTTTCTTAAACAATGGTTCTGATTTCTTTATTTTCATCTTCTTGAAACTTTCAAGAAGATATTTATGCAGACTATCAAAATCACTCAGTTCTTTAATCTCTTTTATACCAAGAATTCTCCTTAACTTTCCGGAAGCATTTGGTAAAAGTGGAAGAAGAAAAATTCTTATTGCACCAATAAGATACAACAAATTACTTGTAATTTTATTGAATTCTTCTTTGTTTTCAATGGCCCATAACTTTTTCTTATCAAAATATTGATTACCATAATCAGCAAGATTTACCACTTCTCTAAGATAATCTCGGAACCTACAAGCGGGAATATCTTTATTTATCTCCAAAAACGCCTTTTTTGTTTTCTGAATTATCTGTTTCTCTATTTCTGGTTTAGAAAAGGGTTTGTAATTTTTCTTTTTTGCTAAAACAAGAATCCGGTGAACTAAATTGCCTATTTTACCTACCAAAATACTATTTATCTGTTCAGCAAAATCGTCCCACCAAAAACTGGAATCTTTGGTTTCAGGCATAATCCAGCAAAGATAAAACCGAGTCTCATCTATTCCATATTTTTTTGCTAAATAATCACATTTAATTATCACCCCTCTGCTTTTTGAAAATTTCTTTCCTTCAAGATTCAGGTATTGATTTACACAAACAACATCTGGTAGATGAAGTCTGGGGTCATATAAGTGAAGCTGGCCCGGCCAGAACAAAGTATGAAACAAAAGATTATCCTTTCCCATAAAATAATAATGACGGACAGATTTTTTTAGCCAAAAATCTTTCCATCTTGCATTGCCCTTAAAATATTGAATGGAAGCAGAAAAATAACCAATCACTGCCTCAAACCATACATAGATTGATTTCTTATTCCAATTCTTAATCCGGTCTTGTGGAGCAATATCTTTGATAGGGATTTTAATGCCCCACTTAATATCACGAGTAATAGAACGAGGCAAAAGTCCTCTCTTAAGCCACCCTCGCGTCTCTGCTGCAACCCACTTTCTCCAATATCTGCTTTTTGATTTTACATACTGCTTCAAAAAATTCTCCAGCTTTTGCCAATTCAAAAAATAATGCTCTGTTTCTTTAAGAATTACTGGAGAGTTACTAAGACGATTCCGAGGATTTTTAAGATCTCCAGGTTCCAAAATTCTGCCACAGTTGTCACACTGATCACTCCTTGCTTCCTGATAACCACAATATTTGCAAGTTCCTTCTACAAACCTTCCTGGCAGAAATATCTTTTCTTTTTGAGAATAGTATTGCTGGACTATCCTTTTTTCAATATATCCTTTCTTGTAAATTTTTATAAAAAAGTCTTGGGCAATTTTTTTATGTAAAGGATTATTTGTCTTTGTATATAAATCAAAACTAATGCCTAATCTTTTAAACAGTGCTTTTAACTTTTTATGATAAAACCTTACAAGAGAGGAAGGGCTTTTTTTCTCTCTGATTGCCTCAAAGAGCACAGGTGTTCCAAAACAATCAGAACCCGAAACCATTAATACTTTATGTCCCTTTAATCTGAAAAAACGCGCCAAAATATCTGCAGGAAGCAAATAACCTGCTAAATGTCCAATATGAATCTCTCCGTTTACATAAGGCCAAGCCACTCCGATAAAGATTTTTTGTTTTGTCTTTTTCATTTTTTCTTTGATAGATTTTTATCTAAGTACAAAAGCATCACAATTTCATCAACCAGTTTGCCTTTGTAGCTAGATTGATGAGGAATTTTTGCCACTTTTTTGAAGCCAAGCTTTCTATATAAATTGAGTGCTGGTTTATTTATAGCAAGGGCTCTTAGTTGAATAATTTTAGGAGTGGGTTTGAGATCTTTTTTTGCCAACATAATTATCTTTTTAGCAAGATATTCTCCTATTCCCTTCCGCCGATATTCTCTTTTTACAGCTATACCAAAATCCGCTATATGAGCTGATCTCCCTTCACATAGCTTTACATCTGCATTTCCTACGATTAGATCATGGTCTTGAGCAATTAAAGAAATTTCTTTCTTTTTCCGTATTTTCTCTAGTTTCCTCTTAAGCCATTTAATTTCTTCCTTGAGTGTAACTTCTCTATTAGTATTAATGGGCACATCTTCTCTTACCAAAGAGTTTATAAATTCCTGAAACTTCTCTGGATGTTTCAAGTCATTCCTTGAAAGTAATCTTATTGTAATTTCTCTACCGCCAAAATTTTTAATTTCTTTGTATCTCATTTTATTCTTTTGACAAACTCATTAATAATATTTTGATAACCTTCTTTCTGAACTATATCCCAAGCTTCTTTGTATTCTTTGAACTTTTGAGCGCGTTTGATATCTCTTCTTAATCTTTTTTCATCAAATAACCTAAGATAAATATGTTTGTGGACAGCATATACTATGATATGGTTTTTTGTCTTCTTGCTTTTTTTCTTGTATCTTTTCTCAATATATTCCCACGCTTTTTTGCACCTATGAAAATTTCCCAATGAAGAAAGAATCCGATGAATTAATTCATGAACTAGTATATCTATAAAAAGATCTTGTTCTTTATGTTTAAAAATGGTCAATGGGTCAGAAAAGCAAAATTTTGTTTCTGTTACAATATAACAAGGAATAAATTTTTCCTCCCATTTCAGCTGCAATACACTGGCAATCTCTTTAAAAACTTTTCTCTCGTACACCTTCCATGCTTTATTTATTTTCTTAATATAGGTAACGATTTCTCTTCTGGGAATTTTCTTTTTTTCTTCTTTTTCTTCAAAAACCTTAAGACCTCATCATAAACCAATGAATATTTAAAAACAACCTGAGGAATACTCATATTTAAAAAAGACTCATCAATGATTCGCTTTTCTTTATTTTACTATTTTTCTAGTGCAAAACCAATAAAAAATGCGCAAAAAGAGCGCCCAAAAGGAATTTAAAATAACAATTCTATTTCTCCCTTGGTAGAAGCATCCAAATATAGAATCCTATCCCTGCAAGAAAAATCAGCGCTATAAACAGAAGATTAATCTTTCCCCAAAGCACTATAGGAACTAAAAACAAAGCAAAAAGGCCAATTCCCACAATTGTCCACACAAAAATTGAAAATACCTTCACTGAATTATCAGCTATAACTTTGTTCAAAACAATCATTATTGGAAAAGCAAGAATAAGTAGATATATCATAGCTCTTTAAATCATATTAACATTCTTTAAGAAAAGTAAAAAGAGTTGTTTTTTGTTTTTCTTTAGATTTATTCGCTAAGGAGTTCATAATTTTAATATTTCTTTCATTGTCCTGATGTATTCTCTATCTATTTTGTTTTTTCTCAGAATATATTCTTCTGATAAATTTAGTATTTTTCTTGTCTGTGCTGGAGTTATATTCTTGATAGATCCCCTGCTTAAGGTGTTGGGAATTTGCATATTAAAAAATCTCTTTCCAAGAATTCCTAAAGGAAAAAAAGATCTATTTATTATCTCTTCAATCTTCCATATCTTACTTTTATCTTTCAATTCTCTTTTGATTAAAGAAAGCAAATGAACTTTACCGAAATAACAATGAATAATTTCATGAAAAATTACACCAAAAGCATAATTTATTTTCTGAGGAGAAAGAGGACAGCGCGATATCTCTACTAATATAATTTTGCTACCCTCCAATCCTCTTCCTCTCTCACCCCCTATACCATCATCTACTCTGTTGGTTTGGGGTTTTTTATTTATCATTAAAAATACTTTAATTAACTTTGGAGAAGGAGCATTGTAGAGATATGACAGAATCTTTTCAATTTTTTCAAACGCAATTTTTCTTTTAGGCAGATTGGATTCTTTCTCTAATGCTTTCTTCCAATTTCTAAGATTGATAGAATCTTTTCTCCATATTGTGTCAAACTTTTTACCCCAAATATCAAATATTTTTTTTAAGGAATTGGCATCTTTCGAAGATAAATATGTCTTCATTTTTTTCCACGGATCTCTCTCTAAGAAAAACGGCTTTCCGATATACTTTTTCAAAAAATATTTCTTATATATGCTATGAAATTCTTTTAATGCCTTGCTTTCTTTTTTAGAAAATCTTCCAATTTCTTTCTTCCAAAAAGCGTTATATGGGAGACGATAAGGCCAGGGCCATTCACATCTACTAAGATTGTGCAAAAGAAAATAAAAATTTGCTTGTTTGATTACCTTAAATTCAAATTTCATAATTGACCATAATTATTAAAAAACATCACTACCTCACCGGTATCTCAATATAGAAGGTTGAACCTTTGCCCTTGCCTTCAGATTCGGCCCAGATCTTGCCTTTGTGCATTTCCATATACTTGCGGGCAACATACAATCCAAGTCCGGCACCTTGGGTATAAAGCTTGGTGCCTGCCATTCCACGCGAGAAACTCTGAAACATTTTTGAGAGTTCTTCCTCTGTCATCCCCTCTCCGGTATCTGAGATTGTGACTCTAATTTTGTTAACCTTGTCTTTTATCTCCTCTGCTTTTATAGTAACTCCTCCTTTCAGAGTGTATTTAATACAATTACTCACAACATTTGAAAGAACATCTACCATTTTCTCTCTATCTACAAAAACTTTAGGAAGAGGCCGAGCAGGTTTTTCAAATCTCAAATACAATTTCTTCTTTTTGGCTTCAATTCTAAATATATCTATTACCTCTGAAATCAAATCCTCAATTGATGTCTCTTCAGGATTAAATGCCATTTTCCCTGATTCAATACGAGAAATACTCAAAAGGTTATTAACCAAAGCAATTAATCTTTCATTTGATTCATAAACTTTCTTCATAGGCGATCTAATCTTTGGATTTACCTTGCCATAAGTCCCCTCCAAAATCATTGAAATATATCCTTTGATTGCTGTTAATGGAGTTCTCAATTGATGCGAAGCAATAGATATAAACTCTGACTTTGCTTTGCTTAATTTTTCTATCTCTTGTCTCTGCTCAATTTCTCTAATGACACTTTTAATCATTAGATAACCAAAATATAGGAAGAGTATCAAAATCAATCCTTTCACCAGCTGTAGAGTCAAAATATCTGTAAACACCAAAGCATCCAAGGCAAGCAGAATTGCAATCAACGCAACAAAAATAGCAGTAATAACAACCCGTATACCAAAAAGCTCTCTCTTTACAATCGCATACGCAGTAAAACCAAGAAGAAAAATAGCGGAATAGTTCCCAAACTGCCAATATTTTATAGAATTCTGGAATAAGGGAAGAAAAACATTAAAAACAAGATTCATGAGTACAAAAATCAGAAGACCAATTAAAAGATACTGGATTCTTACTTTTTCTCTTCTGCTAAGAGTTATGTATTTTTTTAGCAGAAAAGTAACTATTAAGAAAGTAACGACAATTACTATTCCATAAAAAATAATTTTTCCACTTGGGGTAAAAATAGGATTCACTCCCCATGTGGTAAACTCTATCTTTTGAACAATACGATCCGAAAAAAAAGTAACAACAACAAGAAAAAAGGTAATCACTAAGATGATTTTCTCTAAGAAAAAATATCTTTTCTCTTCACGGGGGAAATATACTGTGAAGAAATAAAAGAAAGTCAAAAAAACAAAAACTGCAGAAGGAGCAAATCTTGCCCAAAACAAAGCACTTTCTGGTTTAGAAGAAAACGTAAGAAAATAACCGGCATTAACCCAGAGAAGAGTAGAAAAAGTGAATAAAGAAAATAACTGATTAGTCTTATTTCTAGAATCAGCAGTATAAACCCAAAAAATTAACCATGCTCCAAAGATGTCTATTAATACTATAAATAATTTATTAATGAGATGGTACAACTCTAGATTGATGTAACCCATATGTTTCTCTCTTTAAAGAAAACATGAGCTACTTATAACCACGACTCATTAAATGCATAAGAAGTAACTTTTCTAATCTTTTAAGAAAGTTTTGGATATCTATAACAGACATCTTCTTACCTAATTTTCTGATCTCTTGATAAGAATTTTCCCATTCCTTTAGAAAATAATTTTCAATATTCGAGCTTTTTATTTTTCTTATTAGTACTGTTTTTTCTAAATGTATAGATGCAGGATTTACAAATCCTTTTTCAATTGCGTAAGCAATAACTCCACTCGTCAAATCATCTTTATTAATCTCTCTCTCCCATGTACTAATCCAATTTCCAATCCGAGCCATCCTTTGAGCCTGCCACGCTATTTCTCTAAACCTTCCAAGATTTCTAAGAGGGAATTTTAAAAAACACATTAGATCAAGTGTTAAATCTATCATAGCCTGCATGTTATGAGAACAATACATCCAATACTCTGTTCTATTAATAATATATGGCTGTACATTAACTAAGTAAGAATATCTCATACTATTTAGGAGCTGTCTAACATCAAACTCAAAAACATCTTTAATCTCTTGATATCTAGGATATTTTTTAATTCTTTTTTCAATATATCTAAAGAGTCTATTTGTGAAATCTAAATATTCTCTTTCTGAGTGATTAAGCTTAGATCTATCTATATTTTCTTCCTCAAAAGGAACTCTTAATAACTGCTCTAATAATTTCTTATTTAGAGATTCATCTGCTATATCATCTAATAAAGCAAGGAACATATTAAACAATGTTTTGACTCTTCTTAAAGATTCTATATATTTACTAGATATTCCTGGGAGGGTAACAACTTGGTTAGCTCGGTATAACCATTTCCAAAAAAAATCATCTCTACTCCCCACTTTTTCATATTCTTTAACCCATTTCTCTAGTTCAAATGGTAATTTTATTCTCTGAATTGTCTTGATCTCCTTCTGAATTCTCTCTGGAGTTAATCTTTTCAAAATTCTATTAACTACTTTAAGATCGGGGCTTTTTTCCCCAATTCTGAGAGTTGACAGCCTTTTTGGCCGCTGATACAATGTTTGTGCCATGGCGATTCAGAAGCGGTCTTTTTTATTTCAAGCACCCCTCATAAGCTTGAAAAAGACCGCTCTTTCTTAATTAGCCAAAGACCCAACGCTCCGCGTTGGGTCTTTTGATTAAAATTTAATTTTTAAAATGTTTTTATGAAAAATAAGAATCCCTTCTGTCTTTCTAAGACCTTTTCTATATTTCTTGATTCTCAATTTTTCTTTCATCATTATTATTTTCCCACCTCTTTTTTATTTTGTCAATGAAAAACAAAAGGGCTTCTTCAAAAACCCCTTATTGAGATTTATAACTCTACACTGAACCTAGAGTTTATTAAGTTAAAATAGATTAATTCTACTAAAAATTAAAACAAAAAATGCTTCGTATATTTCCTTGCCACAATAGGAAGTAAAATATGCATAATTTCTTCTACATTTTTATTAAGTTTCCTGAGTTTCATAATTTTCTTCCTTATCGGGCGTGTCTCTGAATAGAAAGACGGAAGAGAAGGAAAAATTTTTCTCCATTCTTTTTCCTTCATCACAGCTTCATTAAAAGCCTCAGAAAAAACCCAGACAGCATAGGAATATCTGGATTTTTTGTATTTGGGAAAGTGCTTAAAAAGATAACTATAAAATAAAAAATGAAGCATCTCATGAGCAATGATTGCTTCTACTCCTAAAATTTCTCGTCTTGATAAGAAGATAGATTTGTCAAATACCGAATTATCAAAAATCTACATGATTTAATAAAATCATGTCCAATATTTTAGCCACATCTTACTTACATCTTCTTCAATAACTTCATAAAACCTCTCTACAGGATAAAACCCAGGACTAATGCCATTCTCAGTGACAATTTTCATTAATATAAAAATCTCTGAAAAAATAAGATCCAGAATAGAACCAGGAACAGACTCTGTGTTTAGAAAATTAACAGGAAATCCATCTGCAATTATATGCATTGTCTTTCCATTATAAAACTTATAAGTAGTATATAACTTATTTTTTATCTTACTTGTGATAAGATCTCGCACCGAATCAATCTCAAATTCTCTCTTTCTTGTTGAGGCATTAACAAGTATCGCGCCATTCTTTAAATTTCTCAGATGCTCTCTTCTTAATACAAATTCCCCTGTAGTACCTATTATTATGTCAAACCCAAACAAATCTCTTAAATCTCCGATAATATTAAAACCATACATCCTTGCCTTCAATAGTTTAGTTGCAGATATATCGTAAACGGTTACTAACGACCTATCCTTTAGCAACCTAGCAATGTTTTCTCCTATCCCTCCATAGCCCAACACAAGAATATTACTACTACTTAAGCTTCTACTAAAATTACTATTGACCAGAATATTTTCTAAATTTCTAACTATAGATTTCGCTACAGCATAATTTTCTGCATAAACTTTAAGACGGGAACTAGCCACAGACAAAAGTGGAAATTTAAGCCTGATTTTGTCTTTATTAAACCAGATTCCATTTTTAGTATCTTCAATGACTCCTAACAAGGCACCATATGATGAAGCTTGGTTTTGAAAATATCTGCTGAAATATCCTCCCATATCCAAGCATATAAACTTATCTTCTTCATTTATATATTTCCTAACCACGCTATCTACAATCTCAAGATTCTCTAATTCTTCAAAGGAAGGTACTATCACTTCAGCATATTCTTCTATTTCTTTTAGAGCCTCTTGGTCAACACTATAAGGCTTAGCAATTACCACAATCTTCTTAAAATTAGACTTTTTTAATAACCTTATAAATTCTACCGTATTTTTCTTAATGTGCTGTATTATTAATAGTTTAATGGACGAAAAATTAGTTGTATTTTTAGAAATGATTTCACTTAGTACCGGCAGTTTAAGATAATTTTTATCTATTTCGCTACTCAAAAATTTTGTAGCAAAATACTTCACTTCTTCTGGAATATTATCAAATTTATTTATTTCCTCTATATCAAAAAAACGTAAATCTTCTATCTCTTGATTGGAACGAAGTTTGCCTCCCTTAACCCGACATAGATAAATAAGATCTATATGATAATGCGTTCCTTTGATATCTTCCAACTGTATATGAGCGGGTTGGTATAGCATTCTTACATTGAATTTTTTACCAGGTTTTACCTGGTTTATTATTTCTACTTCAAGGCCAGTCTCTTCTTTAATCTCTCTTACCAACGCCTCTTCTGGGGTTTCATATTTTTCTATATGCCCACCAGGCGGCAACCACATCCCTATTTTTTTATGATAGACAAGCAATACAGAATTATCTTTTATGACATATCCTTCTACAACAAATTCTTTTATTTTATTATTCTTTCCCATTGCAAAATATTATTGAAAATTTTCACACAAAGTAATGTATTATTATGAAATTCTCTGCAATATCAAATATCACTAATAATATATCTCACATAATTATTCATCATTATACAATGGAAAATTTCTTCCTGTAAATAAAAAGGGCTATAAAAAGTATTATTTAGCGCCTTCCGATAGTTAAAAAACCACTAAATCATCAACATCCTGTGGTTATAAAAAGAAATTCCAATAAGACAGTAATTACTTTCTAGGTAAAATCTTTCTTAATAAATAATCTATATCTTTTTTCTCTCTCCAAATTTTTTTAATTTTTTGGGTCAATTTCTTAAGTGCTGGATAAACCTCGGGTCTCTTATGAAAAATAGCTATCCACTCTCTTTGATTTTGTATAGTTGCATTAAAAGACTCAGAAATTTTCCAAATTTTCTTTTGATATCTTTTCTTTTTATATTTCGGATAATGGCTATAAAGATAATCATAAAAGATAAAATGAAGCATTTCGTGAGCGATAACTTCTAAAGCTAATTTTTTATCTTTATAAGGTATGAAAAATATCTTTTCTTTTATATCACGTGGATAGATTCCCCAAATAGTTACATAGGCTATGTATTTTCCTTTAGGCCAAGGATGATTTTGAAATAGTTTATTGGCTAAATTAAAAAATTGATACTTTACCTTATTCCATCTTTCTTTAATCTCTTTGACTCTCTTTTTCATTATTGCATTATGTTTTCTGTAATAATCAACAACATAATCACTGAGAAGCTTCTCTTTTTTCTTTTTATTTTTTATCTTCTTTAAAATCCTGAGCTGTGGATGGTTCTTGAAAAAATAAGCCTCCATAATATGCCCTCTGTGAGAAATTTTGATTTCTTTCTCAAAAACAAAATAAACAAGTATGTCTTGTTTTGGTTCTATAAGAAATTTTATATTTGGAATTCTCATATTATAAAAAAGCTAAAATATCATTTCATTCTAGCCTATAATTTATATTCTGTTAATATCGAGAGCATGGCGACAAGCATATTCTAGATAAGCCAACCTACAAGTTTCTAAGAATACCATTTCTTCTAATAAAAAGAGACACTGCTAAAACAGTGTCTTATTTTTTATGGTAGTGCACCGCCGTTGCCACTCCGATCTCAATATGTCCAAATAAAGCATATCGTGAAACTCATTGTCTACAAAGATACTATCTCGCATCCTTCCTTGTACCTTAAATCCTACCTTCTTGTGTAGCCTGAGACTCCGTTCGTTAGAACTGACAACGAGTGAAGCAATTGAATTAAGATTCAACTGCGCAAAGCCGTAACTTATAAGTAATTCTAGTGCTTCACTGCCATAACCTTCTCCCCAATACTCTCTGCCAATTAAGATTCCTACTTCTGCTCGTTGATTTTTAAAATCAATTTTGTGAAAACCGCAATTTCCGATTGGTTCTCTTGTTTTCTTGTCTACAATAGTAAATACTATTACATCCTTTTTTCTTTCGATTTCCAGAACCCAATTCTCCTCTCCAATCTCACTTATAGGTAAATATCTGTCTAATGGCTTAGAGATTTCCGGATCATCTAACCATTTAAGAAAATATTGGATATCTTTTCTCCGGACTCCTCTCAACACAACTTTTCTTCCTTCTATCAAGCTATTTTGCCTCCATTTAGATTATGGAACAGATATCAACAAATGTCAAATATTTTATTTCTTTCTTTGCCCTTTATCTGCTACGCTCGGTGATTTCTTAATCAAAAAAGATTCTACCTTTTTAAGGTAGATTTTTTTCTTTACTCGGGATTCCGGAAGAGATATAATGTCACAAGGGTTTATTAATTATAGCT
>Ga0190363_1001536_pt1 | contig 13575 bp, 12 predicted proteins | sample 48721867_MG_FD_161272 | JGI IMG/M metagenome (GOLD analysis project Ga0190363, IMG submission 161272) | Hydrothermal vent microbial mat bacterial communities from Southern Trench, Guaymas Basin, Mexico - 4872-18-6-7_MG | ecosystem: Environmental > Aquatic > Marine > Hydrothermal vents >...
TATTAAACTCCCTTGATAAGCCCTCGAAGTGGCTATATAACTTATTATATTTATCCAGGATATCCTCTTTATTATATCCTCTATACTCTAGATATTTCATAGTATATTCTTTGATCTCCTCCGCAAGTCTATCCACAATTGACTCAGCCTTCAAGACTAGCTTCAATGCATTTAGGTAGTCTCCAGACTTCAAATAATCATCGGCCTGATCCAGTATATTAGATGCATTATACAAGAGATTTTTAGCATGATCGAGTGTGATATTAAGGCTCTCCTCGATATAAATCGACTCATTTAATAGGATCTCAATCCTAACCCTAATCTCCTCAATCCTTCTCTCGATACGTCTACCAGTTAAGTCTCTAGTTATATTACCGACTCTATTATACAGGTGTGTATCTTTAACTATAATAGCTACATTCTCTAGAATATCATGTACATTATATAATATTTTTATAGCCTCTTCGACAGCCTCAACAGCCTCCTCAGACGCATTAACCATAATTAACCTATTCTTAACGATACAGAGTATCTCAATAGTGTCATTAATATTTGAGACTACCTCGGTCAAAGCTTCTGCAGGAACCTCGTTATAGTATACCTTACCGAATATATGCATGATAGACTCCTTAACCAATTTAGAAGCCTTCTCAACCTTCATAGACTCTATATGTGACGTTATATTCACCAGAAGCTTCTTAGCAGTCTCAACCTCACCCTCCTTAATCAATTCATCAACATGTTTAAGCTCCTGGATAATCTCACTCCTATTATATATCTCGGCATACTTAGATAGTACATCAGCCGTATATGATAATCTACCTACCTCGATGAACGTATGTATATCCAGATTAACCTCTACATAATTTTCTACCTCATGTAGAATCTCTATAGACTCTCTAATTAACCTAGCCTCATCCTCTGGAGACTCTGGAGAAGTATTTAGGATATTAACTATCTTATTCCTGATGCCACTAGGTAGATTAGGTATTTCTAGGGCCCTCTCCAATAACATCTTATATACTGTTAATGTGGCGTGATCCTCATCCTCCGGATACACTGCATTGACTGGAATCATACTTAGGATCATCAGTGTCAGTAACGCTATGCTAGCGAGTTTAACCATCCTCATACCATTAAAAAATAGTTCCTGAACTCTGATTTTAGGGATATTTAGGATTATATATGGAACGATTGTTTCACTCCTTCAGCTTAATTATATTCACCCTTCCAACCTTCTCAACCTCGATATAGCTATATTCCTCAAGCCTCTTGATATGCCTCCATAATGTAGTCTTAGGAATCTTTAGGTCATTCATAATCTCGGTCTGGAGAACTCTACCACCCCTCCTACGTAGATACTCTAGGATCTCCCTATCAAGAGAATCTAATCCACGCACGCCTCTACGTCTAACTAGATATACTATAATAGCTATAGCTACAACAGCTATTACACCGCCTATAATCCAGTATAGATATTCTGTTGGTGCTGGTGCCGGTGCTACAGTGACTTTAGACTTAGCCAGGGTATATGAAATTTCTTCGGGGGCGTCGAAGACTATAATAAGTGTATCGTCGGATACATGGGCCTCGATGATATTTTCAGGGAGTGTAAGTAATATGACGCCCTTTAAAGCCTTTAGATATACCCTAGCAGAACCTATCTTAAAGGAAGCCCTGCCACCAACTATACTTACGTTAGCTACATATGATATTGAGGCTAAGCCACTTGATTCAGATGGTATGACGAGAGTCATATTAGAGTATATCGGTGTTAATGTAGATCCATCCAACCTAACTAGTATAGTCTCTGGAACCGGCTCGACTGGGAGAGATACTCTATTTAATCCAGTAGACAAGGTAACATTAAAATTAACCTTAACAACACCTTTGGAATCAATCTCTATAGATACAGCTGGCTTAGCGTCATTATATGAGTATATGCATGTAATATCTAGACTGATGAAAATCATCAATGCTATAGCCATCAGCCTGATAAAACTGGAGCTTTTCAAGAATCTACACCCGTGTATTAGATTATATGGATTAATGAATAAATAAGTATTAGAGTTATTTAATATTGATTTAATAGACTTAGCCATTACATGAATATAATATTGGTTTAAGTATGTAAAGATAGTGTAACCTTATTAAAATAGTTAAAAATCATATCTATATGATACAACTAAATGGAGGATATCATTAGGCGTCTAGCTAAATACACCCGCTAATTCAATGTATTGGAGGTGTCTAACATGGAAAAACTTAATGGAGTTATATTAGGCTTTAGAAGGGGGCCTAATATATTATACCCGGATCAGGCCTTAATTAAGGTTGAGGGGATTAAGAAGGGTGAGAATAGGAAGTTAGTGGGGTATGATGTGGAGTACGTCGATAAATACGGTAATAAGTATATCGGGAAGGTCGTAAGACATCATGGAAATAATAATGTAGTCAGGGTAAAGTTCGAGCCGAATCTACCTGGAGACTCTATAGGTGGAAAAGTAGTTTTAACTAAGCCTAAGTCGTAATCTAATAAATTTAATTGCAGGAGGTATAAACCCAATTAGGAATGAGGATATAAACATTAGAGGCAGGTTAAATGTTACATTAAATAATATGAATGAAAGGGCTAATGTAATCAAGTATTTAATAACCTTTATATAAATGGATTCATCATCAGAGACTTTACTATATATTATTGGATGGAGTGAAAGACCTAATACAAATCCAGAGAATCTAATTAAATCGGTTGAAGGGTATACTAGATATGATATTAATATGAATACTGTAGTCAATATATGGAGAATCATATACCTTGTTCTAACCCTATCTCCACAGTACATAAATATAATTAGTAGTCCAGAGGCTATAGCGAATCCCAATCCAATTCCAGCGAATACATCTATAAAGGTGTGTACTCCAAGCAATACCCTCGATACTGAGATTAATAATATTATTGTTATAGAGAAGACTGCGAGGGGATAGATATTATAATAGAGTGATAGTGAAGACCAGAATGTAGTAGTTGTCTGTGCATGCCCACTTGGAAATGAGTATCCTGATACATTGATCAATGGGTTAGGAGGCCTCGGCAACGCTATTAAAGACTTTAAGATATCATTTACCCAGGCACTAAAGACTAGTGAATATATAGCTTTATAAGCCTTATGAAAGTCTCCGAAGAAGTATATGAAGAGGCCGACTGCTATATAGACAGATGTAGAGCCTAATGAAGTAATTAGAATCCATATACTTAAGTAATATTTATATGGCAGGGTAAATGATAATAACGCAGATAATATAGCGATTATAGATAGTAGATATAACATCTTACTTAAGGTATGCTGATACACTATAGACACCATATAAGATTAGATACATGTTAAATATGGTTAAATAATATTTTACCAAGGCATCAGTTTAAAAATTGAAATATACTGATGAGATGGGTGTATTAGCCCCCTAAATACTTGTATCAAGTATGATTACCTTATCGTTAAAGTAACATACCTTATACTCCTTAAGCAGGTGTTGGTATATGTCGTATGACCCTAGTGAAGAGACGGTGATTAGCCTCAATAAGATCATAGTCTTTACTCCTAAGGGATTATAGACCCAGTAGGTATATAGCTATCGGATTATCAGAAAAAGATTTAGAGATTTTAGATAAAGCATTTGAAAAATCTTATTAATTGGAAGTATTATGCATCTGCTTATATTACTTGAATTTAAGTTAATTAAGCTAATTTAAAGTGAAAACATAAAAATCTATTAAAGTTATTAAATTAACTACCATCTGGATAAGTTTAAATATTTTTATCTTAAAAGTTAAAAATGACCCACCGTAATTAGTCTAATAGTATCTAAAATGAATAATGGTCTATTATCTATAATCGGTTTAGATGGAATTTCATGGCCTCTTATTTCGAGACTTAATAGGGAAGGAATACTTAAAAATTATTATAAATATGTGGTAAGAACTGGTTTAAAAGCAATTAATATTTGCATACCTCCTATTACACCTCCATCATGGAATACGATATTTACAGGAGTCCCACCAGAAAAACATGGTATTTTAGGGTTTAGTAAGTTTTTTAAAAAAGACGGTAATTTATTAAAGGGGTTTTATAGCTCCTTAGATATAAAATATCCAAGGCTAAATGAAGTACTTGCTATAAATGGGTTAAGTGGAATCGTTTTTAACTATCCTCTTTCATACCCCCTAAAGGGTTGGTATTTAAAGAATCAGGTTCTTATATACGACGCATTTTCACCTAGGAGATTCATATACCCTAAAAGTTTGGAAAATAAATATATCAGATATTTTTATTATGGTGAGTACCATAGTTTCAAAGAACACTATGAAGCTCTTCATCGCGTTATAGACGGGCTTTTAAAAATAGAGAATAATCTTCAACCTGATTTTTTAATTGCGATATTTAGAGAGCCAGATAATTTACTTCATATGCATCCTTGGATCATGACTGGTGGAATTACAAATGAATGGTTAATAAAAATCTTTGAGTTAATCGATGAATTTATAAAATTAGTAAGTAGAAGATATTTATACTTGTCTACCGTATCAGACCATGGATTTCATATATTTAAAAAGGCTATCCATTTGAACCGGTTATTGATAGAATGCGGTTTAGATCCCAGTACTTTATATTCAGAGGATCTAAAAACAATGATGCTTAATTTTATCTCAAGTAATGTATCTTTTTATCCCTATCTGAGATTTCTTTTAATATCTTCGAAGATTACAAGAGAGAATTATAGAAGGATATTAAAGAATATTGCTAAATTTTTGGGAATAAGAGAGGCACCTACCAGTCACTTTAAAGACACGACAAAAGATTATTTTATGGATCAATATGATCCAGGTGATTCATATTATATTTTCTTTACTAAGAGAGAATTGAGGGATCGTTGCTATAACCAATTTAAGAGATATGTTAGGGTATGTTTTAAAGACGTAGAAAAGATAGATATAAATGGTATATATGTACTGAAGCCGATACCATATGGTAATTACACATTTACATTTATAAAAGCTTCTAAAATAACTAAATTGATAGTTAATACATTTGTACATCACCATCACCAGTACGGAATATTTACACTTAAAGGTTCGCAAACACCAAATAAATTTCATATCATAAATAATATTGATATATCGCCTCTAATTTTATACTATCTAAACTATCCATTAGCATCTTATTTTAATATTAATTTACCTATAGTACAGGATGCATTAAAAAATCGAGATACAAAAAATTATAAAACGATATGGAGAATTAAAAGAAAAATATTCTGGAAGCACATTTAAGTTTTATCTTTGAGTAAATTAGACAACTCCTTTTTAAATTTATTGAGGCTATCATAGCTCTTTGGAATAAGATATTTATTTAACTTTTTACCTATTTTAAGCAATTCCTCTTCACTTATCGAGAATAATCTATTAAATGCCGATTTAATACTCTTTAAGTTATTATAATCATAGAATATTGCAAATTTATCTACTAAATTTTCTAATGTGCGTGTTCTAGGAATCAATATTACTTTTTCATATAATGCTGCTTCCCATATCGCTCTCTGCATTGTATACTCTCTCTTTGTACATGTTACTATTGCCCTCGCGCCAGCTAAATATCTTTCATATAAATCATCAGATATCCACCCTAAAAACTTGATTTCTCTATATGAATGAAAATCTCGATATACACTTATGTTTTTCCTATAATCTCCAGTTATATATATAGGGTATTTCATCTGGGAACTTAAATAACCTTCTAATACGAATCTAATATCTTCATCCTCTGAAAATGTCGATATTAAGAGGATATAGTTACCAAGTTTAGGTTTGCATCTCTTTCTTATTATAGGATCATATACTACTCTACTTTTAATGCGTATTTCCTCTCTTAATAAACTTAGTATATTATTATTATGGACTAAAATAAGGTCGGAGTATTTAAGAAAAGGTATAAAAGGTTTATTTAACAGTAATCCTTTCCATGAATCATATATCAAGAATCCTGAATGCATATCAGCAACAAGCTTATATCTAACTAGATATTTTAGTATGACAACCCAAAAAAGAAGAGGCCCCTGTGGAAGTTGTATTATGATGACCCGAGGCTTATATTTTAAAATAAGCTTTAATGTATAAAGTGCAGGGACTAGATACTTCAATTTACTTTTAAAATTATATAATCTCCATTCAAAATATTTAGATAAACTTTTCTCTCTTGCTGACGCTTTCTCCCATGTAATAATTATTATATTATTTTTCCTCATCTTCCTTCACTATGCTTATGATCCATAATCATACAACTTATAACTTAATTAAACCAATTTATAATCAATTATTTTTATGCAGTAGAGTGGAACAGTTAGAGTTAGAATTAATTTAAAAATATTTATTTCAATTGATTTAAGATGATGAAAATCGACGTAGTTATGATAACAAAAAATGCGTTATCAAATAGTCCGATGTTTCCTTTGGTGTTAAAACGTATAAAAGACGAAATTCCCTTAAATAAGTTTATATTAGTTGATGATAGCTCTGATTCTACACCTGAATATGTAAAAAATTTCTTCCAAGATGAGATTTTAATTCTAAAAGGTGAGAATAATAGGGGAAGAGCTAGAGAAATAGGGGTAAGGCATGTTGATACAGAATATTTTGCATTTATAGACGATGATGTAATATTATGCAAAGATTGGTTTAAAAGAATCATGGAAATAGTAGATAAGATGAATGATACTGGAGCTATATGGGGGGTTGCGGTTCCTGCTGAATGGTCTTCATTCAGATATTATTGTGCATTATCGAAGTTATATAATAAGTCGCTATTAGAGTTTCTTATTAAACAACCAAAATTAAAAAGATTCTTAATGCACGATACTCTAATTTATTACGAAGCTGTTAAAAACATTAGAATCCCAAAAAATCTTAATGTTTTTGAAGATGAATATATCGGACAATATATAATTTCTAAAGGTTATAAATGGATAAATACCATGAAGGCATACTGTCTTCATTACACACGTTATAGAAACTATTTTAAATTCGGATTTGAAACGGGATTTTACGGAAAATTATTAAAAAAATATTCAGTTACAGACATAATAAAAATTCTCATTAACCTATATCCAAAAACAATTTATGTCTCATTATTTAGTTATAAAGCAGGGATAAACTTATTTAAAAACTATCTCGGACTTGCGTCTGGAATTATCAAGGCATTTCTTACCTAAGTAATTTTAATTACAATAAGGAATATTATAAGATTTGGGTTAACAGTTACTAATATTAACTACTGTTCAATATTGACTTAAATAAACTTCTCATAAACTCGGATTCCCTTTTAAATTCTATATAATCTTCAGTTGTTAGAAATCGTGATAGACTTCTATGAATTATATGAAGTACCGGGTTATGAGGTACATATATCGTGTCGAAACCCTTAATAACTAATTTAAGCCCAATGTACTGCTCCCATCTAGGAGCCCTTTTTAATATAGGATGTTCAGGAAGCCATATATCACATAGATGACTACTTTTAAACTGAGATTTACACCTTTATATGGAAGTGAGAAGCATGTCTTGTATGGAATATAAGGGCTCGATAGAACCCTATAATCTTTACTTATATATACTCCAAAGCGATATTTTTTAAAAAATATCTAAGGGAGTATATAACCATATTCTCATAAACCATTTGGATAATCTTAAACGCAAGGTATCTTCACGTGTTGGGTATATTTTCATTTTTTCCATATCAAGATATAGATCACGGCTACATATACCAGCTACATCTTTATATTGCCTATGTAATTTTACATAATTTTTTATCTATTTTTTAAATGCGACGGCGTCATCATCTGTAAATATAATTAAATCTCCTTTTGCTTCCTTCTTCCCTACATTTAACGCCCTAGTAACGTGTCCTATTTTCTGTTCAATAATATCACATGCCATGTATTTTTTTACATAACTTTTCTACTTTAATATAATTACAATTTTTTGTTATAATAATTATTTCATATGGTTTGATTATCTGTTTTTTAGACTATAAAGTAGATAATTATAGGTAAACACATCTTTTTGACGGCACTACCACAGAAACCCTCATAGGATATAAGATAAAAAAATACTATACTATAAATATAACTTAGTAGGCTCTCCATACTTTCATATATTGTATTTGCATTGATGAAAACTTCTTAAATTACTGTAATTTGATTTTATATAATAATTTAACCATTATTTTATTGAATATAATTGTCATATAAAGTCTATATAAATCCCTAAGAACTCGGAGGCGATATCTAATGGATTACTATAGCTTATAAGGCAAGTGTATTTGAAGTTATATGTTGTTTTAAGCCTGTTTCAAGTCAATAGATACTGATCCGAGCGTATCTGACATGATATTATACCAGCCCAGCGTATATGGAGATACATGGAATCTAGATGATGCCAGTGATGAGATACTACTAATCCGTGGGGAATCTAATGAATGGTAGGACATATATATGAGAGGACTTAAGCATCTTAACAACCTCAGCATCACTTAGAGATCCGTGAAACACTCCATACTTCTTAAAGTCCATTACTATTTACATATGATTCGTAAATGGACTTCATAGAAGATTATTGACAATAGGACATTCTTAAATATAGAATATAATTTGGATGGAAAGGTTGGGAATATGGGGGCGATGATTAGCCTCGATAATATCATACTTCCTCTTCCTAAGTGATTTATAAACTCAATGTATATTAGAGCTTCCCTAACACTTCTGAATCCGTCACTTGTAATGAAGTTTCTCAACACTACTTTAGTCCTATAAACATTAAGACCTTCAATCTCCATGGAGATACAGGGTGAAAGTATATAAGTTAGATATATTGATAATCTACTGATAAGTTGAATTCAAGTTATATCATCATTAGATCCATAGATCATATTACTATGTATTTTAACACGATAATCTAAATCCCTGATAAGATATATACATTTAATTTTAATCCTTGAACCATGCTCAGTAGCTATAATTACTTTAGGCTTCTTTATCGTTAAAGTGTTTACAGCTTCCTTTAAAGCCAGATGCTCCGCACCCTCGATATCCATTTTAATAGCATCTACTCTATCCAGCTGTAGCCTCTTAACTAAGAGGTCTATCGTTGTAGAAGATGTCTTTATTCTTTTAATAACCCCATCTTCATTTATAATATTACCGAGATGAGCAGGGTGTTAAGTCTTTAACACTAGATCCTATATAGAAAGTTGATAAAATCTCTCCTGATATGTTTAGTATTAAGCTTCTTCGTTATGATTTTATGAATCTTAGTCCTTGAGATATTTGTTCTAAATAATTTTATTAAACTCTTTGCAAATGAGACGGCATCATTCGGCTTCACTAGATATCCTGTGACGCCTTCCTCAATTATTTCAGGTAGTCCTCCTATCCTACTTGCGATGGCTGGTGTACCTAGGAAATTAGCTTCGGCAGCTACTCTACCATATGGCTCAGGCCAGATACTAGGTACTGCAACGACGTTAGAGTTCATCATCAACTCTAGAAAGCTTCTTCTACTAAGATTCCCCATGACTGTAGCATTTCCATATATTCCTATCTTCCTCAGATACCTCTCAACCCATGAACCCTTACATCTAACGAATACCGCATTTATATTAAAACCCTCTTTAACAAGGTATTTTATAGCATCAGCGAGTATATGAGGACCTTTAACAGGGTTCTTATCTCCCATCAATATAGTATATTTATCACCATCTATTACATCGATATTCAATGACTTATCAAGTAGATCCCCTGGGATAGATACCGGGTTATATATGACTTTATGTGGTCTCGATTTAATCTCTGGTATATGCCTCAAATGTATATCCCATGTAGCTTTAGACACAGATATAAATCCGTCTATCAACTTATGTATAGAATAGTCTTTAAGAGGCCAATTTAAGTATCTTATAAATCCTATTCCAGGGCTAAATAACATATTTATAATACCCTTTGAAGCACTATACCTACCTAGTCTATTATATTTGTTGATATACCTCATTCTACAAGCCACCATCTTCGACGGCATACACCTGCTTAGGCATACCTTGTCAAGCCCATATAAAGCCCTCCATAATGGGCATATTAATGCATAATCACGGAGATGGACTACGATTGGGACGTCTCTAATTAGTTTGATTCTCGAGATTGTAGGATAAGTCTGATCTGGGATCCATATTACATTAGCCTTCCTAATAATATCCTCAATATTCTCGAGGTGTATATATGGATAGTTACCTATCAATTTGCATGGGACAAGGTGCAGCCTTAAACCAAGCTCCCTAATCCTTGAGATATATCCTAAGTCAGCATTAGTACATACTATAACATCTATTGAGAACTCTCCTTTAACCAGCTTCAGAAACTCGAGCGTAGATATCTGAGCCCCTCCAAAGCTCATGCCATGACTTAACACCAATAGCCTCATCACCAATCTCCCTATATTCGATATTAATATAATTTAGCAGATTATATGTCTGGAAAGATTCTTCAAATACTACCGCATAATATATCAAATAATATAGTGAATATATAATTAAAATGACACAGAATATTACTCTACTACTTAATTACATAAAATTAATTATTTAAATATTAAGGGGGGACGCGGTATCTAGACAAAATCTATTTTATAAATATTCTCGCCCCAAGCAGATTCTTCAATATACCTAGTGAAGTATATAAATGTATCTTATATTGACTTAAACTATTGTTGAGATCTCTAGATAATGCTAATATAATCATATGTTTCATCGACCCTATTAATAACTGTTTAAATACATCCCTTACACCATAAAATTTTAATATCGACCCATAGAATCCATTTAAATACCATTCCACCGTAAATTTATTAGTCTTATATTCATGAATATGTATACAGTATGGTGGGAAGGCTGGGATATATTTAAACCCCCTTCTCTCAATATATAACCTAATATAATGATCCTCGAATGTATCTAGGAAGCGGGGTATTTTAATGCCTTTAACAGCATTTAAGTTAATTAAAGTATCATGTGTATATCCCCTTTGAACCCCCCTAAGCCTAAACAATTCAGTTAAATTAATCTTATAAAAAATCTTTGAAAACATATACTGGTAATATGCTCTTTCAGAGATGTTTATAGCAGTACCCCATATGGCTCCTACATTACTCCTCATATATTTAACAGCGTATCTAAACCATTTACTAGGTAATATTATATCGGAGTCTAGAAACATGAACCAGTCGGTTGAGACAGATTCAATACCCTTCTGACGGGCTGTAGCCCTATTACCACTATCTAGTATAATCTCGATATCGAGGGACTTACTTAGAGACCTAATATAATCTAGTGTACCATCCCTCGAATACCCATCTATGAAGATTACCTTATTTATAGGGATATCTGATGAGAGTAGGGAGTCTACGGTATATTTAATTGTAGGCATACTATCCTTGGTCAGTATCACGACATCTATATACTTCATTATACAAAAATACAAAATTGAAACATGATAATTTTAATGTATTCAGGCTAAACCTATTTAAACCCGATCTTTAATATACGTGATATTCCATATCTCGATACCGCACGCGCGATTCTATTTTCTATGCTCCTCCTAAATATAAATGGATAATGGTAGAGCATCGTCATTAATATACGGTATAATATTGATTTAAATGTATACATCCTTCTAAAGCCTCTGATACATTTAATGTAAGTTAGAAGTGGGTTTAAGATCCATATCAAGGCTATTATAATTCTAGGGACCTCGACATAGAGTATATTATTCAACTTAAGTAGCTTCGGTAATAGAGGGATCCTAGCGACATTATATACTATAGAGAATTTAGTTAGATAAAGGTATTTGACCTGCTTTCTAAAATGCCTGACCCAGCCTCCTCCTAGGAAGTTATGAATTATAATACAAGGATAATTTAAATTTAATACCTTACCAAGTATCCTAGGTTTATCATGTACATTACCACTAAACCATACAAAACCCCTTCTAAATATCTTAACTTTATTACCTTTGAACATAAAGAATCTATTATTTTCTCGTACATCTAAAAATGGGGTTGAAATACCTTTATATCCATTTGACTCCGCATACTCAATTATCTCCCTAAGATTCGAAACCAATGTGTACGAAGGCATCTCATCCAGGTCTATATTCATTATCCATTCTGAGCTACATAGACTTACTCCATAGTTGAATAGTGGGTCTTGATAGCCTAGTCTAGGCGCTCTATAAAGCCTTACATTATATTTCCTGATTACCGAGAGTATATCATCCTCACTGTAACTATCTACGACAACAACCTCATCAAAATACTTACTATATTTACTTAATAGAGTATCTAACTCCCTACTGTTATTATAGGTGAAGAGTAGTAGGCTAATCCTTATAGACATGCTCAACTCCGTATAGCGTTATTCATAAACCTCTATAACTAGGTATAGTGTTATTTCATCCCCTACCTTTAAATTTGAAGATCCTCTAATCCATAGCTCTATCGTATATATAGTCTTGGGCTTTAATACGAATGACACCTTAGCCGAGTCTATACTCTGCCACTTACGCCACTCTAGTACAGCGACTTGACTACCATCCGGATCCTTAATGATAATCTTCAACTCATCTAATTTAGACTGGTCTGAAATGCCTTGGATACCTAGTGTAATGTTCTTATATTTAAAACCCCCATTCTCAAGTCCATAGCTTGCATTTTCAATTCTAAGCCATACATTAGGGTATATATCATAGTCGAGTGAGATCTTAGTATGCCTTGTATGGTCACTCCATGAATAAAACCTTACATCTGGTATACTCCCCTTTAATGTAATATTCCAGCTTATATATATTAATGCATAGACAGAGACAGATGATAATATTACGATTAATATTAGAATGTATAAGTTTCTACTACGTATTAAATCTTCAAAACGTATGAATGCATTATATACCTTCTTCCTCAAAACCTCAATATACCCCTTTAGACGTCTCCACATCATATACACCTATGGATATATTATTATACTCGGCTTAATCTCAAGACTACCAAATGAATTATTTAGATATAAATATATTGTCTCTTCATCAATATTAACGTCAATTGTAGAGTTTCCAAGTATGATGCTTTGATTGGAGTCGTATATATAGAGTTCATAGGACCCAACCGGTATATTCTCTATCCTCATCATACCATACTCATCAGTATATCCAAGGTATCTGAAACTATCCCTATACGACAGTAGTATGGATGCATTGACGATATATCCGTCTTCAAATCCATGTACACATAGATTTACATCATATAGATCGAGTTTGAATGTGACTAAGCTATTATTCACGACTTTATATGGGAAGTCTGTCAATAATGGAACCCCGAGGTATGTAATATTTATCTTAACCTCGCCTGAGACATTTTGAAAAGTAACTAAACCCTCTGAATCCGTATAACCCTCTAAACCATCTACATATACGTGTGCGCCT
>Ga0190363_1001537_pt1 | contig 13574 bp, 14 predicted proteins | sample 48721867_MG_FD_161272 | JGI IMG/M metagenome (GOLD analysis project Ga0190363, IMG submission 161272) | Hydrothermal vent microbial mat bacterial communities from Southern Trench, Guaymas Basin, Mexico - 4872-18-6-7_MG | ecosystem: Environmental > Aquatic > Marine > Hydrothermal vents >...
TACAGGCCTCCAATCCTTAACCTGAACTTTCCCACCCGTTTGCTCCTCTATCAATTTAATCGCATCAGGGATTGTTATACGAAGTTTTCTCATTTCTTCTTTACGTGCCCTGCCAGCCATGGAGATTGGCTGAATATTGACGCATCTTATAACATCTGAGTTTTTAACCGCATACTCAATTATTTCTCCAAGATCCTGATCATTCACGCCTTTAGCCAACGTGACTACTAGAACTATGGATCTTAAACCTATCTTCCTAGCATTCTCCAAGACCTTCTCTTTGATCGGTATGAGATCAGTTCTCCCACGAAGCTTCCTATAGATTTCCTCTCTCAAGCCGTCAAATTGAAGGTAAAGCGTATTCATACCAGCCTCATAGAGCTTACGGAAGTATTCTATGTCTTCAGCTAATCTCAATCCATTAGTGTTTACTTCAACATGATCGATGCCAGCTTTTTTCGCTTCACGGATCAAGTCTGGCAGATCATTTCTTAATGTTGGCTCTCCACCGCTAAATTGGAGGGCGTTACATGCCCACGGACTGTTGGATCTGAAAAGTTTAATCATATCAACAATCTGCTCATAGGTTGGTTCATAAACGTAATTTGCCGCCCCAGCATAGGCGAAACAGATGGGACAAGCCATATTGCATCTATTAGTTACATCTATTATACCTAGGACTGTATGGGTTTTATGTTGGGGGCATAGGCCGCAATCATATGGGCATCCGTTCTCAATTTTAGTTAATGGATGCTCCAGGCCGGAGCCCACATATTTCGCGTGGTTCCATTCCCTATAGAACCATTTATAGAGTTCAGCGTCACCCCAATAAACATCCTCAAATTTACCGTGCTCCGGACAGTTTTTCTCAAGGTAAATCACATTATTCTCCTCGTAAATCCTCATGGGCACTCTTTTTAAGCATATTGGACATATGCTTACCGAGTAAACCTCAAATTTCCCTTCAGACTTCACCACTCTAACTCTCCGCCCTTTAAACGGAAAAAGTCTTTCACTTCCTTAAAACATTTACTATATTCGCGCTACAATCTTATATTCTTAGATCAGAGTAAATATTTAATATTTTGTAGATAAAAAAATGAAAAATTATGCTGGTTTGTTTATGTGAGAGCAGTTTATGACCATAAAACTAGTGGAAAGTTTTTAGCATTTTTCCTTAGCTTAATCTGAAATAGGGCTTTTCATTCTTTAAACATTTTTAGGAGATTTGGTTTCTCTCTTTCTATTAACTTTAGAATTTCCTTGTGGGTTGGACATCCTTCCATCGGCCCGAACTTCGTTACAGCTAATGCTCCTGCGGCATTGGCATAGTATCCCGTTTTCTCTAAGCTCCATCCTCTCAGTAATCCAACTATGAAAGCTGCATCATAGGTGTCTCCAGCCCCCGTCGGATCAATTTCATCAACTTTAAATGGCGGTATATGTTTCTTTCCACTCTTTGTATATATGGTTGAACCTAAACTACCCATTTTCACGGCGATCACATTTACACCGATATTCAGCATTTTCGAGCAAGCTGAATCCGCATCTTCGGTTCCAGCAAGCACCTTTATTTCCCCGATGCTTGGCAATATGAAGTCTGCTCTCTCGATCACAGGCTTGCAGATCTCTCTAATTTTATGCGGGGGCAAAAGTTCAGGTCTAAGGTTGGGGTCTAGAGATATACTTAAACCATTCTCATGGGCTATTTTCACAGCTTTATAGCATGCTTCACGCATGCTCCGGCTAACTGATAGGGCTGAACCCATTATGTGCAGATGTTTAAATCTAACAACGTAGTCCTCGTCAATGTTTTTTGCTGATATTTTTGAGGAGGCTGACCGCTTAAGATGAAATATAAATCTCCTTGTTCCATTAGAGAAATAGGAGACAAAAGCTATTCCAGTGAGATAGTTCTTTAAAACCTTAACACAGCTAACATCCACACCATCACACTTGAGTCTATTAACCACCATAATGCCGAAATCATCATCTCCAACAGCACCTATTATGGCTGAGGGACATCCAAGTCTAGCAACGGCATCGGCAAATATTGCGGGAGCACCGCTTGGAAATGGTCCAACGAATTCCGCTGGAACATTAAATGGCAAGTCCCTGTTTTTACGCATAATCTCGACTAATATTTCACCTATTGTTAAAACACCCTGCATAAAGCAGGATTATATTGAAGCAAAATAATAATATTTTCCTTGCATTATTTGAGGAGAAGAAAAATGACGGATATAAAGCTAAAATACTAGTTAAATAATTTTTAATAGAGATTTCAAGCGGCTCTGCAGTTAAAAGTGTAATTGGGTGGAGAAGTTGGCTCTTAATGGGTTACATCGTAACCTAGAAAAGATTATTGCGAACCTTTTAGGTGTGGTAGTAGCCTCCCTGCTTCAATATATGCTAATAACATCTTTTATTTCAGCTGGTTTGGTTGATCCAGCGCCTTTAGAAATCTCCTTAGGAGAGAATTTACCATTAATCTCTATAAGCATACTCTTCCATCTAGTTCCGCTGAACGTTATTTTAATAATTTTGTTGAGCTGGATTTATCTAAATAAGTTCATTTCTAAAAGGCCGAGAAAATATAAATTGGCAAAAAGAACTGTGAAATCTAAATCCATAACAAAAGCATTTTATCTTTTCAACTCTAACCTCAGGGGAGTTCTAGGGGTAATAGTTCTATTTAGTTTTCTACTATTTATTACATTTATGTCAGTTTACCCATCCATCCTATATGATTTCACCCTGCATCTCTACTGGAGTAATAATTTCTTTAGAATGCTCATTAGGTGGTCTAGTCAAATTAATTCATCTCTGATCAATGCTGTAGGGCTATTTGCAGCATACTTCAGAAACGGTATCTCAAGTTTAATTAAGCCTTTGAGTGATCCTCTCCTCAAAGCCAATATAATGTGGAAATATTTGATTTGTCAGAATGCTACGGCTTGGTTAACAGCCATGTTTATATTGGCTTATTGTAAATATTATGAAGGAAAAAGTAGACGGTGGAGCTAGAAGATCCCTTCTTCCTCAGCTATTTTTCTTATGGCTTCATTTCTTGTTAATCCTTGTCTTTGATATTCTTTTATCTTATATTCTAGGGTGTATATGTTCCCCCAGGTCTTTATGTGTATTTTACACAGCTTTTTATATAGGTCGTTAATGTTCTTCGGGTTACGTTGCCATTTAGCCCGATCTTCCATAAGTTTTCTCCTAGCATACTCAATCTCTAGGCCGCGTAGAATTTTGTTAAATTCATTTAGAAATCTCTCTATGGCAAAGCTAGTTCTGTAAGCAAAGATAGGCATGAACATTACGCCGAGAAATAATGGGATAAAAGAGGATGTAAGCAAACTCAATCCGATCGATATAGCTAGAGATGCTAGAATTATGAGTATAAGACCTCGATAATCAAATTTGAGCATCAGCAAACTGATTTCTCCTTCAGGAAGCAATTGTATCTTAAGCGCTACCCCAACTCCCTTCCCAATGTTAGCTTTAAAGGTTTTCTCCCCACCTGATCTTTCATTGCATATTTCTTCTAAAAACTGAGATAATGCCTCGTAGACTTGTTTAGTCGGAACCCTAATAAACTTCTGAAGGACTGATGGGAACAGATATGGCATAAATCCTCTAAAATAATATTTATGGCGGGGGCTGAATAAATAATTTCAGCGGAATCTATCTCTTTTTAGGGCTAAATAAATTAGGGTAGCTACTGAAAGAGCTATGTAGGCTATTATGCCCAACAAAATTAATATGTCCACCATATCTGAACTGAAGGAGATGACCATAGCGGCTAAAGAAAACCCTCCAAAAACTAGGCCTAAAAATGATGCGTAAACAGATATATAAAGCGACCACCTTTTCATTCGGGTTATCCCGTAAGAAACTACTATATTAATGATTCCGAGGAGACCTAAATGAATTGGCATATACTTAGGCTGAGTTATTAAAGCAAGTAATGCCACTCCCACAATAAAATATAAGACTGAAAGTACATGTGGGGCTGCAAAAATTTCTGCAGTTTTGTTCTTTTTAGCGGCCGTCATAGTCTCAACCTAAGCTATTCATCTTTTATTCTGGTGAAATTTTAGGGAAAGGAATATGTTAGATAATGATGATCTTATGGTTTATAAATCTTCATCATTAATGAGAATGAGGGTGTTGAATGAGCAACCTAGAACTCTTCACTTCAACAACCATGTATTTCAGCGGCTTCCAAAAGAAGTTTGAGGAAGCAGATTACGTGGTTTTCGGAGTGCCCTTCGATGCAACAAGCACATTTCGCTCCGGAGCTAGATTTGCGCCCGCAGCGATTAGAGAGGCATCACTCAATATTGAAACCTACAGTTTTAGGTCGGAAATGGATGTAGAAGATTTGAAAATTCATGATGCTGGCGACCTTCACGTCAGCGGAAAAGCAGATGAGACATTAAGGAGAATAGAGCTTGTCTGCAGGGATATACTTGAAAGTGGGAAAACTCCCATACTTATAGGTGGCGAACATACAATAACATTTGGAGCTACCAAAAGTATTGAAGATGAATTTGCACTTGTAAGCTTTGACGCTCACCTAGACTTAAGAGACGAATACATGGATGAGAAGCTATGCCACGCCACTTTCATGCGTAGAATAAACGAGGAGATTAAACCTGAAAAGATAATTGAGGTTGGAACAAGAGCTGTATGCAGGGAGGAATTAAACTACGCGTCGAAGACCAATAACATTAGGTATATAACTTCTCGGCGGATTATGCGTAGCTATCCAAAGGAAATTTTGGAGGAAATCAAAAAATTTCTGGTTGGATGCAATAAAATTTACATAACAGTAGACATGGACGTTTTAGATCCGGCTTTTGCGCCCGCCGTTCAGAATCCGGAGCCTGAAGGCATATCTATGAGTCTCCTTTTAGACATTCTATTGGGAATATGTGATCAGCGGTTAGTTGCATTCGACATAGTTGAAGTTACCCCACAATACGATAATGGCGTAACCGCCATAAATGCTGCAAAAATTATTTTTGAAGTTCTTTTGCAAACCCATAAGATTAGACTTATGGATTTGGGGGGAGCAATTATTTGACAGTCCCTAGACCAGAGCATCCTAGACCAGATTTTGAGAGAGTAAAATGGATAAACCTTAATGGTGAGTGGCAGTTTGAAATAGACGATAGTAAAAGTGGACTTGAGAAGGGATGGAATAGCGGAAAGACTTTTTCAAGGAAGATAATTGTTCCTTTTCCTCCGGAGAGTAAGCTCTCCGGCGTAGAGGAGAAGGATTTCATGGAATCCATCTGGTATAGGCGGTTTTTTGACGTTCCGGAAGACTGGTTAGATGGACGTGTTCTGCTTCATTTTGGCGCGGCAGACTATAGAACTACGGTGTGGGTTAATGGTCATAAAGTTGGTTCACATAAAGGTGGATACACTCCCTTCACGTTCGACGTAACTAAACTGGTTAAGCCCAGAGATAATGAATTAGTTGTTTGGGTTACCGATGAATGCAGAAGCGGTCTTCAACCAACTGGGAAGCAATGTCATCGCCTAAAATCCTATGGTTGCTTCTATACTCGTGTAACTGGAATCTGGCAGACTGTTTGGCTGGAAAATGTTCCACATCAATACATAAGGTATTTCCATATAACAACCAATCCCTATGATGGAGAAGTTTTTATAAGTACTCACGTTGAGGGGGCAAGAGACAAGTATGCTTTCGTAGCATACATCTATGATGGAGAGAGCTTAGTTGCTAAAGGACAAACAAGATCTTCAAGCCCAGTAAGCTACATCCATATAAGGGTGCCAAATCCGCGCCTGTGGTCTCCAGAAGATCCGCATTTGTATAAGCTAGTTCTCAGACTTATTCCAGAAGACGGTCTAGTAGATGAAGTTAATTCTTACTTTGGTTTACGTGAGATCCGCAGATTCAAAAATAAGATTCTGCTTAATAATCAAATACGATTTTTAAGGTTAGTTCTAGACCAAGGGTACTATCCAGACGGCGTCTACACAGCACCCTCAGATGAAGCTATAAGACGTGACATAGAAATAGCTAAGGAAATGGGTTTCGACGGCGCTCGGCTTCATCAAAAAGTGTTTGAACCGCGATTCCTATATTGGGCTGATAGGCTTGGTTATCTTGTAGCCGGAGAATTTCCAGATTGGGGCGCGGATATAACGAATCCTTCGGTTAGAGAGGCTTTGCTAGATGAATGGATCGAGGCTGTAAGAAGAGACATAAATCATCCATGCATAATCATATGGACGCCCTTCAATGAAAGGGTTATTCGCATCGGCGACGAGGAATGTATTGAATTCATTCGGAGAGTCACGCGTATAACTAGGATGCTTGACCCGACAAGATTGATAATTGATTGTAGCGGCTGGACTCACGTTGATGAGGAAATAGATATATACGATGTCCACGATTATGAACAGAACCCCAAATTATTTAAATCCCACTATGTAAAACTTATTGAAGCGTCTGAGAACGTTGATGAGATCCGACTTTCATTTGATTTTAGACCTCCAAAAAACTTCCTAAGAAATTTCCCCTATGGCGGTCAACCCTTTATTGTAAGCGAGTATGGTGGGATATGGTGGAATCCGCCTGGTTTGGAGGTTAAGGGGAGCTGGGGTTACGGCGAAAGACCTAGAAGCCTTGAGGAGTTTATTGCAAGGTACAAGGCTTTAACCGAAAGCCTACTTTCTAATAAGGCTATTTCAGGCTTCTGCTACACACAATTATATGATATTGAGCAGGAGACTAATGGATTATATACTTATGATAGGAAACCTAAGGTTGATCCAAAAATAATCTGGGGTATAAATAGGCAGAAAGCTGCCATCGAAAAAGAATCCTAGTTATAAGATACGGCTCCTCTGTAAAGATCATGTAAGACGATAACATCAACATTAATTAGTTACACTGCTATAATAATGTCGAGAGGACGAACAGATTGGTTAGAAATATACTTGAGATCCGAAACTTGAGCGTTGAAGTCTCTGGGAAAAGGATACTTAATAATGTGAATCTACAAATACCTGAAGGAGAAGTGCATGTTCTCTTCGGCCCCAATGGTTCGGGTAAGAGCTCGTTGATAATGACTCTTCTGGGTTTCCCAGCCTATAAAGTCGTTACGGGCAAGATAATTTTTAAGGGCAAAAACATAACGAGCCTTCCAACCGATGAGAGAGTGAAGATGGGAATTAGCGTAGCCTTCCAGAATCCCCCAGCCATTAGAGGCGTAAAGCTAGGTGAAATACTGAACCATCTAATTCGAGAGGAAAGTAAGATAAATGAGCTCTTAAGTAAGGTGAAGTTTCCGCCTAGCTTTCTTAAGAGAGACATAAACCTAGGTTTTTCTGGGGGAGAAGTAAAGAAGTCTGAGATACTTCAGGCTTTGGCTCAAAACGGTGATTTCATAATTCTTGATGAACCGGACTCAGGGGTTGATGTTGAAAATCTCAAGGTTTTAGGCGGAGCTGTGAATGAGCTATTACGCGATCGCTCAGCTCTAATAATCACCCATTTAGGGTTCATACTTCACTATGTTAATGCTGATATGGCGCATGTTTTAATAAACGGCACAATAGTCTGTTCCGGTTCACCAGTGAAAATTTTAGGTCAAATACTTAATGAAGGATATTCGTGGTGTATGAAATGTATACAAGTAAAGAAGCAGCGTTGCGAGCTAAAAATAAACCAGCAGCTTTAGGACCAGACTTAGATCTGAACCAGTATTCTAGGCGGCCTAAAAACTGGGAACCATGCCCACTTTCGGATCTTTCAGAGGATATTCTGAGGAGAGCCTTTGAGGTAGGTGTTGTTCCAGAAGAGAAGAGTCGATCAGCAACCTTCTTTCAGATCGATCATTCAGTAATCTTTAAAGCGATCCAAGATGCCTTCGAGAATAAAATCGAAATTATGAGCACAAGAGAGGCTCTGAAAAAATATGATTGGCTGAAAAATTATTGGTGGAAAATCGTCAAGGTTGACGCTGACAAGTATACGGCTTTGGCCGAGCTGGCTTGGGATCAAGGATACTTCATTAGAATACTTGAGGATCAGAAGGTTATGATACCTCTACAGGCATGCATTTTCATCTCGGTTGACAATCTAAATCAAAATGTCCATAACATAATAATAGCTGAACCGGGCTCCGAAGCACAGATAATAACCGGCTGCACTCTACATTCAAATGTTCATCGAGGATTACATGTTGGCGTAACCGAATTCTACATTAAAGAAGATGCTAAACTCACGTTTACAATGATTCATAATTGGGCTCAAAATTTTGACACTAGGCCTAGATCGGGGGCCATAATTGAGGATAACGGAGTCTTTGTAAGCAATTACATGTGCCTTAAACCAGTTAAAAGCTTACAGATGTATCCTGTTGCATACTGTAGAGGTAAAGGGGCACGTGCCAGATTTAGCAATATCCTCTACGGCGTCGGCGACTCCTATATCGATGTTGGCTCTAAAATTGTTCTTCAAAATGAGGGATGCAGAGGGGAAGTTATATCTAGAGCCGTAGCAACAGATAGGGCACAAATATATGCGAGAGGACTGCTGCAGGGAGAACATGATGGCTCAAGAGCTCACCTGGAATGTAGGGGATTGCTTCTCTCAGATGAAGCCATGATCTACTCGATCCCAGAGCTAATAGCTAAAGTTCAGGGCGCCGAACTCTCCCATGAGGCGGCTGTTGGAAAAATAGCTGAAGATCAAGTCCAATATCTGATGGCTAGAGGGTTCTCGAAGAGTGAAGCTGAGGCTTTAATAGTGAGAGGATTTATGGATATAAGCATATTTGGACTACCAGAAGATTTAGAAGCAGAAATTCGGAGAACGATAGGCATAACAACTGAACGTGCACTCTAAAATTTCAGGTTAAAAACGCTTTATTTCTTAATGTTAAAGCAGGTTAATGAGCGGTTAAATCCGCTGAGCTTTAGATAATTCATAATTATTTCCGGCTTCTTTGCTCGGTCAAATAATCTAGAATTTTTCTTTGCATACCTCCTTCCTTTAACCCGATTATGTACTCAATGATCTCATCAACTTTCTTGAATTTTAGATTTAAAAGCTTACTGAAGCCCCAGCCAGTGCATTTTATGCTTGAAATTACCGACGCTACTGTTACAGACTTCATGAGGTCACCTGTTTGCTTATAGGCGGCTAAGAAAGAACCGCACCATGTGTCTCCGGCGCCAGTTGTATCTACGATTTTTTCTACCGGAAACCTTAATGCAGGCACAATTTGAATTTCTCCATCCCTGCTTATTATCGCGCCCAGTTCACCTAAGGTTACAACGAGCATCTTAGACCTTAGAATCTTCAGAGCTATCGAAAGACTTTTTGCGTTTGTAAGGGCCTTTGCTTCAGAATCATTCAATATGAAGAAGTCAACTTCCGATGCTATTTCCCTCAGGATCTTTTTGTTTTCTCCCCTCATATAGCCTATCCAAGCGTTAACTGAAATAGCTGTTCTAGGCTTTTTCTCCCTAATTGTTTGCACAATTTTTTTCACTCTGGCCGGAGATAATGGCGAAATGTGCACGATGCTTTCAGAACTTAGACTTTCAATCGGTATAAGTGATGGAGAAATTCTGAGGCCAGACCCATACTTGGCCTCCAAGTATTTTGCTTCCCAAAGCTCATTGTATCTTATGTTGAATCTTGTTGAGGGAGCTTTTGAGATCTTTAGAAATCTTCTTGGGAAAATATCTAAAATATCTAGGAAAGGATAATCTTTGCCAACAACTGAAACCAGATAAACATTATCTAAGAGGGTTCTCGCCGCTACAGCAGCGTAAAGAGCAGCTCCACCAGGCTGAACATTAGATCCGTTAATGTTTTGAACTCTATCTATTGAAACATGACCTATGAAGAATATTCCATTGTTCATTATTAGCCCCACAGAACTCTTCTCTTAAATCTTACAAAATATTTTAGATCAGTTACATGAAGTTTAAGGCTTATTCTCAATCTTTATTGAGAAGAGCTCAAAAATTATATAATTTAGCGAACAAAGAGAAATATATCCCGGAAGAGGCTAAAAGAATGGTTATCAAAAACTCTGGAGGAAAGATAGAGGAGAAGTATTTAAAGAAGCACCCAAAATCCAGAGAGCTATATGAGAAAGCTAAAACTCTTTTCGCTAGGGGTGTAACTCACGATTCACGATACTTTGAGCCCATGCCAATATATTGTGTTAGGGCTAAGGGTTCAAGGAAGTGGGATGTAGACGGCAACGAATATATTGATTACTGGATGGGGCATGGAGCCTTAATTCTAGGCCATGCTCATCCTGTTGTAACCAGAGCCGCCACTGAACAGGCGCGTAAAGGAACTCATCTAGGTGCTTCCCACGAGCTTGAAATCAAGTGGGCTGAGAAGGTTACCAGTCTAATACCATGCGCTAGGGGAGGATTGGTTGAGTTTACGAGTTCAGGCACTGAAGCAACCATGATGGCTATTCGCATAGCTAGGGCTTACACTGGTAAGAAAAAAATCATAAAGTTTCTCTCACATTTCCACGGATGGCTCGATTACACCATAATTGATTATAATCCGGATTACTCACCGCTTCTCTCCGATGGATATCCAACAGGCATACCGCCGGAAATATGTCGCTACACTATTGCTTTACCACCAAATGACATTGAGGCTGTTGAAAAATCTCTTGAGAAGGATGATGTTGCATGCGTGATACTTGAACCCGGAGGAGCATCAATGGGGCTTATACCCTCCTCCAAAGAATTTCTTGAGAAACTAAGGAAAATAACTAGAGACAAAGGTGTTCTTCTAATTTTCGATGAAGTTGTTACAGGCTTCAGGGATGCGCCCGGCGGAGCGCAGGAACATTATGGCGTGATACCAGATATGGCAACCTTGGGCAAAATATTAGGCGGGGGCTATCCTGGAGGAGCCGTCACTGGAAGAAGAGAGTGCATGAGTCTGCTTGAGTTTAAGATTGAAGGCAAAAGGAATTTTAGGCGTATAAGGCATCCAGGAACATTTAATGCTAATCCATTATCCGCAGCTGCTGGAAACGCATGTTTAGGCTTAATTCTTAAAGGTAAAGTTCATCCCTCAATAAATAGGAAGGGTGAAATGCTAAAGCGCGGCCTAAGTGATGTGATTGAAGACAACGATATTAACGCTTTAGTGTGGGGCACGACGCCTTCAATAATTTACATCGGTTTTGGAATGAATCAAGAGGATATTGAAGTCTTTGACATTGAGAGTTACGTTAGATTCAAGAAGAAGATGGACAAAAGCCGGAAAATTACGCGCATACTGGAAAAAGCTTTAATAAATAGGGGGATTCATCCAATGGGTCCAAGGTTGATTCTGTCAATAGCCCACACCAAAAGGGACATTGAAGTAACCATAGAAAAATTTGATGAAGCATTAAAAGAGATGAAGTCGGAAGGCCATATTTAGGGCTATCTGAGGTTGAGAAAACAACTCCTATAATTGAAACGATAAATTTTATATCCAGATGTCATCAGCGGTTTTATCTTTCAATAAAGATGTCTTCTTGAATAATTAGCAAATGATCAACATAATAATTATGTAAATACATCAATGATAAGAAGACTCAAATATTTTCTTTAAACTCAAATCCTTTGGGATGCCAGATGTCGAAGTTTAATAAGGAATGGGAAGGAACCGAAGGCGGCGTAATAGACCGTGTAGTAAGCACTATAAGACCACAACAGCCTTTAAGGTACAAGCTTTCCCTAGCCATTAAACGCATAGAAACCCAGGCTCAAGCGCTTGAAAACGCAATAAATAATCTATCTAGGAGAGATAAGTCCCTATTTTCTAAGGTTGTTGACGCTTATTCCGAGCATGACATTAAAAGAGCGAAGGTTTATGCCAATGAATTGGCTGAATTAAGAAAAACGATAAATCTAATGTCTAATGCTAAATTAGCCCTCGAAAGGATCGCCCTAAGACTTGGCACAATAACCCATATGGGTAATGCAGCTTCCGTAATAGCGCCAGCACTAGAGATCTTAAAGGATGTTCGCTCCGGCATAGTGGGCTTAATGCCAAACGCTGAGAACGAAATAAACGCCATAATGACTATGCTTGATGAAATAATGGTTGAATCCGGTCAAGCTACTGGCGCAGGATTTGATTTTGAGCCCACAAGTGAGGAAGCACGAAAAATACTTGAGGAAGCAGCGCTGGTTGCTGAGGAGAGAATGAAGGAGAAGTTCCCGGAGCTGGTAGCCTCAAAGACCCCTGAGGCTGAAAGTGAGAAGTTCGGTTAATAAAAAAGATTTGGAGGTGAAGAATTTGGGTCACAGATCTAAGATGGCCCTCACCCTTTTTGTGATAGGACTTATAGGATTTATGTTGGGTGTTGCAGCCAACCTCCTATATTCTAAGGCTTTACCACTCCTCATAGAGGCTTTTCCACAAATATTAGCTTCTGAGTGGGCTGCTTGGGGACTCGTAGGAGCGGCTTTAGCAATCGTATGCTGCCTAATATACGCTTATATGCCATAAAAAACAAAGGGGTTCCAAAGAAAAATCTCCTTGCTTATTTAGTGCTTATTATAAGCGTATAATGTGCACGTCGGCGCCAAGAAATTTATGGGTAATCATAAATAAAAAATAAGGGCGGGAATTCAGTAGGCTGTTAAGGCATCAAGCAGTCTCCTCTCAGTTACTATACCTATGAGTCACCTTCCCCCTACAACTCCTAATCTTCATTATCTTTTTATCACGCATTAGGATTAGTGCATCTTTTATAGTTTTATTGGCTTCAATGGGTATGAGGGGGAGGTCATTATTTCTTCAGCACGTGTTTCATCGGGATCTTTACCTGCCTTAACAATCTTTTCGATTATATCCCTCTCAGTTATTATGCCTATGGGATTACCGCCACTCATTAACTATAATTGCACCAATATTATTTGAGATCATCTTCTCAACAACGAAAGAAACTTTGTCAGAAAATAATACTGTAACAGGAGGCCTTCTCATGGCGGATTCAACTGAGTTTTTCAATCCAAAAAATTTCACCATTAATAACATTATTTCTTTGAAAATTTACATATTTTATTTTTCAGGTTCTATAGAGTTTTCAGCATCCCCATAGCGGAAACTAGTTTTTATAGATTTGCTTTCAATTCCCTAATAACTTCATCTGGATCTCTATATGTTTTTGCCGGTATCTTGGTTAATAGTTCGCTGAGTCTAACTTGTTTTTCCTCATCTAATTCGATTAGTTTCCAACCAACTCTCTTGATCAATGCGCTTTTTGTTATTGGGTAACGTGTTCTTTTGATGACTGCTTTAACGGAATCTAAACCATATAAACCAGTTAAAGGCGGAAAGTATCCCTTTTCCATGAAGAAAATAAAGCGCTTTGCGTCTTCAAACATTGAAAGATTATTGAAGAGTACGTAAGCGCCCATCTCTAATCCTTCAAATTTTTTAACGGTCTCATAGAGTCTTTTGAGCTCCTCATTCGTATATTGATAATAGTACATGCGTTCACCAAGACCGTGAAGGCGGAAATAGGCTAGGT
>Ga0190363_1001538_pt1 | contig 13573 bp, 7 predicted proteins | sample 48721867_MG_FD_161272 | JGI IMG/M metagenome (GOLD analysis project Ga0190363, IMG submission 161272) | Hydrothermal vent microbial mat bacterial communities from Southern Trench, Guaymas Basin, Mexico - 4872-18-6-7_MG | ecosystem: Environmental > Aquatic > Marine > Hydrothermal vents > Microbial...
TGCCCTGGCAATGGGGGCTTGGAGTCCAACGATGCAGGTATAAAGAAAGAGAGCAGATATTGTGAATATATATTTCCACCCAGAGGTCATGGGAAAAAATGAAAGTAATAAGGTGATAATAATAAAAATCATCCCTGCATGCAGACCTGAAATTGCAAGGAGATGTGCAATCCCCGAATTTCTAAAGGAGGTTTTGATACGCTCAGGAAGCATATCCCTGTCACCCAGTATGAGGCTCCTGGCCAGAAAGTAAGTGTCATTCATACCAAATTCTTCAAGAAGCTTTCGATTTATTTTATTATGTAATTTCTCGAAGAAATTTTTACTGGAGTTAACCGGAGATATATTTGAAGCCTTAATAAACAGCATTCTGCTCCAGACTCTTACCCGCCCCTTTATTCTTACCCTTTCTCCGTATTCGCCTCCCTGTGCGCCTCTGATTATGAAGGGGATCGGCAGCTTATCGAGATAGAATTTATTGCTATTTTTAATTCTAAATGTCCCCTGAATATATTTTCCGTTTATTTCAGTTCTGAAGAGATTTAATTTCAGGTTCTTTGCCCCCCGTAGATAGCCCACAATCAAAAAACCCAACAGGATGAAGAATTCACATCTTTTCAGAAATATAACAATAGGGATTAAAAGGAACAGAGTGAGTGTGATGTAAAGAGAGTCAAGTATTCTTAACGAGATACCCAGAGCGAACAGAAAACCTGCAAAGAAAAGAGGTTCCTTGTATAACCTCAACTCTTTTTGCTTTTTCTCCTGGTCTTGTCAGTAGTTATGTATATATGGTTCCCCAAGTAGAGAAGAGCATCCAGACGATCTGTATTCAGGGTGGAGTCCTTAAGAAATGCATCTTCCTCTATGTAAGTTCTCATGACCTCACCAATGAAAAGGGTGTGGTCTCCTGTTTTCAAATGGTCAACGAGTTTGCATTCTAATGTGAGATATGCATCTTCAAGAACAGGAGCTTCACAACATTCTCCGATGAAATATTTCAAATTGAATTCGCTGAATTTGTCCACATCACGCCCGGAAACACTCCCCAGCTTATCTACTAAGTCCATGTATTCATAACTTAGGAAATTGATGCTGAAGGCCTGAGCTTCTAAGATTAATTTAAAGGAAAATCTCTTCGGAGATATGGAAACGGCATAAAGGGGTGGAGTGAATGACAGCGCAGTATGCCAAACAACAGGAATTAGATTCTTTTTTTTGCCTGTATTAATACCCACAACTGCTACTAATAAAGGATAGTAATAATATGTTTTTGGAAGGCCATTTATTGCTGTTTTTCCCATATTATTTCTCTATTTTTATGAATTTCTCTGTTCTTGTCTTTGAATCTACCTTAACTTTTAAGAAGTATACGCCTTGAGGAAGGTTCCTTAATTTAATATACGCTGTTTTCTTTCCTGCTTCGATTTTCCCAAGCTGTATTTTTCTTCCCTGGATGTTATAGACAGTGTATTTTGCCGGAAGTTTGAGTTTTTCGGAGAAGTTGATTCGCATAACGTTAGATTTTATGACATTTGAGATGTAGAAAAGTTTATTTCTGGAATTTAATTTATTTTCTGTAATCGAGGTTATTTCAGGTGGGTCAGTTGTAAATTTTATAATATGACCCGCAGCGAGGGGCAGGGAAGCTGTGGAGTCATATGTTTGATTATATACATACTGTAGACCTGCGGAATGGTCTGGCTTTTCTATGCCCACAGTGCAGCTTGAAGGGTCAGATACTGTCTGATATTGAAAAATTATTTCACCATCTTCTGTTGTAGTTGGATAGATCATTGGGTCTCTTAATATGATTTCAAAGCTTTCAGGCACTGACAAATCCCAATGATATACGTTTTTCCATTCTATAACAAAAGCATCGCCCGTATCATCGTAGTATATATAAATATCGCCATTTATCGCGGGTGATAGGTCATCAAAGAAGGGAGCAATCAATGCAGGAGGGTTGGAAGAGGAGGGGATTGGGTTGTTATTCCAATCGGTTTCAGAAGTAGAGCCCATTGCAATCCATCCATTTGTACATATGGTAATCTGGTTGTAATCTATCCCATAAAATTTGAATGTGAAAGGCAAAGAAATCGTGAGTGCTCTATCATCTTCAGTGGAAATACTAAGATTTTCACCTAAATTTTCTATTTCAAACCAGTTGTAAGGTTCCCACTCTGTATAAAAGGAATCTGCATTATCATAGGCATAATAACCATAAAGATCGGGTCCCTGAGGAGTGTCAGGTCCCCTCTCACCTATTTGTAACTGTATAGAATCTGTGCTGGAATAACCAGTTGCAACAAGAGAGAAAAATATGTTGGTTTTATATCCCCTGGGTGAAGCTGGATCTGCCTGTATGCTGAAGGAATCTGTATATGTGGCACATCCAGATAATTGGGTTAATGTAAACGTGGTATCAGGAATATTTAAATAAGAGTCATTCACATAAGGGTGTACAGATACATCGTAAGCAGTTGTCTGTCCAAGATTTTTCAAAGTAAAAAGCATAAAACCAGATTCCCCTGGATCCAGTTTCCCATCGTTGTCTCCTTGGGAATCATGTATCTCATAAGAGCTAATGGTGAGAAATACCTCATTTGGAGCATAGGATTCCACTGCGTCTAAGTCAAACCCGCAATTAGGGAGAGAGTTATCTCCATCCCCATCATCGACTATTTTGATATATCTGAAAGAACCAGCAAGATTGAATGTTTGTGTTCCATTGCCATTCCCTACAAGTTGCCAGCCAGTTCTCCAGTTATTGGAAGCATATACAGTATATCCTTCCCCTGTATTCCCATCATCTCCCTCGTATATTGTTAAGAGACCTTCTGCAGGAGAATCCTCACCCATATCAAGGACAACCCATCCACCCACTCCGAGATATACAAATTTTCCATCTGGTGCTCCAAGCATGTAATGGGTCATAAAAGTATCTACAGTGATTCTTGAATAATTGCTTGCATATATTACCACCGAAACAGGTTTAAAGGCATATTTAGCACCCTGAGAGTCTGGAGAAAGATACACATCAAGCCATGTGAGTGTATCTTGGTGCACCACAATATTATTTATGGTCTTGCTTATGTATCCATTGGCTTCTACCTTAATTGAATATGTTCCCGGAAGTAATGGTCTCATAAAGTCCCCGGTAGTTCTGTCCGTCCATATTGGCCAGTCTACAGGATATACTGTAATACGGGCTTCTTTTATGGTGTCACCAGTGATTGAATCAATAACAAAACCAGCTATTCCTTGTCCAGACTTCTTGATTAGATCAAGTATAGCAGGTTTGTTTTCTAGCCAGATGCTGTCAATGGCAGATGGAGGAGGAATAAATTCAGACCCCAATTCGATGGTCCAGTCTATGTCACCGTCTATACCGTAAGAATAATCATTGAGGTCCCCTCTGGTTTGATACCAATCGTAGCCTTCCGTAACCCAATACCCATTGAAACTTGCATAATCCTCAGAATACTGGTGTACAAGATCGTTGTATCTATCATCAGCTGATCTTATTGGTGTGTAGTTCCAGATATAGTTAACCACTTCCCCGTAACTGTGAAAGCTCAGTGATAAAAGGAAGTTGTGTTTTTGAGAAAATTCGTACATGGCTTGAGTTTCCGGCTGACCATAAGGTTCTGTATCTCCACCCTCTCCGTTCCACATGTATCCGTAATTTCTGTTAAGATCAATATCGTGTGCATTATATCTTGTTTGATCTACATGCCCATCTGGATTAAAGATTGGCATTATATAGATTTCTCTATTGTTTACGAGATAAGTAGCTGTATCGTTAACTCCATAATTATCAAGTAGCCACTTCGTTAAAAGGATAGGTATCTCTGTAGATATCCATTCATTACCATGGTGAGTGCCCACTATTCTAACCTCTGGTTCCGGTTCCTGTTTGTCTGGGTTATCGGAAATTTTCATCACAAGGATAGGTCTTCCTTCAACACTGAAACCGATGGTATCCAGTATAGCTATATCCGGATGGGCCTGGGCCAGCGAGTCATACTCACTCACAAATTCATCAAAGGTGTGGTATTCTGACTTGGTGTTATAGTAAAGCCTTTTCTTTTCCCCCACATCCTCAATAATTTTAACACTGTAGCCGCTTCTTATAATCTTTTCTATTTCCATGTCCTCAGCAAGGAGTATCACACAGCCATCCTGTGTCACATTCTCTATATGAGCATGAGGAAATTGAGTCTTTATCCTGTACCATTCCTGTTTCTTTATATTCGTCTCAATAAGTTTTTCGGCTTTTAGGGGGAATACACCAACCAATACAAAAAACAAAGACAGAATACATAAAGGTAACCTTTTCATCAAAGCACTCCTTTTGAGAATTATTATAAATTTTTTAAGCCAGGAATTCAACGAAAAAAGGGGCAGAGCAAATCTGCCCCTTTCCCATATTTTATGTTGAATACATTCTATTTCACCTTGATTATCTTCCTTATAAGCTCCTTCTTTCCTGCTTCAAATCTTAAGAAGTAAATCCCCGGGGGTATAGTTCCACCGGTCTTTGTTGTTCCTCTCCACTGGACAGAATATATACCGGGCTTCTTTTTCCCAGAAAAAACTTTTGCCACAATCCTGCCCGATATATCATATACCTTGAGATTCACTTTTGTTTCTTGGGGAATTTGGTATTCAATGGTTAAATTGTCACGGAAAATGCTCTGTTTTACCGTAAACGACAATCTATTAGGCTTATCCACATCATGAATTCCTGTGGGTGTACCACTCACACTGCCGATACCAATTTCTTTAAGAACAGGACTTGGAGATGCCTTTGTGCCAGATCTGAATGTGAGCCTCAACCTTAGAGTATCGTAGACACTTCCATCAAATGGAATGGATATTGCATTGAAATCGCTGCTCATATCAAAGTAAGGTGAAGAGTTTGTCCAGCCAAGATCTGCATCAGGAACAAGACTCCATGTAGCACCATTTTTGTATTCTATCTGTATACCTATGGAGTCCTGTGCACTTCCCTTCTGTATCTTAACACCTATCCAGGAAGTTCTTGAAGGATCTTCTTTTATAAGGTCATACCAAGATACAGGGGGAGTCAGGAGGACACCCTCGGTTATAGTTCCCACTGAAGTATCGATGGCAAAAAGATTAACTGAATCTACTGCAGCTGCCCATCCCCATTCTCCATTATCAAAATATATCCACGCTATTTGTAAGGAATCAGGACGCTCAACAGCGCCTGTTCCCGGATTGTGACCGTTGTAAAGCGTATCAGAAAGATTAATTAATTCAGAGCCCGAAGAGGATGAGGAATAGAACCGATAAGCTTGAGAGGATGACCACGTATCTCCTTCTGCATAATGGAAGAAAACGTAAAATCCAAGGGCTTCATTTCTACGATTGCGAAAGCCGTATTCATAATAAATTTTGAGTGAATCCCAGTCTGGATCTATATAAACAGGTTTATGGTATAACCATTCCTCTGTCTCGGAGCTAAAAAGACCTGCATCATCATCGGAATAGAAGGCATAATAAGTCCCATAATTTGGAGGCTCATAGCTGGAAAGGTCAGATGTTGTTCCGACTGCCCATGTAGTATTATCAGAGTTATAATCATGGGCATACCAGCCTGTATAATCACCATCATCCCAGTTTTCAACAACAATATTGAAAGTATCAGCTCCTCCAGGACCACTGGATTTAAGTATCACAGAATCTCCCTGGACCTCTAAATTGGTAATTTGACATTCATTAAACTGTTGTCCAGTGAATTGATACCAGTACGGGGATTCTGAGAGCGATGAGTTCAAAGTGAATGCCCTTATAGAAGACCAATTCGAAGAGTTTCCTGTGGTATCAACTGCTTTCACTCTCCACCAATAAATTGTATCCTGACTAACTGGAAGGGTTACATCCACCGTGTCGCCGGAGGCTACAGTAGATGAATTATAGGACTGTGATCCTGACAGGCTAGTATCATTTGCAAATTCTACTGTGTAGTATATATTATCCCCCTCCGGGTCAGATGAATAGAGCCTGAGTGTGATGCCTCCACCGTGGGGTTTCAGGATTGCATTATGAAAAGGTCTCGCAACAACTGGAGTTGAAGGTGGAAGATTGCTACTGCTACTTATACCGCCTGTGACAGCGACTGCAAATGGCTGAGGTCCATAAGGCACATTCTGACCGTGAATTACAATTTGCCAGTTGCCTGTGTCATAGTTATTTGCTTGAAGGTATACCATCTCGATTGTATTAAGATTATCATAACTTCCCCCTGAGACTGAATAACCTGAACTAAAATAATTCCCCTTGTATGAGCTACCCGATGGGGATATAACTTCAAGATCCAAATTATTCACGATAGCAGGATTTGCACTCACCGCTGCAGGATAGTCATTCCATACCAGTACAACTGTGAGATCCTGAGTGTTGTCGGAGATATAAACTATGTACATGGAATCATCTCCTGTGTTAAGACCTGCAGAACAATCAAAAATTTTCAGTTTTGCTACATCTCCAGGGAAATAGAGGGCCTTATCAAGATTGATCCTGCCGAATCCATATTCTGTGTTTGCGGGATTTCCAAGATGATCAGAACCTGCCACCATCACCGCTTTAATCAGAGCCGAAGAAGGCGTAAAAGCATCTGATGGTGTAGGAGTGCCTGTGGGATAGTATCCATTCACGAAGTACTGCCTCACAAGAATTGCGGTGCCCGCTGCTCCAGGAGTAGCCATGGAAGTTCCAACCATACCGCATAGTTGTGTGTCTGTTCCGCTTCCTGCTGACCATGTATAGGTACTATCATCACTAGAGTTTCCCACGCCTGCAACATTGTAGAGGATGGGACCTATTCTCCCGTCATACACAGGTCCGTAACAGGAGTAATCTGCACGTGTATTAAAATTTCCGGTATTTGGCATTCCTGTTGCGCCAATTCCCAGAACGCTTTTAGCAGTTGCAGGATATCCTATTGAACCTGAGGAAGCTCCGTAAGGATCATTGCCAGCTGCAAAAAGTATCAGAAAATCTTGATGATTCCACATGAAATCATCTATATCTACACAGTAACTATTATATTCATTGGAAGAACCTCCCCAGGAATTGGTATGAACATAAGCCCCAAGATCGAGAGCATCCTGAAAGGCTTGTGTTAGGTCTTGTGGAGGATATACATAACCCTGTGTACATGTCAGATTACTGTTTCCAATATCCTGAAATACAATTTTTGCCTGATCAGCAACTCCTGACCAGAGTCCGGTACCACTGTTATAACAACCCGCAGCAGTTCCAGCCACATGAGTGCCATGAGATTCACAATCTCCGCCACAGAAGCCAACTGAACCGGTGCCATAGGCCTGATTGGAAATGATTTTATCAGCGGGACAGCTGAAGAGGTCATGAGTTGTTCTTATCCCGGAATCCATTATGGCCAGTATTTGGTTGTTACCATGAATTCCATGGGAGTAGAGGATCGTATCTCTTGCAGCTCCGGACTGTGTAACCTGTCTGTGTCTGTAATTGTAGAGAATATATTCTCCCTGCTCCTCAATCCACTTTACCTCTTCTATTTGAGCTATCTTTTTCTCTGTTCCCTTATCTACATCCACTATGAATCTCTTGTGGTATACAAGCGTGGAATCAACAATTTTTCTTACCAAACTCTTCAATTCACTTCTCACAAGTCTTGGATCAGCATCATCGAAAAGTTCAATTACAAGTCTGTATCCGTCATAAGGTCTATCATCAGCACCAACAATCACGTGTTTACCGATGGTGGGGCTCAGTTTCAGTGCGGGATGATAGGGTATCACAGCGCATATGAAATCGAACTCAGAGGCTTTGGATAAAGAAGATTCATCACCTTTCACTATGAAGGCATAATGAGGCAGATAGTTGTAGAACTTTATATTCAGTTTCTTTAATCTATTCTTCCACTCTTTCAGTATTGGCCCTGTGAATTGAATTACGGCGTAATTCTTACCTTTATGGAACCTGGTGGTAAGGCCTTTCTCAAAGGGAGGAGGAGTTGATGGGTCAAATACATATCCTGCATAGCATATAGTGTTGGGGTCCTTTGAAGTTGGGTAATATTTTGAAAGATCCTGTCTGGGTATGAAGTCCTCCCGGATCTTTTCTAGAGGTTCCTTTTGAAGTCTGTCCTCACACGATTTGCAGGGTTCAAGGGCATTTTTCCCTTTTTCTGTTCCTTTGTGCTCTACTAGGGTTGTCTTTTTTTTAAGTGACTGGGGCCTCTCAATGTTTTTTTGCCCCGATAGTATGCCAGTAGATAATATTAACCATATACTGAGTATTGTAGCTATATTAAACATTCTTACCTCCGATTTCTTTCATCTGGGGGAAGATTGAAAAGAAAAAATACGCTATTAAAAATAGTATACATATATGAAACATTGAATTGTTCGCCCCCCCGAATATATTTACTTTTTTCAAAAAATATTTTAATAGTATTTTACAAATGGGTCAAGTGAAATTAAGAAAATATCCAAGCTTAATATTTTAAAGTAATTCATTCTCTTTTTCACAAAAGTTGTTCCGCTCCTTGCGATGCCTTAAACATAAAAGCATGAGATATTTCAGTTCAATTATAGAATCGTTTAGTGATAGGAGGAGGGAGAAATTAGGAGATATCAATTATCGGCTGCGTTCTATAGGACAGTGGAGATTCGGGTTTAGAAGAGTGGACGAGGATATCCTCTGGTCAAAGAGTCAAGATCTTAAAGATATTATCCTTGGGGTAAAAGAACTGTTTAATCAGGTAAGTAGGGAGGTCGACCTGAGTAATAGGTTGTGCGTAATATGTGACGGGGAAGGTATTGTTCTGGATAAAGAAGGAAATGCCTTGGAAGAAGTTAGAATAGGTACCATGCTCGGTGAAGAATTTGTAGGAGTATCTGGCATCTCAGCTTCTATTCTCTTGCGGGAACCCTTTTTTGTACAGGGAATGGAGCACCATTTTGAGCCTTTCAAACCATATATCTCCTGTGGCTCTCCAGTTGTAGGACCGGACGGTGAAGTTATGGCTGTTCTGGGTCTTTTTAGTCCTCTCCAGGAATTCACGAAGAGTGAGTTTCTGCTTTTAAACATGTTTTCCTACTTTATATCCAGGGACGTAGCATTGAATTTTAAAAAGAAACAGCACGAGCAGGACGACAGAAGAACTTATATAAGAGAAAGAATTATAGGGTTAGAGAGGGAAGTAGAGGATAAAATTCTCAAGTCAGTGGAGGTGAATCTTCCAGTTTTGATAACCGGAGAGACAGGGGTGGGGAAAGAATTGACAGCAGAGGTGATCCATGAACTTTCAGGAAGGAAGGGCCCATTTATTGCGGTAAACTGTGGAGCTATTCCCGATAATCTTGTGGAGAATGAACTTTTTGGACACGAGGCCGGCTCATTCACTGGAGCCAGTTCAAAGGGATTAAAGGGAAAATTCGAGCTTGCAGATGGAGGGACACTTTTCCTGGACGAGATTGGAGAGCTTCCACTTCATGTTCAGGCAAAATTGCTGAGGGCCATAGAAAGAAAAGAATTCTGGAAGATTGGTGCAGTAAAACCTACAAAGGTAGACGTTAAAATTATAGCTGCGACAAATAGGGATCTCCGGGCCATGGTTAGAGATGGAAAATTTAGAAAAGACCTTTATTATAGGTTAAGGGGAATAAGTATTCACATCTTGCCTCTTAGAGAAAGGCCTGAAATTATAGATAATCTTATAAACTATTATCTTTTCAAATATGCAGAGCAGAGAATATGGATAAATGAAAAGGCAAGAATGATCCTGAGAAGTTACTCCTGGCCGGGAAATGTGAGGGAACTCAAATTTCTTATAAAAAATCTGGTGTATGAAGTGAAAAGTGGAGAAATCACTGATGCCCATGTAAAGATGTATCTGGAATTTAATAGCGAAATAAGTCCATATCATGAGGCCCTTGAAAGATTTGAGAGAGAATATATTCTTAAGGTACTGGAAATGAACAGATGGAATATCTCCAAAAGTGCTCGCTTTATGGGAATATCACGGCGCTGGCTCCAGGAGAAAATTAAAAGATATGGATTAAAATAAAATTAGGGGGGACAGAAGAACTGCCCCCCCCACCACCTACTCACTGCCCCAGGTTATCTGACTTTGATGAATTTCCGTGTTTCTGTAGCCTGCCTATCCCTTATTCGGAGAAAATAGAGGCCGGGTTTTAGTGTATGAACATCCAGGCTTATCTCTTGAGTTCCTTTGGCAATTACGCTTTCTTTCACTTTTCTACCCTGGACATCAAAGATAAAGAGCTTTATATTTCTATCCACGGGTGTAGAAAATTCCAGATGGAGATTGTTTGTTGCAAAGGTATTAACTTTTATGTTAAGAGGCTTATTAATTGCAATTTCTCCCACACCCGTAGCGATCATATTGTCAGTATAGAATTTTGTACTATCATATAAAGGATAAGGCCAACTATAATGATAATAGTCGAGATTCCATATCACAGCTGGAGTTGCAACATTATACATATTAACAAGTTTGGGCCTATAGCTATAATTAAAGAGATATATAAAGTAATAGTCTATACGCCGGGAAACTAGGACTGGTGTGCCCCATGAAATGGTATCTGCGACTATTTGTGTCTCCACATAGTATAGGTTATTGTCTCGGATATAGATAATATTGTATCCCCTGTCAGACAGAAGTTGCCACCATCTGGCATAAGGTGCCCATTCTGTGGAATCTGCTGTGTTGAACGGAAATGCTATATCTTGCGTGAAATTTTCTCCATAGTCTGTGCTGTAGGAGTATAAAATATCACCATTTGCTTCGTATAAACACACAACATAATTTCCCAAAGCTGTGAGGGAAGGATATTTGATATCTAAAGTACCGTCGAAGGATATAGCGCCTTGAAAGCCATATGTCACATTTCCAGAGGGGTCATCCTTATAAACGTTGGTCCAGATATTGTGGTCATTAGAGGTAGTATTTACTCTTTCGTAAGTATAATACAAGAGAATTGTATCACTTTTCGTTGTAAAATCAAAGTCACAAACAGTTCTTACATAATTATCTCTAATCACGCCCTCATTAATAACAACATTCCATGTGGCACCATAATCTGCGGATTTATAAATAGTAAAGCTATCTACATCCGCCGTAGCTTCAGTAGTTGCTACATAAAAAATAGGGTTACCATCTCTTTCAGCAATCTCTAAAAATGCGCTTACAGTACTGTCGGATATATTAAGGATGCTACTCCAGCGCCCTACTGTAAAACTTCGTCCCTGGAGCAATAGTGCTCCATTTTCCATCAGCCAAAGGGTGTAAAGAGTATCGCCGTAAAATTCCAGATCGATGGATTTTATTTTCCTTTGAGAGGGCCAGTAATATGCTGAAAAGCTTGACCATGTCTGGCCTTGGTCAGTGGATATATAGGAATAGACGTAACCATAAATGGTATCGTTGTAAGCGATGGCGGCAAACATAAGAGTATCATCAGGCCAGACGATATCATAGGTTACAGGATATTGGTAGTCGCTGGTATGTAGGGTGGTAATTTCCACATCATTCCCCCATCCCCACAGTAAAACAGGAATAAGGAGGAATACCAATACTTTTACTTTTGATAACATCAACACCTCCTTCCTTGTTAAATTATTAAGCCAAAAAATATTTTTTGTCAACTCTTTGGTTTACAATGACTTAGTTCGGTACGTGAATTGATTTTAACGAATTTTTTATAAAAAATTTTAATTTAAATTTAATTTTTTTCTAAATTTATAAAGATTGTAAGTAATAGAAACAATTATATGTATAATTTTATTATTCTATGCTGGAGAGTTATACCCTTTCTTTAATTACCCTATGAGTCATCTTTAGGTTGAGTTACTTTTTACTACAAACTTTTTAAAAGGGTTGACAAATTTGGTGTTTTACTGTATTATTCAACTATGACACTAATACAATTTAAGGAGTTTGATGAATCACGTCCTATTTACCTTCAGGTGATAGAGGCCATTAAAAAGGCTATTATCAGGGGTGAGCTTAAGCCAGGGGATAAAATTCCATCTGTGCGAGAACTTGCACAGGAGTTGAGGATAAACCCCAATACTGTACAGAAGGCTTATCAGGAACTGGAAAGAGAAGGAATAACTTTTACAAGGAGAGGACAGGGTAATTTTGTAACAGAAGACCAAGATAAAATAACCTCTTTAAAACAGGAGATTCTTGAAAAGATTGTCAGAGATTTTATAGATGAACTCAGCTCTGTAAATCTTAACCTTGAAGATATTATGGAAAAAATAAAGGAGTATATGAAAAATGAAGGCCATAGTAATAGAAAATTTAGGTAAAAGGTTTGGAACACTTTGGGCAGTCAGAGATCTTACCTTTTATATAGATGAAGGGAAAATTTTGGGTATTTGTGGGCCAAATGGAAGCGGTAAATCTACTCTGTTAAAGATCCTGGCAGGTCTTTTAAGACCAACCCGCGGTATGGTTAAAATATACGGTGAGAATCCTGGAAAGCACACCAAGCGAGTGGTCTCTTACATGTCTGAAATTGATTATCTCTATCCATGGATGAAAGCAGGAGAAATTCTGGATTTTGCCGCTTCTTTCTATGAAGACTGGGATGAACAGAGAAGAAAGGATCTGGTTAATTTTTTAAAAATAGAGGAGGATAAGAAAATTAGAGAGCTTTCCAGAGGAATGAGGGGAAGATTGAAGATAGCTCTTGCTCTTTCCAGAAGGGCCAAGATCTACCTTCTTGATGAGCCACTTTCAGGAATAGATCCCTCATCCAGAGCAAAAATTTTGGATGCCTTGGTACGGGAGTACAGGGGGCAAGAAGAAAGCATGATAATCTCCACGCACCTAGTAAGAGAAGCCGAACCGCTATTTGAAGAAGTGATTTTTCTCAAACAGGGAGAAATAATTCTAAGGGGAAATGCAGATGAGTTGAGGGAAACCCATGGTAAATCTATAACAGAAATCTTTCTGGAGTATTTTGTTTAGGAGGTAATTATGAAGATTCTGAAACTTTATATAAAAGAATTAAAAGAAAATTATAACTGGATGGTATTTTCATTGCTTGCTGTGGTAGTCTTTGATATTTTCCTGCTATTGCGTATGCCTAATATGCAAAGGGGAAGTGCAACGGTTCTTTCCTTGCTCACCTTCGTGGTGCTTTTGGTTCTCATGTTTGTGAAGGGCTACAGAATTATAAAGAGGGAGTGGGATTGGAATACCAAGGAATTTCTCCTTGCTCTTCCCTTAAACGGATTTGAGATCGCTCTTGCAATGACTCTGGAACTTATCACCGAGGCTATGTTGTATACATCAGTTGCAACGGGATTGTTCCTTTTTATTCTTTCCCGGGATTTTAGCGGGATAAAACATAATTTTGCCCTGCCACTCTTTCTGATAATCTTCTCTTATTTTATATTTACCGGTGTATATGCTGTTTTTATTGAGACCTTCAGTTTAACTCTCAGAAAATGGAGGAAAACTATTGGCTTTATGGTTTTTGTTATATTAACTTATGGTCTGGCAAAACTTACAAATTTG
>Ga0190363_1001539_pt1 | contig 13573 bp, 18 predicted proteins | sample 48721867_MG_FD_161272 | JGI IMG/M metagenome (GOLD analysis project Ga0190363, IMG submission 161272) | Hydrothermal vent microbial mat bacterial communities from Southern Trench, Guaymas Basin, Mexico - 4872-18-6-7_MG | ecosystem: Environmental > Aquatic > Marine > Hydrothermal vents >...
CATGCCCTAATCTCAGACTTGATTGACACTACCAAAGTATATGCGCTAACGATGATAAAATTTCTAGGTTTAGAATAACTTTGCGAACAATCAATGTAGCATATGAGCTTTCAGCTTAAAACTAGTCTCCTAAATCATAGATGATAAACAGAAATCACTTATGCTTTATATTTCTCAACAATTTCCTTAAAATTAGCTCCAAATCCTTATCTTTTTCAAATTTTAATTGTCTTGAAATATGAAATCTTAATACTCCCTCCGGATTATGAGGATATTTAGTTTGATATATTCTTAGCAATCTATTGTATAGCTGAATTAAATTTCGATCAGATTTTATTTTTATAGTAACTTCATCTTCTTTCTTTAAAAATTCAGGTTTTTCAAAAAGTATATCCATGCTGTAAAATTCAGTATATCCACATTATTTACAGACAATAGCAATATATCCATACATTTGTAAGTCAAAAATTCTAGTTAGTCCAACCCCAGTAAATGCATGTTCATTTATAATTTTCTCTCTAAAACCACATTTAGGGCAACTCCATTCACTAAATATTCTATCTATATCAACCATTGCACACACCATGAAATCTAAATGTAAACTAAATTAAATTTATTATGTTTAATGATATTATGAAAATTATTTTTAATTATCAAGCTAAACTTAATCAACATTATCAAAGCATACATATCAGTGATAAGAGGATTTAGTCAAATATTTCACTTAACAACACTTCTTATAATTCTCCAAGTTACATAGCTTATATTTTATATTAAGTCTCATCCATGCCACTTCATGATAAAATCCAATATTTTAATTCCATTCTTTTCAGCTATAAAACTTCATAATCCCTCCCTTCTTAACTAATTATGCCCACTTTTCAAATTTCTAAGAATATTAAGCAAGTCTCAATGCTTTTCTAAATATCTCTTCCAGCATCACTATGCTTAATCTCCCTGTATTGACGTTATGAGGACTTGGATGATATGAAGCTAGAATAGTGTACTGAAGCTTATTATCTTGATATACCTTTGCCATTGCTCCATGTCTAAACTTTTCAGCATGTATATTGTAGCCTAATTCTCTATAGGTTCTAAGTAAGTTAGTATATGCAATGAAGCCAAGAGCCACTGCAACTCTCACATTTCTCAAAAGCTTAATCTCTTTAGATAAAAATTCCCTACAATTATCTATCTCCTCTCTTAAGGGCTTATTAGCTGGCGGTGGACAGCGTAAAACAGCAGTTATATACAAGTTTCTAAGCTTTAAGCCATCATTCTTGGAAATTGAGTATGGATGATTTGCTAATCCAACATTATATAGAGCCTTCATCAAGTTGTTTCCACTTCTATCGCCAGTAAATACTCTACCAGTTCTGTTCCCTCCATGCGCCGCTGGAGCTAAACCCACAATTAATATACTTGCATCCTTGTCACCAAAGCCGGGAAGAGGCTTAGCCCAATAACTCCAATTCTTAAATCTTCTCGGAGGATTTAATGAAGCGGCAACTCTCCATTTGACTAATCTTTCACACTTTTTACAATTAATAATATCTCTTTGAAGTTTAATCCATAAATCCTCATACTCCATGCTGCAACCTCAAAATAGATTAAATTGACAACTCATTTAAACCATAATTATTTATGACAGTTATATCGATATAAAGCCAATTAACAAATAGTGAAAATACTTTTAATATAACTCAACTAAAATCAACTACGCCTGAGATATGATAAGACAGCTGCAAAGAAACCTGCGAGAATATATAGTATAGCTTGAGGTATCATCAACAAACTATGAATAGCAATACATGATAGACATGGTACTTTACCGTTGAGAATATCAGATAAAAGGAAGCCTAGAAAACTGCCAAGAAATATCCCTATAACAGACCCTAAGCTCAATGCTTTAAGCAACCCTTTATATTCGTTTTTGAGACTTAATGGTTTACATAGGAAATATACTAGTAGAAGAAGTGCAATTAACAAAAGCCAACTAGATATGGATAAAGCTAATTGTAGTTGCACATGTCTAATTGCAATTTCCTCTGGGGAAAAACCGTTTTGAAGAAGCATGCGTAGAAACGGCTCCAACCCAGAAATTAAACCCTTAGCAAAACTAGTTAGAAATATTACTAAAAATAATATTTTGAATACCATGAGACTATATCCTCCTCCAATTTCATCCACATAATATTAAATTAACACCATCCGCTATAGCTCCTATTAAAAATATTAAGAAGGAGGCAAATAAATCACTAAAGTAAGCATAAGCTTTCAGATTCCAAACAGCTATACTAATCATGAAAAATTGGATGAGAATACCTTCTTTCCCTCCAACTATCACATTGGTCACCCTCAAGTCGATTCAGAAGATATAGCAAATAGATAACCTAGATATTTCCATGAAAATTACCTGGTTTTTAAATAAATATCATATATTTTAAATGTTTCCATTGACCACTGAGTTGAAATAACACTTAATAGGTAATAGAGAAATGTTAGAGTGAAATGGAGGCATTTATGTTTTGAATCTTGAAGAATTATTATTGATTCTTTCTCAGGGAAACATTTTACTGCTAGCTCTTTTGGGTGGATTGTTTACAACGCTTCTTAACGCGTTAGGTGCTATCCCTGTCTTATTCTTTAAGGAAATGCCGCAGAGGGTTAGTGATGTGGGATTAGGTTTTGCGGCGGGAGTTATGCTTGCTGCAAGTTTTACTAGTTTAATTGTTCCGGGGATAGAGTTGGGTGGAATAATTCCAGTGATTATTGGGATTATATTAGGAGCCATCATGGTTAATCTTGCAGATGTTATAATTCCTCACATGCATGTTATTATTGGTAAGGAGGGATTAGCATCTGATAGATTGAAGGGAATTTGGCTTTTCGTTTTAGCAGTAACGTTACATAACATGCCTGAGGGATTAGCTGTTGGAGTTGGATTTGGATCTGGAAATATAAGGGAAGCTATAGTGTTAATGTTGGCTATAGGATTACAAAACATTCCTGAAGGACTTTCAATAGGTTTCTCTATACTGGCTATGAATAGTAAAAGTAGAATGTACGCTTATTTAATTGCTATTTTATCTGGATTTGTAGAGGCGCCATTAAGCTTAGTGGGTGCAGGAACTATTTTCATAATGAAACAAGTTCTCCCTTATGCCATGGGTTTTGCTGCTGGAGCTATGATATTCGTCATAAGCGATGAAATAATACCAGAAACCAATAGGATTGGACATGAAAAATGGTCTACTTATGGTTTAATAGCCGGTTTCATAATCATGCTCTATATGGATGTAATTTTAGGTTGAAGTAAATTAACTTTAAATATACTACGCTTTAAGAATTTCTATGTAAATTTTTCTAGTTCTTGGGCCATCAAATTCGCATAGAAATATCCCTTGCCAAGTACCCAAAGCGATTTTTCCATTTTCTATTAATACAAAGGTACTGTGACCTACAAGTGTTGATTTAATATGTGCTGGAGAATTACCCTCTAAGTGCTTATACCGCCAATCTTGTGGAACAAGTCTGTTAAGAGTATCTATGATATCTTCAACTACACTTGGATCAGCATTCTCGTTTATAGTTACACCTGCTGTAGTATGAGGAATATAAATATAGCAAATACCATTCTTAACACCACTTTCTCTAACTATTCTTTTAATTTGACTTGTAACATCAATAAACTCGATTTTCCGTCTACTTCTAACCTCAAGAACCTTCATATAGTAAACTTCGTCTCCCTCATTAAAAACTATTGCCAACTAAGCTATCACCAGTTTTATATGGAGCCTAAACTTGAGTTATATTTGATGTGATATGAGGATTGCTGTAGCTAGCTTCTCTCATGAAACATGCACCTTTGTACCTAAAAAAACAACGTACGAAATGTTCAAAGACTATATTTTAAGAGGAGATGAAATATTTGAGGCAGTTAGGGGCATTCCAACATATATTAATGGCTTTATGAAAGTTGCAGAGGAGGAAGAAGCTGAACTCATCGGTATTTTAGCTGCAGGAAGAACAAAGGCTGTAGGTTTTACAGGATGGATTACTAGAGATGCCTTTGAAAAAATTATGGATGAAATGCTACAGAGATTTAAGGAAGCTGGAGATCTTGATGGTGTTTTACTTGCTCTTCATGGAGCCATGGCGGTTGAGGGTATCCCTAAACCAGAAGCAGAAATCGTGCGAAGAGTTAGAAAAGTTGTGGGCAATATACCTATTATGGTCACCTTAGATTTACATGCAAATGAAGATCATGAATTAGCTGAAGCTGCAGATGCAGTCTTCATACTAAAAACATACCCCCACGTAGACTCTGAAGAGATTGGAATTATTGCAGCTAAATGCATGGTTAAAACTATTAGAGGAGAATTTAAACCGACTATGGCCTTTAGAAAGCCAGGTGTAGTTTCCGCAAGTATATTTCAGGGTACAAATTATCCACCAATGAAGATAGTCTATGATAGATGTCGTGAATGGGAGAGAAAGGGTGTATATTGTGCATCAGTAGCTGCAGGCTATGCATACGCTGATGTACCGGATATTGGAGCATCAGTGTTTGTAGTTACAAATAATGACAAGGAGTTAGCTGAAAGAGCTGCACAAGACATCTCAGACCTAATATGGAGTTTAAGAGAACAATTTGCCAGAAAGCTTCCAAAACCAAAAGAAGGAGTAGCAGAAGTCCTAAGACTTGTAAAAGAAGGTAAGAAACCTGTTTTAATAGCTGAACATAGCGATAGACTAGGTGATGGAACACATGTTCTAAGAGAACTAATACTTCAAGGAGCCAAAAACTTCGCTGTAGGAGGAATAGCCGACCCAAAAGCCCTAGAATATTTAAAGAAAACAGCAAAGGTTGGCGATATAGTTACAGTTAAAATTGGAGGATGGGCTCATCCAATTTCAGGTAAACCAATTGAAATTACAGGAAAACTAGAATATCTAGGTGAAGTAGAATACACACTTGTCGGCCCAATGGGTAAAGGAAGAAAAATCCATGAAGACCTAATAGCAGTAATAAACATGGGAGAGGGAAGACACATCATAATATCTCAAAGACTAAGGGCACCCTTAGATGATCAAGGCTTCGTAGCATTAGGTATAGATCCTAGAAAGAAAGATATCATAGTATTGAAGGATAGAGTCCACCATAGAGCTTTCTGGGACCAGATAGTTCAAGTAGACTATCCAATAGATGCGCCTGGACTAGGGCCAGCAGATCTAACAACACTAGAATATAGGAATGTTCCAGACCAATTCTACCCAATAGGAAAGAAGTGGAGAAAGTCAAAAGAAGCTAAAGAGTAAGTTTCAATGGAAGAAGCGTTAAAAACTTAGTGGTTAAAATTAAACTCCCTACATCAATTTTTTCATCAATTCCATGAGCAAGATGAAGCAACTGACTGTAGTCTATCTCAGGATTGATCGGGTTAAAACCATAAACAATTGCACCTAAACTCCTCAAATAACGACTATCAGAGGAGCCGGGCATAAGAAAAGGTGCAACATGCAAGTTATAATTAGGAATAAGTTCACTTAAAATCTCTCTAAAACCATTTAGCAGAACCTTATCCACTGGAGATGAAGAAGCAAGCGAGAAACCCTCAACCCTAACCTCAACATCAGATAAATCCTTTAATGCCTCCTTAATTATCGACAAAGCATAATCACCATCCTGACCTGGAAGAAGACGGCAATTAACAATTGCCTCACACTCACTTGGAATAACATTCTCCTTAACCCCACCTTTAACAATAGTAACCGCAATAGTCATTCTAGTTAAGGATTTAAGCAGTCTTCCAAAATTAGGCTCAAAACGCTCAATTAATGAAAATGCCAAGCCTTCAAGAGGAGAAAAAAGCAATCTTAAGAACAATCTACCCTTAAAGCCGATGAGAGATGGAAACAAGACTTCAAGCATCTCCCTAACCGCATCAATAAAGACAATTGGAGATCTAAAATCATAAAGTCTCTTTATAGCAAGCGACATAGTATATAATGCATTATCCTTAACAAAGGGCACAGAAGAATGACCACCCTTACCATGAAACTTCAATCTAACTCTACATGAACCTTTCTCTGCAACATCAACTAAATAGATAAGAGTATTATTTCTCCCTTTAATGGGGATGCCTCCACCCTCATTAATCACAAAATCCGCTCTAACCTTCTCAGGATATTTTTCCACAATCCACCCTATACCCTTTCTTCCACCAGTTTCCTCATCAGCAGTAGAAGCAAAAATTAAAGTATATTTAGGTTTAATACCCAATCTTTTCAGTAATATTAATGAAAAAGCTTCAGCTGTGACAAGACTTTTACAATCCAAAGCCCCCCTACCATAAATCCACTTACCATCAAAATCAGCTGCAAATGGATTATGACTCCAAAGTCTAACATTACCAGGAGGAACCACATCCAAATGCGACAGATACAAGATACGCTTAGAAGAACTTTCACCCTCAATCTTAGCTATAATATTACCCCTATTATCACTAGACTCTACAACTTCACATTCAATACCTTCCCTTGAAAGCACATCAAAAAGATAATTGGCTAAGGGAAGTTCATTTCCAGGAGGATTACTAGTATTATACCTAATTATTGAACGAAACAGTTCAATCAATTCACTAGAACTTTCATCAACAGCCTTTAAAATAGACTTTAAATTCATACTACAACCCCATGGCAACTAGTTACGAAAATATAATTCAAATTACAAATAAACTTTTGAAATGACATTAGATAAAACTATTCCGAAAAAATTCTACTTAAATGACCCTAAAGAAGTTGCAGTAAAATTACTTGGAAAAATCATTGTAAGAAAACTTGGAGAGAAAATTCTCTCTGGATACATAGTTGAAACCGAAGCATATTATGGAAGAGAGGATCCAGCATCAAGAGCTAGAAGAGGAGGGCAACTAGCAAAGATGATGTATGGCGATGTAGGAGTAGCATTAATTTATGGAGTACATGCAAAATGGCTATTCAACATAGTTGCACATAAACCAGGAAATGCAGGAGCAGTCCTAATTAGAGCCATCCATCCAATAAATGGAGTAGAAGTAATGAAAAAACTTCGTAAAACCAGTAGAATAAAAATATTGACTAGTGGACCTGGAAGATGGACTCAAGCCTTCGCCATAGATAAGAGCCTTCATGGAAAACCAGTTTACATGCCAGAAGGAAAAATAAAGATAATTGAAGGAAAACACACAAACATGAATGAAATCATAAGTAGCCATAGAATTGGAGTTACAGAAGATTTAGAAGAGCACCTAAGATTCTACATTAAAAATAACCCATTTATATCAAGAAAATAAAAATATATTACCAAAAAACATATTATGTGCCAATTTAATGTTAAAATGGTAATAAAAATGGAAATTGTAAAAAATATAGATAAGGCAGGAAGAATAGTAATACCATCAGAATGGAGAAAAGGATGGGGAAATAAAGTTCTACTAGTGAGAATTAGTGAAGATGAAGTACTCATAAGAGCTATTAAGAAAAAGATGAAACTAACCGATCTAATAGACTCCATTGAAGTTGAAGTAGATGACTTCACAGACACACATAAGTTAAGGGAGGCAATACATGGCTAGATTCTTAGATTCATCAGCTTATCTACATGCCTACTTAAAACCGAAAAGGAAGTTAACTAAAGAAGAAATGGAAATAAAGAGAAGATCAATAGAAATTCTTAGAAGAATAGATGAAGGAGAAAAAGTATTAACAACAGTAATTCACATCGCAGAAATAATAAATATAATTGAAAGCAAGCAAGGGCTAAATAAAGCCTTACATTTACTTGAAACATTACTTGCACTAGAAAACATGAAAATTATAGGTATAAATAGAGAAGACTATGAGTATGCCTTATCAATAGCAGATAAATTAAAAATAAGTCCAAATGATGCACTTGCAGCATTATCCTGCAGGAAATATGGAATAAAAGAAGTCTACAGCTTCGACAAACATTATGACAACATACCTTGGATAAAAAGAGTAATAGATTAACTCACTTTGCTCTGCGCATGACATCACTGAGAAAATATTCAAAGTCATTAATCACTTGACTAATATCAATCTTATCCCACTTATCTGCAAAGTGAATTCTCCTATAAAAGGAATAAAATACTTCAGCACTAGATTTAAGAAGACTGAGAGTATTAATATGATTTATCGAGTCATAAAGTTTTGCTTTCATTTGTTTACCTTTATTTCTAAGTACTTGAAAACATAGCCAGTAAGAAGCATATCTAGCAGATAGTAATGCCACTTCAAAATTTCCCTTCCTTAAAAGATTCACAGTATTCATATACTCAGTATATGGACCTCTAAGTTTACTTTTACATTCCCTCTCCATCCAATATCCAAGTTCTCTAACTAGTTCACGAAGCAAATTCTCATTCAAATTGGTTAAATCATTTATCCAAGTGAAAAGTTTGGAGAAAGCTGTTCTATCTTTCACTACTTGAAATTCTTGATAGAAGTCTTTAGGTCTAATACTAGGTATACGGTTAAAAATCATTAAGTAAGCAGAACATAGACAGTAGGATGCATCTCTAATGGAAACTAAGGAAAAGAAATAATCTTCACTGAGAAACTTCCTTGCAACATTAAAGTTACTCAATGAATAATTTATAGCACCATTAATCTCTTTAATCGACCATTTCCAATTTTTAGCCTTCAACTTCCAATCATGTAAAAGATTCTGTCTATCAAATAGAATTATAGAATTCTTAAGTAAGTTTATCCATAATCCAGCCCACATCCAAGTATCTTCCCTATTCCTTAACCGTTCACTTTCAAAATAATCTCTAAAAACATCCATAGGATAATTCCAAATTTCAACCTTAAAACCTTCAATAAACTTTACATCTTTTCTAAACGAACCATCATGAATTACAATTAAGTCTATATCACTTTTTTCATGAACTTTACCTAAAGCAACCGAACCTGACAAAAGTATACCAATTACACTAGGATTTGATGAAAATTCTTTTGATAACTTAACTGCTATCTTTCTCATTAAATTAACTTTTTCCATTAAGACTTCGCCTCATAACTAAGCATTACATGAAAAGTTTAGTATAATACACTATGAAATAAATTAAGTTGAGGTAAATAAGTATTTATAATCTTTTCTTGGTGGCATGAAAACATCTAACGCTTTAAACGGCTTTTCTAGAACTTTAACTCCATGAACGATGTTGGAGGGAATATAATAGAAAGAACCTCTCCCAACTATCTTAGTTTTATCGTCAATCGTAAATTTGACCTTCCCACTTAGAACCAATCCAAACTGCAGACTACTATGACTATGCATTGGAACCTCATTTTCAACTTCAAAGAGAATAACCATAATCTTATCATCACAGTATACTGGCCTTGCAGAAATTCCGCTAATCACTTTAATTATAGGAGAATTATCTAAACTAGCGAAAACACCTTTCTTATCCATGATGAATAGATTACATAGTTATAAGTTATTTACTCTGCTATATTCCAATAACTAATTAAGTTTAAATTAGATAATTATTCAGCTAACAACCCTTATTTAATTAATGGTGAAAGCATGGATTTTGAGGGGATTATAGAGAAAGCCTCTAATCTACTAATGGACAGTAACTTTACTATCGGATTAACAGGAGCGGGAATTTCAGCTGAAAGCGGCATACCTACATTTAGAGGTAAAAACGGACTTTGGAGTAAATTTAAAGTTGAAGAGTTAGCTACACCAGAGGCTTTTAATAGAAATCCAAAGTTAGTTTGGAAATGGTATAAGTGGCGTATGGAAATAATTTTTAATGCTAGACCCAATGCAGGTCACTATGCATTAGTTGAACTTGAACGTTTAGGTATTCTAAAATGTATTGTCACTCAAAATGTTGATGGACTCCACCACTTAGCTGGAAACAAATGTGTCATCGAATTACATGGAAACATTAGACGTGGAAGATGCATAAAATGCAATTATAAAGTCATTTTCAATGAACCACCTGAAAATATTCCTCCAAAATGTCCGAAATGCTTCAATTTGCTGAGGCCAGATGTAGTATGGTTTGGTGAAGCTATACCGAAAAATGAACTTGAAAGAGCATTCAATCTATTTTCAAAGGCAGATTTAGCATTAGTAATCGGTACCAGCGGTATAGTTCAACCTGCAGGTTACCTTCCATACATAGTTAAAGAGAATGGAGGGCTAATTATTGAAATAAATGTTGAAAAAAGCGCTATTACATCAATAGCTGACATTTTCATTAAAGATAAAGCCAGCATAGCTCTATCAAAAATTGTAAAATACATTAAAGACAAGTTAACAAGCAAGCTTTATGACGCCAGTGAAAATGAACTGTAGTTTACGGTTATACTAATATATTCTTAGAACATATTTGGTGGTAGACACCAACTTGGATATTAATATGAGGGATTAAAATGGCTAGTAAATATGATCGGCTAAAGAAATTTCTTTCAAGTCTAGACTGCGATGTTGTAGAATTAAGCTTTGATGAAGTCTCAAGTATAATTAATGGACTTCCTAGAGTAGCATTCGAGCAGAGAAAATGGTGGGATAATGACGAAAGAAACATTCAAGCAAGAAATGGATGGCTGGCAGCTGGGTTTAGAGTTGTTGGCGTTAATTTGAAGAATAGACTTGTAGTATTTAGCAAAGTTTCGTAAAGTAAACAATTCTATTATTTATTTTTACGGAAATTGTATAGAATAAGCATGCAAACCAATCTAATTTAATCACACTTGATGTATGATTCAATAAAGCTTATTTATACCTTATTAAACATAATAGATTTATTTAGATAACTATGAGTGAAGCTATATTGAGCTTTGAAACTGACAATTACATAATAATTCTGCGTGAAAATGCATTAGAAATTGATTTAAAGGAGGGAATTAGGGCTTTCCTAGAATATTTATTTGAAGAACATAAAACTGTTAAACGCATATTGGGATGGGTTATAGGGGGACTGTTTCCTCAAGATATCTTCATTGATAATATTGTACGAGCATTCCTTTCTCCCGAAGGGGAAGTTATAATTAAAGTTCGCAGCCGTAGGGGTACAAAGAAAGTTACAATACCAGAGTTATCTCCAAGTCAAGGTACTCGTCTTGTTAATGCAATTAATAGCCTAATTGGAAAAAAGAGGAAAAAATAGCCTTCAGTAGGCTAGTAGATATAATGTTCAAGGTACATTTACTTTACTGGTTCGAAGGGATGGAAACCTTGATCTTTCAGAGTTTTCACAAAGACTTTTTCTCTTTTTTCATCACTAATCAATTTTCTCTTAACATTGTCTATCCATTTGAAATCTGTTGAACGTTTTGAATACTTTGTATAGTATCCCTCTTCCGCTAATTTTTCATTCATATAATTTACACTTTTCTCTAACTCAGTCTTTGATAATTGTTTGTAGGAGTCTATGAATAATACTGTTTCAAGGGGAAGTCTTGGTCTAATTGGAGGATTTTCATCAGGATAACCTATGCATAGAAGACTTATGGGTAGTACTCCTTTAGGAATGTTAAGTATCTCTATTACTTTGGGATTGGCAAGTGCACTACCAATAAATACTGAGCCTAGTCCAAGTGCCTCTGCAGCTAAAACCATGTTTTCAGCAGCTAAAGCAGCATCTATTATTGCGAACATCTTCACAGCATATCCAAGCCCCATCTCAAGAGAAGTCTGATAGCCTCTAGCATTCATTATATCTATTAACTTCTTAACATCTGCACATATGGTTAGGGTTACTGGAGCCTCTAGGATAAAAGGTTGTTTTCCACATGCCTCCCACAATGCTCTTCTTTTCTCTTCATCCTTAACCCAAATTATAGAATAGGTTTGAAGAGAACATGCAGACGGAGCTCTCTGTCCAGCCTTAATTATTTGTATAACCGCTTCTTCAGGGATGGTTTTTGATTTAAATTTGCGGATAGTACGTCTTTTCATTATAACGTCTAGAACTTCCATAACGGACACCACAGAGTAACTAATTAAATTAGAAAAAATATAAAGATTGAGATTAAATGTACAAGCTATGTCTCAGCATAATTGTATAGGAATTTAACATAGAACTTCTCCATATCAGAGATTCCATATATTGGTCCAGTTTTATTCAATATGATGTATTCATTTGGAGCATGTGCTCTTCCACCGTGACCTATTCCTCCTGAAATAAAGGGTATACCTAGCACTTTTGTGAATATGAAGGTGGGTGCAAACCCTCCACTGAAGGGCCATATTTGCTTTTCAATTTTATATTCATCATAGGTTTTTAGCATAGCTTTAACAATTGGTGCATTGGGCGAAGTCTTTGATCCAGGCGATGCATCATGTAATTTTAACTCTACATTTCTGAAATTCTTTTCAAGTAGGTGGTTTTGAATATTCTTCCATATTTTTTCAGGGTCTTGATCTGGATGTAATCGAATATCCAGCTTAGCTCTAGCTTCATGAGGAATTATGGTTTTAGTTCCGGGTCCAACATAACCTGAAGCTATTCCCATAATATTTAAGGTTGGCTGATATAGATACTGTAATATTAATTCTCTACCCTTTAAGTTATATTTGAAGCGTTTTACACTTAACTCCTCCTTTAATGTTTCTTCATTAAAGGTTTTTAATAATTCATTTATGATGGTTTCTTCCTCAGATGTAGGCGGGGTAACTCCATCATAGAATCCATTTATCAATACTTTTCCAGTTTCATCCCTCATTGATGCTAAGCATTGTATTAGCTTCCATACAGGACTTTCAACCCAAGCTTCATTGCTTGAGTGAAGATTTCTTCCAACAGGACCTCCCCAATCACCGCCTCTACAAATCATGTCGAAGGTTATAATTCCCTTATTTCCAAGACTAATTCGAACCTTTCCATTTCTATCTTGTCTAGCTCCAGCCATCCAGGATGCATCAGCTTCCCTAAACTCTTCCTTATTCTTCTTCACATAGTCAATTAAGGTTAGGCTTCCAATCTCCTCTTCTCCTTCGATCAAGAAAATAATGTTTACAGGCAGTCTTCCTTTAACAGCTATTATTGCTTCAAATGCATTGAACATTGCTCTTAATGGTCCCTTAGTATTTATCGCCCCTCTAGCAATTATACATTGGCCAAAGGGTGATATTTCATGTATTTCAGCCCCAAAGGGCGGATAATCCCATTTTTCTTCCTCCACTGGTTGGGTATCATACATACCATAGACTAGGAGGGTTTTATCAGCCCCACTATCTAGCCATCCATATACTAGAGGCCATCCAGGATGCTCTGCATATTTAATAGGTGAGGAAATGACTTCAGCTTCTCCACCTAAATTTTCAATATATTTAGCAGTTAATTCTGCACATTCATGCATACCTATTCCTTCACCCGAAACTGAGGGTTGTCTAAGGTAGCTCTGAATTTTTTGAATATGCTCATCGAAGTGTTCATCTATAAATTTAAACACATCGTTTAATTCACTCATAATAATTGCACCAGACTACAGTTATCTATGGAAATATAAATAGATTGACAAATAAGCAGAAATAACAGTTGCATCA
>Ga0190363_1001540_pt1 | contig 13571 bp, 15 predicted proteins | sample 48721867_MG_FD_161272 | JGI IMG/M metagenome (GOLD analysis project Ga0190363, IMG submission 161272) | Hydrothermal vent microbial mat bacterial communities from Southern Trench, Guaymas Basin, Mexico - 4872-18-6-7_MG | ecosystem: Environmental > Aquatic > Marine > Hydrothermal vents >...
CTAATTTAATTAAAATAGAAGATAAATCAACTATTTTGACTTATGTGGCACATACTCCAGTGTACGCTAAGAAATATAAATGTTTAGACTGTGGATATGAATGGCGTCCTGAAGAAGAAGAAAAAACGTAGAAAAACTGGAAAACTTGCTTAAAAATTTTCTAATTATTTAAAATCTATTATATGCAATGTGTAGAAGCGCTGCAATTCTACTAATGCAAAGGTTCTTATAGGTTGATGGTTTAATCAATCTTGGAGATGTAGCCATCATGTCTGAAAGTTTCGCAAGTATATTTAATAAGATATTAAAAAAATTACCGTCGAAATCTGCGGCAGAAATGGCTAATGCTATCGGCAAATTTTTCGAACTAGTTTTAAACGGACTATCAATATTAGAAGAAAGAATAAGCGATGTTGAAAAACGAGTCCAACAAATTGAAACTCAGATAAATTCGTTGAAACAATCTATATCAACTCAAGCAAGACCAAGTCAGCCAACTTTAACTCAATATCCGCAACCCACTCCGCAACCAACACCACAACCTCCGCCACAACAGCCACTCAGACCTGTAACTTCACCTCCGCCAACATCGTCAACTCCACCGTCGTCAACTCCACCACCCAGTGTACCCCAAACCCCACCGCGTCGTCCCGTACAACCTCCACAGACATCGATACCTCCATCCACTCCGAAACCCTCACCTCCGCCAAGCCAGCCACGACCTGTAACACGACAAGATATTCACAGACAAGCATTACAAGAGTTAAAAGAACTCTTCGCAAAGGTAAGAAAAAGAGAAGAATAATTGCATAATCACTCTGTACACTTAAGGTAAAAATGTAAGCGTTAAAAGGATCTTCGTATACTTTCCTTAAGTAATTTTTATTAAATTTTGTTTACTTTAATTTCACGAGATTTCTGATATAAACTTGCATTAGTTTTAGGATATTGAAGTGAATGAAAGCGAATTTAAGGGTCATGAGACAGTGATGAGACCTGTCGCTTTCACTTCTTTTAGGATTAAATCAGGGATTAACATTAAAACATATTTATATAGCTGATATGAGTATTTGCGATAAGATGCATTAATCTTTCTTATGATTTTACTGCGGAGATTTAGATATGATAGTTTATGCCGATTTACACATACATTCGCTGTATAGTACGGGTACGAGCAGTAAGATGACGCTAGAAAACATAGATCGGTATGGAGAGATGAAAGGTCTTAATTTAATTGGTACAGGAGACTTCACTCATCCCAAGTGGTTGAGAGAACTAAGAGAAAAACTTGTTGAAGTTGAAGGAACAAATTTATACAAGTTTAAAAAAAGAAAAAGTAATGTACGCTACATGATTACCGGCGAGATTTCCACAAATTTTGAATATAAAAATGCCATAAAACGAATCCATAATCTCCTTTTAGTACCAAATTTTGAAATTGCAGATCAATTACTCGATGTATTAAGAGAATACGGGGATTTGTCATTAAATGGGCGACCAGAACTTGAAATAACAGCTTCGGAATTTGTGGAAATAGTGAAATCTACCGATCAGCGAGTAGAGATTATACCTTGCCATATATGGACTTCGCATTTCTCAGTACTCGGACAAAAGGGGTTTAATAGCGTGAGAGAATGTTATGAAGACCAGACAAAAAATCTTTTAGCTCTTGAAACCGGCCTTAGCGCAGATCCAAAAATGTGCTGGAGAGTAAAAGAACTAGATCAATTTCCACTTGTTTCAAATAGCGATTCGCACAGTCCGTATCCTCACAGGTTAGGTAGAGAGGCAAACGTTTTAGAAGTCAAAAAATTAACTTTTGGATCCATAATTGATGCTATACGTAAGAGAAGAAGAGAAGAGTTTAAAATGACTATAGAGGTTCCACCAGAATATGGTAAATACCACTACACGGGACATAGAAAAGACCGAAGATATTTAATTGGTGGTATTTGGAGAACTCATGAAGTAGATGTCTGCTTGCACCCAAAGGAAGCTATTAAACTCAACAATATTTGTCCAATATGTAGAAAGACCATGACCATTGGTGTTTTGCAAAGAGTTGAAGAACTAGCAAATAGACCAGAAGGATACACTCCACCCAACTACATATCCTTTGTCCACTTAATCCCACTAACCGAAATATTAATGTACGTTGAAAATACAAGCAGCCCTGTAGTAAAGAAAATATGGGAAAAATATGTAAGCCTCATACACAGTTTCGGAAACGAGTATAATGTCATGTTAAATGTACCAAGGGAAGAACTGGCAAAAATTGCAGGACCAAAAGTAGCAGAAGCAATAATAAAAGTTAGGTTTGGCCAAGTTAGATACGAACCCGGATTTGATGGTGTTTATGGAAAAATAATTTTCAAAACAGAAAAAGACAAACAAAAAGACCTACATTTTAAAGGACTTAGAGGACAAACTAAATTAACAGACTTTTCTTAGAAAACACAAATCTGAAAAATATTTAACTATTACTTGGCGGGCCCGCCGGGATTCGAACCCGGGACCTTCGGCTTTCTCCCCTTCATCTAACAACGGGGACCGGAGGCCGACGCCATATCCTGCTAGGCCACGGGCCCTTCCCTAATAGTTATCTACGTTTGTTAGGAATTTTTAAGTTACGGTTTTCCAGAAATATGATCCTTTAAGAAATCAAAAACAGGAATATACTTATTGTTGCTGCCTATAAATAGACGCTTTTCTTGAATAACTTTTCCCACGATTGAAGCGGAAATTCCGTGGTCCTCAAGTATTTTAATACATTTTTTAGAATTGTTTTTACTAGAAGTTAGAATCACTCCGAACCCTGGATATACTTTAACCCATTTAAGTAAATTAACATTTTCTGGTCTTGGTATCTTTTCGATGTCAATTTTCCCTCCTACATTACTTGCTTCTAAAAGCATAGCTAAAGTTCCTATAGAGCCAGGATTACTGATATCTTTGCATGCAGTTGCAAGTTTTTCCTCAGCTATCCTGTATATTGCTTCAAATTTTTCCCGAACTTTTTCAGGGGATTTATGTGATGTAGTGTCCCATGCAAGTTTAAACTTTGAATGAAACGTTCCATCTAAATCAATAGCAATGATTATATAATCGCCTATTTTTGCGGTATCACTAAAAATTACGTGGTCTTTATGCACTAAACCCAGTATTGCAACCGAAATTGATAACATTGGACTATCGGGGTGTAAATGTCCACCTACGCAAGCAACTCCAAACTTTTTGCAGCCGTCAATAATACCTGCCACAATTTTATCAGATTTTTCTTGGTCAGATAGCCCTAAAATATCGACAAGCACTATCGGCTTGCCGCCTTTTGCAACTATATCGTTTACATTTACAAGAACTGAGCAGTAACCTGCAAAATAAGGGTCAGCTTCCACAAGCTTATGCCAAATGCCATCCGCAGCGAATAGTATAAATTCATCGTTCTCATTTACTTCTATAATGGCGCAGTCTTCTCCAAAACTTCTTAAAATTTTTGCAAGAGAAAAATTGAGAGTAGTAACAAGTTTAGATGTAACATGAATAATAGGCCTCTTCCTAGTTACACCTATAAAATTTCTAATTTCATTAGCTAGCATAGTTAACTCTTCGACAGACAAAGACATATTTGTTCATCTCGTCTATATCAAACTTTAATGTTAGATATCTTGACTGTAAAAGTTATTACGATTCTTTTTCTTTCTTAAGTCTTTAAGGGCACTTGCAAATGCTATTGAACTTACATATTCGCTTATGGGTCCTGCGCGTGATGTGTCAACAAGATCAATGTCAATTTTCAAAAAAGGCGCACCGTGACTCTTTCCTCCTCCCAGATGAATGAGGGTTCTATACATGAGATTTCCGCTTATTCCGTCTGGCGCTATTATTATGTTTGCGTTTTCTTTCATCGCATTTTCGATTAGAATTTCATAATGTTTGATGTTATTTGTAATGCCTTTATCTTTTGTAACACTTACAACAAACTCACTGTCGGCAAGCATTCTGTCTACTCGAGGTGATCTACCTATATCATCTCTTCTTCCGCCTGAAATAATTGCAACTTTAGGTTCTAGGCCTAGCGCTTTAACTAGGTTAACGCCTTCCTCTACGAAAACCAATTTCTCGCCTATGTTTTCACCTTCATCTATTCCTACTGGTGCAAAAAAGAATTGTTGCCCATTAGCAGATTCTAAAAGCGCCAATCTGAAGACTTTACTTAAATTTAATTTCTCCTTTAGGGAGAGGAGTATTTTTGAAGCGCCTAAAGACCCTCTAACTGCTGCATCAAAATCATGTTCAATAAGAGCTCTCACCATGTCTTCTTCTGGCTTAGAGCTCATAAAGATGTCAAATTCATCTTTATATTTTTTTAATGTTTGATGTTTACCCATTAATGTGACTTTAGCGTATTCTTCATCAATAGCTTTTTTAGCAGCGTTTACTGCTCTTATAACTTGGTCTTCCGTTTCTCCTACGCCTATTAACACTTTTGCTTTCGATTTTTTTGCAATTGAAAATATTTTATCCATAATTTTCATTTTATAGTCGACACCTCAGAGATGATATTTAGCATAATATTAAAGTTAATTAAAATGCTTTTGAATACAAATAGCATTTATTTGGAGGTGGAATAGTGAGTATAGCGATTACAGTTAGGTTGCCAAAAAGGTGTATAGAAATCATTGACGAGATGGTTAAGGCTGGAATATTCACATCAAGAAGCGAAGCAGTAAGGTTTATCGTCAGGTATTCTTTGGTTGAAGGTATACATAAAAAATTGCTTCCAAAAAAGAAAGAAGAAAGTGTAAATGTTAAAGTGTGTAGGAAAGCGGAGGAGGATTAGTGTGAAACTATGTGTTGCCGCAGTACAGATAGCACCCAAATTAGGCAATTTAGAAGAAAACATCGTAAAAACATGCACGTTCATAGAAAAAGCTGTAGAACAGGGAGCAAGACTTATAGTTCTTCCAGAATTATCTAATTCAGGTTACAATTTTAAAAATAGACAACAGGCTTTAGAATGTTCAGAGCCGATACCAAATGGACCAACTATAAAAGAATGGGAAAAACTAGCGAGAAGACATAATGTATGGATTATAGGTGGAATAAATGAAAGATATAAAGATAAATTGTACAATTCAGCCGTGATTTTAGGTCCAGAAGGGTATGTCGGAAAATATAGAAAACTCCACTTGTTTGCTAAGGAAAAATTTATTTTCCAGCCAGGTAATTTACAACTAGAGGGCATAAAAACTGGAGATTTTACTTTTGGAGTTATGATTTGCTTTGACTGGGCATTTCCAGAAGTTGCACGGGTTCTTACTTTGAAGGGTGCAGAAATTGTATGTCATCCCGCAAATCTGGTTTTACCCTATGGCCAAAAAGCAATGCGAATAAGATCTCTTGAGAACCATATTTTTACGATAACTGCAAATAGAGTTGGTAAAGAGAAAGATCTTATGTTCACAGGCCAAAGCCAAATAACTGACGTGAAAGGGGAAGTATTAGCTAGAGGGAGTAAAAATAAAGAGGAAATAATAACTGCCGAGATAAACATAGATGAAGCAAGAAATAAGAAAATAACTCCTTACAATGACCTTCTAAAAGATAGACGCCCTGAATACTATTCGCTTCTAGCAACTAGTATAAGATAAAACCTTAACATAGGTTTGTAATTTTAAAGTAATTCCACATCATGCTGAACTTGTTTTTCTTGTACCATATTGCAAATATGTTCCTGATTTCGCAAGATTTGAATATGTGTAAGACGTTATATGTATTAATTATCAGCTTTTCAAGCAATTTATAATTGACTACTTTTAATGAAATATTAAAGTTTGGTTTGTTTCGTCTGATCTGAATTTAGTCAAATAAAATACCGTATAGATTTTGATGAAAAACATAACTCCCAATTAAAATGTCAAAGAAACACTTATATCCTTGTTTTTCAACTTAAAACCACCATAAAAATTCAAAGCGAAAATAAACAAATAAAAAGAAGAAAGAAACTCTATAAACTTATATGAAAAATTTAAAAACAAATGCAACTATTTTCTAGTGAGGTGGGACTTGAATGAAAAAATTAACAGTTGAAGAACTTCTTGAAAAGGTCAAAAAACCAGCAAAACTAGCGATGGCATATCACCCATTCTACGAGGGAAAACTGCAAGTAATGCCAAAATGTGTTATAAGAAATATGTTTGATTTCGCAATTTGGTATACACCCGGTGTTGCTGCACCATGTAGAGAAATCCATAAGGATCCTGAGTTATCCTTTGAATACACTAACAGGTGGAATTACGTTGCAGTTGTAAGCGATGGAACCAGAGTTCTTGGGCTAGGTGATATTGGTCCTGAAGCAGCCATGCCAGTCATGGAAGGAAAAGCTATACTTTTCAAATATTTAGGCGGTGTTGATGCTTTCCCAATTTGCTTAGCAACAAAAGATCCCGATGAAATTATAACGGCACTTAAATGGCTTGAACCAACATTTGGTGGAATTAACTTAGAAGACATTGCAAAACCAAAATGCTTCCATATACTTGAAAAGGCTCGTGAAGAACTAAATATTCCAGTTTGGCACGATGACCAACAAGGAACCGCAACAGTAGTGCTTGCTGGACTAATAAACGCTTTAAAGATAGTAGGTAAGAAAAAGGATGAAATCACAGTTGCCATGATTGGCGCCGGTGCAGCTAACTATAGAACAGCTGTTGTTCTCATTAAAGCAGGGGTTAAACCTGGAAACATCATTATGGTCGATAGTAAAGGTATTTTGCATCAAAATAGGAAAGACGTTGAGGCTAAAAAGGATGAAAATCCGTGGAAATGGGAAATGTGCGTTAAGACTAATGCTGAAGGAAGAGAAGGCGGCATTCCAGAAGCAATGAAAGGTGCAGATGTATGTATAGCTATGTCTAGACCTGGCCCCGGTGTAATAAAGCCTGAATGGATTAGTAACATGGCAGATGATGCAATCATCTTTGCGTGTGCAAATCCAATACCTGAGATCTGGCCTTGGGAAGCCAAGGAAGCTGGAGCTAGAATTGTCGCAACGGGTAGATCAGATTTCCCGAACCAAATTAATAATTCTCTAGGATTCCCAGGTATATTTAGAGGAGTTCTTGATGTAAAGGCTAGAACCATCACAGATGATATGTGTATTGCGGCCGCAAACGCGCTAGCTGAATATGCTGAAGAAAAAGGTATTCACGAAGATTACATAGTACCTACTATGGAAGAGTGGGATGTTTATCCACGAGAAGCAGTCGCATGCGCATTGGAATCTATTAAGGAAGGAGTTGCTAGAGTTAAGCTGAGTAAACAAGAACTTTTGGAAAGAGCAACAACAATAATAAAAAGAGCTCGAGAAGCCACTCACCTACTAATGAAAGAGGGATTAATTCCACCACCGCCGCCAGAAGAAGAGGTGTTGAAAAAATAGATTAAACCATTTCTTTAAAATTTCTTTATTTTGTACTTTAAAAAGAAAAATAAGAAAGATTAGACATCAATTACCATTCTTTCTTTGTCATAATCTGCTAGTTCAAATTCTTGCGTTAGTTTTATAGCCTCTCGGGGACAAGACTCCTCACATTGCGCGCAGTATAAACATCTACTGTAGATGAATTTTGGTCGTTTTTTGAGCTTTGTTCGTTCATCTTCTACCATTTCGATAGCTCCAGCTGGACATTCTCTAGAACATAAGCCGCATCCGATACATTTCTCTATGTTAAATTCGATTTTTCCACGGTACCCTTCTGGAACCTCTACCTTAACAAAAGGATACATTTCAGTGGCTGGTTTTTTAGATATGTGGTTTAGTAATTCTTTTTCAAGTGTCCCAGGAACAGGCATTTTAGATTACCCCCAAAAATATGAGAAGTTGGACAGCTAAGATTTGTAGTACTGCAAATGGTATGAGATATTTCCAGAACCCTCGAACCACTTGATCTATTCTGTATCTAGCAAATAAGGATCTAAGGTTGCTTAGAATAAACATTACTACTAGGGTTTTAATTATGAACCATATTGTGTAGAATACTGGCTCTAAACCTGGGATTGATGGTCCATATGGGCCGCCGAGAAAGAGAGCCACAGCAAGTCCCGAGACGAAGACCATTTTTAGGTCTGTTGCAAGCCTGAAAAAGGCTAATTTTTTACCGCTATATTCTACTTGCCAGCCGGCTACAATTTCAGTTTCTGCTTCTGGAACGTCAAATGGAATTTTTTCCAATTTTGCAAGAGAGCTTATGAGATAGATTATAAATGCGACTGGTACGATAACTATTAGGGGTAGCTTTAACGTGTTTACTTGATATGTAACTATGTTGACAATTTCTAGGCTTCGTGTAGCGAGAGCTACTGAGATTACGGATAGAGCAAATGGTATTTCATAGGCAACGAACTGTAGTCCAGTTCTCTCTGTACCGACAATTGAGAATCTATTGCCAGAGAAGTACCCAGCGAACATTATTAACAGCCCAAATACTGTGGAAATGAATAGTACAAGCAAGAGGTCTCCTGATAAACTTAGTATCCCGGATAATGAGGCTATAGGTATAAATAGCAACGTAAACAGTGACACGACAAGTGTCAGTAGGGGTGTTACTGTAAACCCAAATTTATCAGCTCCAGCAGGTGTAATATCTTCCTTTGCGAGTAGTTTTATGAAGTCAGCAAAAGGCTGAAGTACACCTTTTGGCCCTGTTAGTAGAGGCCCGATTCTATTCTGGAATCTGGCATATAGTTTTCTGTCAAACCACTCCAAGAACCAACCGTAAGCAATACAGAAAAGAGCTCCTGGAAACAGTACAAATTTTAAAATTAAAATAAGTAGTTCTATTGTTTCCATCTTTCCCTCACCACTTCTTTACCATGTTCCTTATACCATTTAATTGAATATATTCTTAGTTGTTCCTTGTCCCAAACCCATGTTTTTTCAGAATTCTCATCTATGAAGAGTGCACGATCCATACATGCGAAGCAAGGGTCAATTCCAGCGAGCACTATGGGTATGTCGGCGATGTATCCTCCTTTAAGCATTTCGGCAACTGGAAGCAGATTGGCCAGTGTTGGTGTACGAACTTTAAGTCTTTCAGGTTTATCAGTGCCATTTGATTTTATGTAGTATAAGAGTTCGCCTCTTGGCGCTTCAACTCTTCCAAGAACTTCATTTTCAGCTATTTTACGAGTAAATTTGGTTCTTATTTCTCCTGAAGGCAAGTTTTCAAGTATCCATCGACTCATTAAAATGCTCTGAATAGTTTCGTCAACACGGACAAGAATTCTAGCAAGCACATCGCAAGTGTCGTAAACTATTACCTCAAAGGGTACTTCGTCGTACGCTCCGTAAGGATCATCTCTACGTATATCCACGTCAACTCCAGATGCGCGAGCTGTCGGGCCGACTGCATTAAGTTTTAATGTTTTTTCTTTTGATAATATTCCTACGTTTGCAGCCCTAGCTAGGATTGTTTGTTCTTTCATGCAAACTTCTTTGTAGTATTTTGTTCTTTCCTCAAGTATGTCTAGTCCTTTTAATATTTTATGTTTTAATTCATCTGAAATATCCCTACGGACTCCTCCTATCGTGTTCATCGCATAGTTTACCCTATTTCCTGAGATCATTTCTAGTAGATCCATAACTATCTCTCGATCGCGCCAAATTAACATGAAGAGCGTATCAAATCCTATTTCATGTGCAGCAACACCAAGCCATAATAAGTGGCTATGAATACGTTCTAATTCCCAAATAAGCGTTCTAATGTATACCCCTCTAGGTGGAGCGGTAATACCGGCGAGTTCTTCGACCGTTTGAGCATAACAACCTTGATGCGCACCACTGCAAATGCCACAAATTCTCTCACAAAGATATAAGTTCTGAATATAGGTTTTTGATTCTGCTAGTTTTTCAATTCCCCGGTGAGTATAACCTATTCTAAAATCTACGTCTATAACTTTCTCTCCATCAACAGTGAACGTGAAGTTTTCAAATTCTTTAAGGGCCGGGTGCTGTGGGCCTACGGGTATTTTAAACACTCGTTTTTCTTCAACTTCTTCTTCCAACATTTTCACCTCCCAGAATATTATTTAACTTGCTCAGGTTTCCAATCTTTTCTGAGCGGATGAACTCCTTCAGGCCAGTCTTCGGGTAGCAATAGACGTTTAAGGCTTGGATGACCTTCGAATGTTACCCCGATAAGGTCGTAAACTTCTCTCTCATAAACGAGTGCTGATGGAAAGATATCTGAGACTGTACCGATTTTTGGATTGGACTTGGGAATCTCTGTTCCTATTGTTATACTTAACTTATTTTTAGGCTCTAGAAGATGATATAAAAGTTCTATTTTTTCGCCCTTATCTACTCCACTTATAGTTGATAAATGATAAGCATTCCACTTTTCTAAGGCATATTTTAATGCTTCTTTATAAGCGTCCATTGTTACCCTTACGAAAACTCGACCTTTACGTTGAACATAGCCGTCTACAAATTTATCTCCCAGAAACTTCTTGAGATTTTCAAGCACCTCATTTTCAAGCAACAATTCCTCACTCATTTTTACTTCCCTTCCTCACAATTTTTGTAATTTTTCTAATAACTTTACAACCCCGTGAATTATCGCTTCCGGTTTAGGTGGACAACCAGGCACAAAAACGTCAACTGGTATCACTTCGTCTACTCCAGCTACTACACCGTATCCTCCACGGAAAACTCCTCCAGTCATGGTGCACGTGCCTACGGCCAAGACAAATTTCGGATCTGACATTTGATTATATATTCTTACCAGTCTCTTCTTGGTCTGTCTGGTTACTGGTCCCGTTACTACTAGTACATCTGCGTGTCTAGGACTTCCTTTAAGGAGAATTCCAAAACGTTCAACATCAAATCTGGGGGTTAGCGCTGCGATAACTTCGATATCACATCCGTTACAGCCGCCAGAGTTGTAGTGAATTATCCAAGGAGATTTTATTCTGGCCCATTTCACAAGTTTACTTAATACTGCCATTTCTACCACCTTGGTATTTGCAAAAGGGTTAGGAAAACTATGATTGCATATGCTGCAACCACATAAAACGAAAAGGAGAACATGGATAATGCTAATATAAGAGTTGCTATTTCGAAAAGCACAAAGAAGGCAATGTAGTAAAAGTTATGAATATACATCTGGATCTTTTCGGGTGGGTAGTCTTCACCGCACGCGTAGGGAGCAGTTTTTTCAGGGTTTTCCTCGCTTGGAGGAGCTATTTTTTTCCCTAGAAAGTAGAATACGACTGCTATGAGCAAACAAATTAATAGTCCGACCCAAGTTGCTAAGGCTTGCATATCACTAAACCTCCAGTAGTCCTAACACTCAGCCAACTACTAACTTCATTCATCTAATAAAAGTGTATCGATCGGATAAAGATGAATCCCTATTAAATTCTGTCACAAATATAATGATGGATACGCAGTCTATTAATAAATTTCCTACAGTAAATATAATAATTATGCAATTACGAATTTGTAAATAGCTATTGTTAGGTTTAAATTAGAGGTAGGATTGAATTAAGACCCATTATTTTTAAGATTTTAACTCAAAAGTTATCTTATTGTATTAACACTCTAAGTGTTGAATACTAAACCCATTGTTTTGCATACTCTTGCTGTAACTCAATTTTGTGAACACTATACGCTATTACTTAAGACTCATTTAACTACACCTTACTAAATTCACAGATTTATGCGATATAAACGAGAGGAAGAATGTGAGTCTAGTTTTTAATAATTTTACTTTTTAGTCTACAAAATGAACATATTTCTGTCGATGTTGGCATTCCACATAGCTTGCAGGTAGTTAACTCTTTTTCTTCTTCGATTTTTTGCTTGTTTTGTAGTATGGGTTTGAGTTTCTTGTGGAACCCTCTAACCATGGTTAGAATTGCGCCTGGCCTTATGTTCTCGAGTTGAGTTAAAATATTTTTTAACTGCAACGTAGATGCCTCTTTTGCATATGGGCAAGCTATATCAATATACTCCAGATTTTTGAACGTCACGTAAAGAGATATCTCATCTTCGTAAATTTCGAAGAGAGGTTTTATTCTACCTATAAGTAGCTTATTGAATGTTGGTTGAATTGGAGATAGTCTGGAGAGAAGTTTAATATCCATGTTTATGAAGTTTTGAAGGATAAAAGATGCTTCGTCGTTGAGGTTATGTCCAGTCGCAACCTTATCAGCTGACAATTCAATAGCTTTTCTATTAAGTACGTATCTTTTAATTAAGCCACAAATAGAACAAATGGGTCTTTTTAATCGCTTAGAAAAAACATCATCTAACGAAAAGCCGTATTCATTTTTTATTTTTACTGTAATGAGATCTAATCCAAGTTTTTCACAGTTTTTTCTAGCTATTTCACCGCTGAGTTGAGAATATTTGTTAAGTTGAATTCCTAGATCTATGAGAAGCGGTATAATCTCAAATTTTAATTCTTTCTGTAAACCTTTAAGTATGTGAAGAAGAGCAATGCTATCCTTTCCACCACTAACACCAAGAAGAATTCTCTCCCCCTCCTGAATCATTCTGTACTTTTTTACCGTTTTGAATACTCTTTTCTCAAGATATTCCACAAAGTGTTTCTTGCATAGTGGAAGACCAGAGTATCTTATCGTTGTCGCAGCAAATTTGGAGCAAAATCTACAAAATTTATGTCGCATCTTAACCTCCAACCTTAATAATATCATCTACAAATAAATCCTACGTCCCCACCTTTAATTTTCTATCTTCTTAGAAGTACAACATAATCATTTTTCAAAAAAGCAAGAAGTACAGGATCGCCGGAACTTAGAAGGAATATTTGAACAAAAAAGAGCAAGAAGATTAACTAGAACTATAGTAATGTTACTATTAAAATAGGTTGAAAAATGTTGGAATGTTGATCAAGCTAAGACGTTTTTGTAATTTAAGTTTAAAGACTAAGGAAAAAATTATTTGTTATGTAATTTGTATATATTAAATAAAAATTCGTTTAATTTTTAAATTATAGTTAACACGAAGGAGGGTTTAATCTAAAATAACCTACTTAGAGATTCTAGATAATGGAAAATAAAATGTTACGTTTTAAGCAGAACATTCGCTACATTTACACGGAGTTGTTCCCATACTCTTTCAAGTCTTACTTCAAAAGTGTTATCTACTGTAAAGGACTGATCTAATGATCTAACTATTGCTCCTCCAATACTTTTGACTTTATTCTTTGAGATAACAATTGAGGTTGTTATTCTTGTTTGTTTTTCGACTTCTTTAGCTATTTTAGATAGATTTAGCTCTATATTTGTGTTTTCTGGTAAAAGACCCTCCAAGTTACCTCCACCTATCGTTATCGCGGCACCTTTGATTAAGTTTTCTAGGATCTTTTTATATTCTGGGGTTTGACAAAATCCCTTTAACCTTTAGGGTTGTGTCGAAGACATTTGATATAACTTCTTTCCTTTGCATTAAATATCTTTAATCTAGCTTCTAGTTCTGCTTCCAATATTATACGACGAGCGCGAGCTTCTGCGTCTACTTTTCGTTTATTGATTATTTCATCAGC
>Ga0190363_1001541_pt1 | contig 13563 bp, 22 predicted proteins | sample 48721867_MG_FD_161272 | JGI IMG/M metagenome (GOLD analysis project Ga0190363, IMG submission 161272) | Hydrothermal vent microbial mat bacterial communities from Southern Trench, Guaymas Basin, Mexico - 4872-18-6-7_MG | ecosystem: Environmental > Aquatic > Marine > Hydrothermal vents >...
AGCTGTATAGAGTTTATCTACATATTTCATTAAGCCAAGCTGTCTTAACTCTCTCTCAACAACCTTCGGTAGAGATTTTCTTCCAGTGACAACTATAATTTTAAATCCTCTTTCCCTCAGCTTTACTAATGCTTCTATAGCTCCATCTATAACTTTACTTCTACCTCCAAAGTTATCATAGTTCTCTAAAAAATAGTTCCAGAAATCTTCTTTACAAACATTTTTAGGAATAAATTTGTTTAAAGTATCTCGTGCATAATTTTCATAAAAGGTATCCCAGTCAATCGTTTTGCCGTTAAAAAATTTTAGAGATTGATTAAAAACTATATAGAATTTCTCCAAACTGTCTATCAATGTTTGATCTAAATCAAATATTGCAAGCATTAGTAAATCCACCGATCAAATTATAATAGATTAAATACTTCTTCAAACACCCTATATATTTTATTGTATTTCCTATATATCTTTGCGTATTTTAAACGTATTTCTGGATCCGGTACATATGTTTCAGCAATATGTACCATCGATTTAACGGCATCCTTAAAGGAGCTAAATATTCCTACTCCGATTGACGCAAGTATAGCTGCACCTAAACATGCTGCATCTATTATTTTAGGAATATTTATATTCATCCCAATAATGTTTGCCTTAATACTATTCCATAAACTACTTCTAACCTCTCCTCCAGTCATAGTTATTCTAGATATATTTATCCCTAAACTCTCATATAGTTTAAGTGTTTCAATATATTGAAAACCTATACCTTCAAGAATAGATCTAATAAAATGTGATTTAGTATGAGCATATGTAAATCCGATAAACACTCCTCTAGCTCTTGGATTAAATTTGGGTGCCCCCGCACCCCATAAATATGGATAATAAAATAAATTTTCTGAGCCAATAGGAACTTTCTCAGCCTTCCTTAAAATTAAATCGTATATAGATAGGTTTTTAATCCTACTCTCCCTAACTTCTTCATAACAGAAATTATCTCTAAACCATCTCAACGACCCACCAGTAGCATTTATAATTACCTCATATTCCCATGCATCGGGAACTACATGTACACATGTACTTACTCTACCCATTTTATCAGGTCTTGGATTTGATAAAGGTGCCTCAAAATCCGTGCCTGTTCCAGTACCTATATTTATCTCTCCTTCAGAAATAGTTCCTGAGCCGAGTGCCTCGCAAGGTCTATCTCCACCACCCGCAACTATAGGTATACCTTTTCTTAAACCAGTTTTTTTAGAGGCTTCTCCAGAAACCTCTCCAACAATTTCCCATGAACCCCTTAACTCGGGAAGCATCGATAAAGGTATATCGAATTCGTTACATATTTTTTCAGACCATTTAAGCCTATTTATATTAAACATCATTGTACGTGAAGCCATACTATAATCAGTTACAATTTCTCCAGATAACATGTATGTGATGAAATCTTTTGGGAAAATTATCTTAAATATCTTCTTAAAGATATTTGGCTTCACATATTTTAGCCACAATAGTTTGGATAGGGTGTAGATATAGTCTATGGGTACGCCAGTTATATCTAGAATTTCATCTAAAGAAAATTTTTTCCTAACTTTATTGATAAGATCGATTGTTCTCTTATCAAGCCAGATAATGCTATTATATAGTATATTATTCTTTCTATCTATAGGTACAAATGCCTCTCTCTGAGATGTAAGAGATATAGATAAAATATTGTTTGGATCAATGTTTTTTAAAATATTCCTAATACATTCTATAGTAGCATTCCACCAATCCATTGGATTCTGCTCAGCCCAATCAATTCTAGGATGAATTATAGAATATTCTTTAAAACATTCTTTAACAAGTTTTCCATCAATATTATATACAGCTACTTTACATCCACCAGTACCTATATCTATTCCCATTAGAAGTCCATTGTTCATCCAATCTCCCATACTATAATATTATCTATATATTATATTAATATACATTTGAAATCTAATGATTAAAGCTATTCTTAACCAAGAATTATTACTAAAATAGTGGTTGTAGATGAGCATTCCAGTAATATATGTTAGAGGTAGAAATCTTCCAGAAGCATGGGAGAAATCGGTTTTAGAAACATGGTTTAAGGGAATCAGTATTAAGACTGAATACGATAAACCTGGGGATCCACCGAGCAAGGATACTACAATGATAATTGAAGTACTTGAACCTCTAAGTGAGCCTAGAATACATCTTGCAGGTATTCCAGGAGAATTTTCAGATCTAGAAATATATAGGCAGGAAGTCGTATACGGTGTCCATGATCATTGGATCGATCCTGAAAGCGGCAAATGGAGCTATACATATCATGAAAGACTCTTCAACTATAGATTTAGGAGAGATGATAAAGGCATTGATCAGATAAAATATGTTGTAGAAAAACTTTCAAAGGTACCGTATACTAGGAGAGCTCAAGCAATAACATGGAATCCGAGAATAGATCCATTATCATCAGACCCACCATGCCTACAGAGAATATGGTTTAGAATTTTAGAAAAAAATGGGGTATTTTATTTAAATATGAATACTCATTGGAGGAGTAGGGACGCATTTAAAGCAGCATTCATGAACATGTATGCATTAATAGATTTGCAAAAACATATTGCAGAGAAAATTTCGGAAAAAATTGGTAGAAAAGTTTTGGTTGGAAGATATGTAGATATATCTGACTCATACCATATATATGGATCATATTTTAATGAAATTAAAGGATTTCTAAAAACAGTTGAGAAAAGAGATTTCTATAATCCAAAAATAACGATGTCTAGAACTATTAGAAGCGATCATCCACTCGTTAAAAAGGGATTTGAAAAAGGTAAAAGAGAACTAGAACTTGAAAAGAAATACGGGTTAAAGGGAGTTAGAAAATAGTTATTTTAAAAGGATTCTTGGGTCAACTCTATTTATTCCAGGAATCTTATCAAAAACTGTATCAGTAGATATTATTGTGTGATCTTCAACCATATTTAATGCTGTAGCAGCATAATATGCATCGAATAGTGACTTCAAACCATACTGACTCATTAATGTAAATGCAAGTAAATCTATAATATAACTTGTATCTAGGAATATGAGATTTTTAATAGATGTAATTGAAGAGACTCTATATATAAATTCATTTAAAGAAATACCTTCATTCATCGAAACATAGTAGAGTTCATGTAGCACCTCTCTCGAAACATAAACCTTTCCAAACACACCTCTCTCAATCATATCGATTAATTTCTCTGCAATAGGTTTAAGCCAGTCTTTAGGCTTTACATAGGCATATAGAATATCCGTTTCAATCATCATAACTGTCTCCTACGTTTAGCACGTTTAACAGCATCTTGTCTTGCAAGTCTTTCCGCGATTCTTTTCAACTCTCTTCTATCTTTTTTAGTTTTAAGCCAGTTTCTTGACTCGCTAGCAGGTTTAGAGGGTAGAGGAATAACTATTATAAAGCTTCCACTAGGAATGACTATTGCCCTAGTTTTCCTAACACCAGTTTTCTTAGGTAAAGTTAATCTACCCCTTTCATCTACAGAAACTATTGACATATACATGTCCCCTGATATCTAAATTATCCCCAAAATATAAATATTTCCCACATTAAGCTTAATTCTCATATACATATACCTATATTAAGGATATTTTAGGAGTAAAATATTGTCCTAAAAAGTCTCCTCAATAAAATTCTGTATTAACTAGTTTTTTAGAGTAAAGTGTCTCATATATTGGTCCAGTAGATGTAAGCATGCTTTTCTTAAGATTAATCGAAGTTACCTGTATTGATCCGAAAAGTGTATTTATGTTTTTATTAATTATCTTTGATAGACATCTTCTATCACCATATTTTACTCTTGCAATAGTTATATGTGGTGAAAAACCTTTAGGCTCAGGTTTAAATCCAATTCTCTTTAACTCGTTCTCAAGAAAATTGAAGATGTTTTCTGCATGCTTAGCGCCTTCAGATAATCCAATCCATATAACTCTTGGATTAGTTGAAGAGGGAAATGCTCCTAATCCAGACAATGTTATCTTAAAACTATTGTATTCAATTTTCTCCACAATTTTCCGCACATCCTCTAAAAGCAATGGAGTTATCTCTCCCAGAAATCTTAGAGTTAAATGTATATTCTCCCTCTTTACAAGCTTAAGCCTAGCATTACAGCTAGACAAATCTCGCTGAACACTAACAATTTTATCTAAAATACTGTTATCAACAATATCTATGGCAATAAAAGTTCTAATCCTTTCAACCATGTTCATCATCCAAATTGAATATAGGGATAAAATATTTAAACATATCTAAAACTAAATTAAATCTTACTCTAAGCTATGTATAATAATAAGATCAGACTTTTTATATCTAATGACTTTCTATCTTAGTCAATAATTATTAACTTACTTAATAAGGAAGAATAAACATATTTATGAAATCTATCTACTTAGTCTCTTTTTAACCCACAAATTATATTTTTTAAGATTCTCCCTACTTATAGGTATTACAATACTGATATGCTTTACTCTTCTCAGCTTCTTATCGATAGTGTATATTATAGATGCCCCTAAGCTATCTGCAAGACTTATAAGATATCCATCCCATCCCTCAATATTATATTTAGAAGCATATTTAATGCCTGTAATTACATGGTCGATTAAAATATCTTGGATAAAGAAAGGACTACGTATCTCAAGCGTCTTTAACAATTCCTCTTTTACAACCTCTCTCTTAATTCTCAGATACTTTGTCATGATATGATATGCTCCTATAAAAGTGCTCAAGGGAATCACGGCATTAATCTCTCCTAAAAATATCTTCTCAATAAAGTCTAGAGCATCATTTTTCACCGGATTTTCACAGTGGCTTAAAACTATTATTCCAACATCGACTATGCCTAAAGACCGAGTTTTGCTAAAGCCCATTCCCTCAGACCCCATTTATCCTCCTCTTCCCTCTCCTTTTCAGTAAAACATTTTGGAGCAGATTTCCTAAGCTCATTAAACCTTCTCTTAATAGCTTCTCTATCAATTACTAACCTTTTCCTCACAAACACTTTATCATCATCTACAATCCACTCAACATAATCCCCTTCTTTAATATTTAACATCTTTCTAATAGGACTAGGAATTACAGTTCTACCCATCTTGTCAACTTTAGTAGTAATCATTTTCTCACCATGGTATATACCATGGAAAAAATATATAAAAATATCTCCATCATCATAATCAAACACAGCCTTGATTAGAAATATATAGTTAGTATCCACGTTTTTCAGCTATGTATTCGGCTACATCTACAAGTGGGGCTATCCATATCTTCTCTCTATATTTGTCCAGAAATATTAGAAGTCTTTCAAAATCATATTTTGATGTGGATAGGTGTCCCTCATCTATTCCATGAAATGTAAATATAGCCCATTTACCCTCCATAAATGTTCTGACAATATATCCAATCATCTTCTCAAACCCTATTTTAGATATCTCCCAAGACCATAGAAAATGTAGGTCGCATGCTTCAGGTGAATTCGGATATCGGAAGCCATTTCTAGCAGCTATAAATATTTCGGCAACAATTGGTACATAGCTCTTCCTATTCAAACCTCTACCAACATATGTCTCATAACATGGGTATGCGAAAGTCCTACTACCATTCGGTATAGCTTCCCTAATCCTCCTATGAGCCTCCACTATATCCCTCCTTATATCTTCAAGCGTCATATTTTCAAGACATCTACCATGAGGATCTCCTGAAAAATTGCATGAACATGGATGTGTAAGTGTATGATTACCTATCTCATGACCTCTCTCAGAAATCTCTCTCCAACGTCTCAGCATCTCCCTATCCCTAGGATTCAAATAAAATGTCCCCTTAAAACCATATTTGTCAAGCAATGGTATAGCTATATTCAGCTGTGAAGACAATCCGTCATCAAAAGTCAATGAAAGAGCCATCCTAAAATTATCAGGCCATCTAAAAACCAAAATCCCACCAACAATACAACAATATATAATACTATAAAAATTTATTTCCAAATATTTTATCTCCATTCAGAGACCGTCCAAAATATTTAGGAGGGGTTCGCTTATATTAATTTATGCCTATAAAGTTTAGGAGAAAGCGAACCCCAATTAAAATAGTCAAATATGCTATATATCTCTATCTCTCAGGATGTGCCGACAATATTATGTAATCATATCCTCCTAATATTCTCTTAGTTTTCTCCATATTTTTCTGTATAATATTACTGCACCTATATGGGTGCATATTTTTTCTCCCTTATCTTGCCGTAGCGGTTTAGGAAGCATGTGCAGAAATATTTTTCAGCTTTAGGTAGAAAATTTACATAGTAGTATGGATAGTGGTCTCCAAGCTCTCTATAGCCTTTAACTATCTTCACCTCAAATTCAGCGACCCTCTCCACATCCCTCACAAATATCCTTCTACCCTCCGATAAAATCATGTATGCCAGCTCTAAATCAGCATCATTCAACAATATTAGGTCAACCCTCCTATCCAAGACATCCTCCAACATATATTTCATCTCAACAACCTTTTTCCAACCAACCTGCCCATCCATATATACAGCTATATCTATATCACTCCTCTCAGAAAACCTTCCAGAAACATATGAACCAAAAATATATATAGCCAAAACATTCATATCCTTACACAGCACACTACAAATACTCTTAACAACATCATCATGTATAGGATCCATCTTCATCTCCATAGCTTTAGAAGAAATTTGAGACACAAGAGATTTAATTTCATCTATAGAGTTTAAAGCCTCAAATATCTTTGAAATATTTATACGAGAATAGACATGAACAAGTATATTTCTAAAAAATATTTATACGAGAATAGACATGAACAAGTATATTTCTAAACCCAATCCACGATTCAAAAATCTTCGACAATCTATCATCAATAATATTTTTCTCACCAAGTATGTATGCTATCTCCCTATATCTTTCAGGCTTCCTTAATCCAAGCTCTGAACAAATATGTAAACCTATGTCTATTAAAGCCTCTACAGTTAAATATAGATATCTCTCAACAGCACCCCTTAAAACAACATCCCTCCTAAGATCATCAGGACTAGAAACCTTATCCCTCAATCCATCTAAAATATCTATATACTGTTTTAACAATACAAGCCTCCTTCTAATAACAGTCAAATATTTCTCCCAAATAAAATACTATTAACATTTATTTAAATATATAATCCCACATCTAAAGTATTATAGATAAACTAAACTTTACATTAATTTAAATAATATTTTAAACTCTAGATTTCTTTCTATACATATTTTATACACTAAATTATCATTCAGATAAACAATCCACTCCATCCTAGAAACCATCAACTTAACGTCACATATATAGTATAAAATTGTAATTTAACATATGCTTAGAAAATCTATGGAGAAAACTATCTAAATATTTAAATTAGGTCTTCAGGAATCTTTCTTTCCAACCAATCAACTCTATCAAAATCAGTATCATAGGATATAATAGTCTTTAATTTAAGCTTTTTTACTATATAGGCTGCTAATGCATCATCGAAATCTAAACCCTCATCCCTCATAATCTCCGTAGCCTTTATCCTATCATATATTGATGAAAGATATATGGTTAACCCCTTATATTGTAGAAGAGATGTAAGGAAAATCGCTATATCTCTCCAAGATTTCCCATAATTCTCCATAATAATAACCACATTATCTAAATGGAAAGTAGTGGTATAACCCTTTAATCTACCACTTTGAATCATTTTAAGAAAAGTTCTTGAAGCTTTACCATGAGTTTGAGCCAGCTCAACCTCTAAGAAAATATTTGAATCAATAAACATATTTATCCCACATATTTCTTAGCTCTAATCCTTCTAGCCTCATGTTGAAGTTCAACACCACTCTTCTTCACATGGCTAAGCATCCCATATATCGCATCGACAGGATCATCCAATAATCCTACAATCTCTATAGCTTCCGAAACCTCTGAAACCCATCTATTAAATGCTTTTTCAGCAGCTATACTTAAAGCACCCTTACCATATCCATATAACTTCATAGCCAGCATCCTAAACCTCTTCTCAACCTCATCTGAAACATATACCTTAATACTACCCAATTTTAACCACCAAAATATTAGGATAAAAAGATCTTAATATCTTTATCTCTTATTATCCTAAAATAGCGGATATAGAAGATACAATCAAGCATTAACATTTCAAAATTCTCTTTCATTTAATGAATTTAAGAAATGAACTAGATTCTATTTAACGATATATAATATTAAACCTATATTTATTTAATGAGTGAGACAGGACTCCCATATAGAAAATACTATACATGCCTATCAAGAATTAGAGGCATAGAGATCGGAGTAAAGTATACACAAACACTAATGAAACCATGGTATAGTGTTTTTTTAGATAAATAAAAAGATCATATATATTTTACAATGATACAATTAAAAATATATTTTTAAATTTCTACTATATTTTCAACTAGATATCTTAATAAAAAAGAAAAAAAATTATTCTTTTTCTAGGACAACTTTTGCTTCTCCAATATTTTCTATTTTTACATTTGTTATCAGAAATAGCAATATAAGTCTCTTAGCATTAAGTTGAGGGACTGTGATTATTCTACCTATACCCGGCGTTGGATTAACTCCCTCTCTCTTAAGAAAATCTTTAGCCACATTCTCTATTCCTGAAATATATTCTTCTTGATCTATCTGAGGAGGACCGTAAAATATGGCGAAAAATTGACTTTTCTCCGTCACTCTAAATTTAACTCCATTGGACAGTAAATATGGAGATTCGTCTGATAAGACTAAAAGCTTTGCTGATATTGCTGAAATAGCCTTCTCTATGTTTTCCTTTATATTCTCCATGATTAACCCGGGTATGTGAATTCCTGATGCAGAGCTATCTCTTATAGTCTCAATTTCTAACAACACCAGCGTTATATTCAGCTGTCCAATCAACTATAAGGATAGAGGGATTAATTAACTACATTTCTTGTATGTTATGATTATTTGCTAAGGTTTAGGAAAGTTATGTTGATAGAGATGTAAGTATGTGTTTTATTGTTTCTTCTTCTAGTATGTTTGATGTTAGGTATATTGTTTCGGCTAGTTTTTCTGTGTTTAGGTTTTTTAGGATTAGTGTTAGGAATATTGTTTTTGTTGAGATTGTGTTCCAGCTGTATTTTTTGTTCCATGTTTCATATATTTCTTTGATTTTGTTTAATATATTCCATTGTTGGGGGCTGAGGTCTTGGAAATATTTTTGGCTTCTCTATATTTTTTGAATCCAAGTATTGTTGGAATGATGTATGCAGTGTATTTTAGGCTGTCTTCTCTTGGAGCTGTTTTTGATAGGAAGTTTAGGTATCTTTTAAAGATTCTCATTCCATATATTTTTATATATCTTTTTGATGCCATATAGTCTGTATACATTTTATATCCTATTCTTGCTATTATTTCTATTCCCTCTATGTCTGGTGCAGCTATATCTATTTCATATAGTTTATCAAGTATGTCTAGTACATGGCATAACTCGTGTCTGGCTAATAGATAATAGTATTTTTCATCTATTAGTAGAAATTTATCGCTATATCCGATTATTATTTTAGATTTGTCTATAGATTTAACCCATAGATAGGCGTCATAACTCCCCTTCTCCAAAGATATTTTTGACTTAACCCTAGCTTACTGGCTTCTTTAACCAGCTTCGACAAAAATCTTTCAATAGACATTTCAATCAATAATAGTATTTTTCCTAATTTATTAATAAATATTGAAATGCTGGTTAGAAAAATCTAAATATTATTGGGTTTACTAATATTTGGAGGATTGTTAGATAGTTTATTAGAATTTTGAGAGGAGGATTATGGGTAGATGTAATGTGAATTTTGAGAGGCTTTCTCCAATATTTAGGAGATATGGTGTTAGGTATGCGTTTGTTTTTGGCTCATATGCTAGGAGGGGTGTTGGAAGGGATATAGATATTGCTGTTTCATGGGATATTGATAATGCTTTAATGCTTGGAAGACTAGTTATAGAGATTTCAGATGCATTAAATGTACATGAAGATAAAATAGATTTGATACATATTGAATCTACAAGCAAAACTTTGATTAAGACAATAATTCTTGAAGGAAAACTAATATATGGAGATCCAGAGGAAGCATATATGGATTTAGCAAAACATTATATAGAATATTTAGATATAAATGAAACCTATAGATATATAGGAAAAATTGTTGGAAAGAAGAGGGATGATTAGAAGAACTTATAGATATTCTTCCTATGCGCTATTCTAAGCACATAAATTTTATCATCTATTTGAATTATTATTCTATAATCTCCTACCCTTATTCTATAAAATTCTGTACCAACTAGTTTTTTAGAATATTTTCGAGGATTATTTCTAATCCTAAACAATACACTTATGACTCTTTTCTGAATATTTTTTGGTAAACTTTTCAAATCATGTAATGCACTTTTAGTAAATTCAATCTCCAATTCCGATTTCCTCTAATACCTTTGTTAGCGGTAAGGTTTCTCCTCTTCTAACCTCTTCTACAGCCTTTTCTAATTTCTTTTTAAATTCAGGGTTAAGCTCCAGATGATCTTCAATTAGATCCAGAATTACATCTTCATAGCTCTCATTTTTATACATCTTCATACTTTCCAAAAGCCTTTTAGTCTGAACGGATATCTTAATAGTAGTGGTAACCATAATTATACTATGGTATACTTATATATAAATATTCATTTGCCTAAATATACATAAAGTTATTAGAAGGATTGTGGAAAAGTTGAAGATGATAAAAGACTACTAATGGTGAGATAATATTATTAGTGTTGGGTGAAATGAATAAGAGAATTGATGAGACAAATATGGGAATAAACGAGATAAATGCAAGTTTAAATAAGTGGATGGATGAGATTAAAATGGATATTAGGATGCTGATTCAGGAGGTTTATTCAATAAAATCTGATATAATAAGTTTATTGAAAGAGAAGATTGGTTGACTTCTAAATTTATATAGGATTTTGCCACGGCTATCTCTATATCTATAGTAATTTTAGTTTCTTTTTCTATTTTAATGCTACTATTCCATGAATTTTATATGGATACAATATTTTCTTCTATTATTTTATTGCTTCTCTATATTTATTTTACTGGATTTTATTTCTATAATTATTGGATGGGAATGTTTATATAGTTCTGATAATATATATTTATCTGATGTCTGAGAAAAAGTTTATTCTGAAAGTTGGAAAGAGGGGGGAGATTTATACTGTTTCTGAGGTTAGGCGGCTTATTAATATAGAGCCTGGTGGGAAGGTTGTTGCAGTGGTTTCTGGTGATAAATTGATTATTAAGTCGAAGCCTACAGCGTTGAGTTTATTGAGGAAACCCTATATTTCTCGTCCAGTATCTAGGAAAGAAGTTGAGGAGACTAGGAGGAAGATTGCTGAATGGCTGGAAGAGAAATAATTTTTCTTGATACTACCTTTATTTTACCATTCTTTCAGATTCCGATAGATGTGAAGAATTTTGATAAAAAGATATTTGAAAAATCTTTGAGGAGATTTCGATTGATATCTGTAAGTGAATTATCTCTTATAGAGGCTTTATTCATAGTGACAAAAATGTTTTTTAGGGGAGAAGTGTTTGAAGATATTTTTGAAGTGTTTAGAGATAATCTTGAGGTGTTAGAGGATGATAGTAGATTTGTAGTGAAATCTTTTTCAAGTATGGATATAAGTAGCTATAAATGGTTACTTGATTTTAAAGATTTGAATCCAATTGATAGATTGATTTTAGCTCAAGGATTGGATGCAGATATATTTCTGACGGAAGACAGAGAAATTCTAAAGATAGGGGGAATAGAGAAATTTAGAAAGAAATTTTCAGTAAAGATAGTTGATTGGAAACATTATATTAGCTCATTTAAATAAAATATGAGCTATTTCATTTTATTTAAACATAGATATTTTAATGTTGTTATATAGACAAGGTATTTAAATATTTTAGACATATTGGGTGCTTTATTTCAGTATCGAGATAGCTTTTTATTTCGGTATCTATATATGTTACTTATGTCTCTTGGCGAGAAAATTTATCTAAGGGCATTAGATTTATTGAGGAGGAAGAAGGTTCCCTATACTGTAGATGATGTTGTTTTAGAATATTTTTATAAGAGTTTTGGTAGTAGGCCTTCTTTGAAGCCTTATCATATCGATTATCCTAATATGGATGTTTTTAGGCTTATTGTTGAGAAGGGTTTAGTATTATATGTTGAGCCGAAGTATGATGGTACTCATATACAGTTTTCTATGGATGGTATTTTTAAGCATAATGGTGATCCTATAAGTAATGATCAGCTTGCAGGTATTCTACATATATGCTATGATAATCCTAGATTGATTAGAAATATTGTGGAGGCTGTTGGGAAGGGATATGTATTGGAGCTAGAATTATTTGGAAAATACTATACTCCTAGGGGTTTTCATTTAGATTATCCTAAGCTATATGATTTAACTGTATTTGAGGTTGGATTTAATGATTGTTGGATTCCTCCTCCGAGAAAATATGAGGTTTTAAGGTCTTTTAGTCTTCCGTATCCGGCTCCAATGGTTTTTAAGCCTAGAAATATGGATGAGATGGATAGAAGGTTTAAGGAGATTGCTCGTAGAGAGGATTTCTTTGAGGGGATTGTTGTAAAGACTGGGATGATGGAGGATACTAGTGGATATAGGGTTAAACAGTTTATTAAAAGAGATTTAATTATATTTAAGGTGAAGGTTAAGGAGTCTAAGATATCTATAGCTAAGAAGAAGGCTGAAAAAAGAAGGGAGAAAATATATTTGAGTGAGGGACTTATGAAAGAGATAAGAGATGAGATAGATAAGATGTACTATGTTGATAGGGAAATATTCATGAATCCTAGAAATATTCCGAGGATAATTAGTATGGTTATGATATATCTTAGAGATGCTCATCCAGAATTATTGAAGGGAGCTAATGAAAGAATGGTTAGAAAATATATTGCCGAAACGGCGTTAGATAGAATTAGAAAATAATATATGGTAAAGAATTAGAGTATGATTTCTGAGACAAAATTATTGAATATTTATTTTAGATTAATTATGAGATGATTGGCTTCTAAAAATATTTATATATTTTTCAAGGATAATATAAAAATATGTTGGGGAGAATATTTATTGTTTTTATAAGTATTCTCCTATTGATTTCTACTATCAATCTATGTGTGTATATTTTAGCTGATCCAAGGGATTTATTAAATAAACCTGCTCCAGATTTTGCATTAGAAGCTTTAGATGGAACTAGTATTCATTTATCATCATATAGAGGATATGTTGTTTTACTGGATTTCTTTGCTACATGGTGTGGTCCATGTAAGAAGGCAATACCATATATAGGAAATCTTCATGAAATGCTTGCTGGGAAAAAATTTATATCTATATCGATAGATCTTCGTGAGTCGAAAAATGTGGTTAGTAGTTTTGCT
>Ga0190363_1001543_pt1 | contig 13562 bp, 17 predicted proteins | sample 48721867_MG_FD_161272 | JGI IMG/M metagenome (GOLD analysis project Ga0190363, IMG submission 161272) | Hydrothermal vent microbial mat bacterial communities from Southern Trench, Guaymas Basin, Mexico - 4872-18-6-7_MG | ecosystem: Environmental > Aquatic > Marine > Hydrothermal vents >...
TCAATGTGATAGTTACATGAACCTTATAATTAGTGATGCAACAGAATACAACAACGGAGACCCTGTTGCTGAATATGGGAATGTTTTCATCAGAGGTAACAATATAATATTTATTTCTTTTGAATAATGTAAAAATTTTTTAAGCAAAATCTATGGAGAGTTTAACTTGGGAAAAGTTTTTGTTGAAAAAATAACTGGAAAGCCAGTTGCAAAACAAAGTATAGAAATTGTTGAAAGAAAAGGAAGAGGCCACCCAGATTATTTGGCTGATGCTTCTGCTGAAAAATGCTGTCAAAAACTTTGTAAATACTATTTAGAAAATTTTGGTATAGTTTTACATCATAATGTTGATAAAGGATTAGTTGTTGGGGGAAGGTCAAACCCAAAATTTGGTGGAGGAGAAGTTTTAGAGCCTATTGAAATAATTGTTGCTGGTAGAGCAATAACTCAAGCAAAGAAAAAAGAAAAAACTATTAAAATTCCTGTTGAAGAATTGGGTGTTGAAGCTGTAAAAGATTTTATAAAAGGAAATTTTAGATTTTTAGACCCTGATAAACATGTTAAAATTAGCTGTAAAATTAGGGAAGGTTCTGTTGACTTAATAAAAGTTTTTGAAGCAAAAAGAATGGTTCCACTTGCAAATGATACATCTTTTGGTGTTTGTTTTGCACCTTTATCACCAACTGAAAAACTTGTTCTTGAAACTGAAAAATTCTTAAACTCAGAAAGCTTTAAAAAAACTCTTCCAGAAGTTGGTGAGGATATTAAGGTTATGGGTTTTAGACAAAAAAATAGGATTAGGTTAACTATATCTGCAGCAATGGTAAGTAGTCTTATTCCGGATAAAAACCATTATCTAAATGTTAAAGATGAAATTTGTAGACGTGTTGAAGATTTTTCATCAAAAATTACGGATATGGATGTTTATGTTAAAGTAAATACAGCTGACAATTATCGTAGAGGAATTTTTTATCTAACAGTAACTGGAACATCCGCCGAACAAGGTGATGATGGAAACCCTGGTAGAGGAAATAGAGTTAATGGTTTAATAACACCTTGTAGACAAATGAGTTTAGAAGCAACAGCTGGAAAAAATCCTGTTAGCCATGTTGGAAAAATCTATAATGTATTAGCAAAAATTTTAGCTGAAAAAATTTTGAGAGAAGTTAAAGGTGTAGATGAGGTTTACGTGAAAATTCTTAGCCAAATAGGTAAACCTATAACTGAACCTCAAATTACTAATATTCAAGTATCCTTAGAAAAGGGATATTCTTTAACTAATGTGTCTGCTGACATTAAATCTATTGTTGACGAAGAAGTTGCGAATGTTCCAAAATTAACTAGTCAAATCATTAACGGAAAATTTGAGCTTTTTTAATTTTATTTCCAGTTTTAATCAGGTTTAATGTATCTTCAACCGAAATTTTTAGCCTAAATTTACGTTCAAAAAATCTAGTTAAATTTTTAACATCCCTTTCCAAGAGTTTATCAGCATTGGGATGTTGAAGAGTAATGTATTGAGGCCAATCTATTATTTGAATCATTCCATCCTTTAACAAAATATTATATTCGCTAAGGTCTGCATGAATTATTTTTGCTTTTTTGTAAGCTTTTTGAAGATTTTTAACTATCTCCAAAAAAACTTTTTCTGGGTTTGGTAAAGACTCAATTTCTTTTAGTTGAACTCCCCTAATTTTACCCATAAGAACTGCATGTCTATTTTGGGCTATAGGTTTTGGAACAGAAACTCCACAATCATAAAGTTTCTTTAAAGCTTCAAACTCTTTTTCAGCAGCTATTTTAGACCTAAACAACCAAAAAGTTTTAGGTTTTGTGTAACTTCTAAATTTAGCTGTTTGTCTAAAACTAATTCTACCCAGTCTATGAAATTTTATAGCTGCTTCTTCACCATTAGACGTTAAAACCTCGTAGACATCTGCTTCCTTTCCAAGACCTAAACATTTTCCAACAGCTTGTAAAAATCCAGCTTTAACAAGAACATTTAAAGCTAAAAAATCATAACCCATATAGTTTAGGGAATACCCCTCATACGGGATTGTTGTTTTTCTCACTAATCTTAGCTTATGAATTTTTTGAAGATGGTAAACAGCTTTCTCATGGGAAAGACCTGAATAAACAACAATTTTATCCACAGGTACATATTCATGTTTTTTCATTCCCACCTCTATAGCTACAAGCACACGAAAATCTTCAAACCTCATTTCCCTAAATTTTTCCATAAAAGATTTAAATGACATAGTTTAAACCTGAAAAATTAAAGTTTTCAAAGAATTTTTTGTTCTTCATATTTTCTTTTAAGACATGCTGAAACAAACCCATAAAAAATTGGGCTTGGCCTGTTTGGTCTACTTTTAAATTCTGGATGGAACTGAGTTCCAAGATGAAAAGTATTTTTAGGATATTCAAATATTTCAATTCTTCTTCCGTCATCACTTCTACCCGAAAAAACTAACCCATGTTTTTCTAGAATTTCCCAATATTTTGGGTTTACTTCAAACCTATGACGATGTCTTTCAAATATAATGTTTGAACCGTAAAGTTTATGGGTTAAAGTTCCTTGTTGAATATGGATTTCATGAGCTCCCAACCTCATTGTCCCACCCATTAACTGGATATTTTTTTGTTCAGGTAAATAATCTAAAACTGGATGAGGTGTGTTTGGGTTGTTTTCTACACTGTTTGCATTTTTTAATCCGCAAACATTTCTTGCAAATTCAACAATAGCCATTTGAAAACCAAAACATATTCCAAGAAAAGGTATGTTTTTTTCTCTTGCATGTTTAATAGCTAAAATTTTTCCTTCAGTTCCTCTAACACCAAAACCAGGAGGAACTAAAACACCATCATATTTTTCTAAAACTTCAAGTTTTGATGGATTTTTCTCAAAAATTTCTGTTTCAATCCAGTCTATGTTTACATTTGCTTGGAGAGTTGCGCCAGCATGTTTTAAGGCTTCATTGATACTTATGTAGGAGTCAGCAAGTTTTGCATATTTTCCACATAAAGCAATTTTAACTTCATGTTTGGGATGAAGATAACCTTGTAAAACTTTATTCCAAGAGTTCCATTCAGGATTTTTCTTTGGTAAACCCATTCTTTCACAAATATAGTCCCCCATACCTTGATTATCAAAAATTAAGGGTAATTGGTAAATACACTTTATTGTAGGAGAGCAAAAAACAGCTTTTTCCTCAACATTTGCAAATAAGGCTATTTTTTTCTGCACTTCTGGTTCAATCATTACTCTGCATCTTGCAACAACAATATCAGGTTGAATACCGATTCTTCTAAGTTCATTAACACTATGTTGAAGAGGTTTTGTTTTTTGTTCTTTTGTAGTTTCAAGAATGGGGACAAGAGCAACATGAACAAAAAGAGTGTTTAAAAACCCCTCCTCCAACCTTAATTGTCTAACAGCCTCCAGAAAAGGTAAACCTTCAATATCTCCTGTTGTTCCACCTATTTCTGTTAAAACTATTTCAGCTTTTGTTTTTTCAGCAACCCTACGTATTCTCATTTTTATTTCATCAGTTATATGGGGGATTATTTGAACACAACTACCCAAATACTCTCCTTTTCTTTCCTTTTCAATTACACTTCCGTAAATTTGACCTGTTGTAATATAATGGTCTCTAGTCATTAAAACATCCAGAAATCTTTCATACCAACCTAAGTCTAGGTCTGTTTCACTTCCATCTTCTGTTACATATACCTCTCCATGGACAAAAGGATTCATCGTTCCTGCATCAACATTAACATATGGATCTATTTTGATGGCTGTTACATGAAAGCCTCTAGCTTGAAGCATTTTTCCGATGGAGGCTACTGTTACACCTTTACCTACGCTTGAAAGTACGCCGCCAGTAACAAATATGTATTTTACCAACCGTTGCCCTTCATAATTACGCTTATTTCCCAGATAAATTTTATCGTAAAGAATAAGTAAAAACCGATAAATGTAAAAGTCTGTACTGATAGGAATATTTTTGGTGAAATTTAATTTGAGTTTGGAAATGAAATGTAAGATGGTTTCATGGGATGAAGTTTACCAATTCTGTAAAATTTTGGCTAAAAAAGTTGAAGAATCCGGTTTTAAACCTGAAACGATCATAGGTTTAGCAAGAAGTGGTTTTGTTCCCTCACGGTTACTTTCAGATTTTCTTGGAATAACAGACCTTGTATGTTTAAAGGTTGAACATTGGCTTGATACAACAGGGGAACATAAAGATGAGGCAACCATACCTTACCGGGTACCCTTTAAAATAGAGGGTAAAAAAGTTTTGGTTGTTGATGATATTGTTGATACAGGAAAAAGTATGGATGCTTCCATCAACTACATAAAAATGTTTAAACCTAAAGAGGTTAAATCAGCTGTTATGCAATATATCACTAGTTCTCAACATGTTCCAGATTATTGGGTTATTAAAGTTACAGATTGGACATGGTTTATCTATCCATGGAATAAGGTTGAAGACTTATGCAACCTAACCTTAAGATTACTCAAAAAATCTGAAAAGGGTTTAAGTTTAAACCAGATTAAAAATGGGTTTAAAGAAAAATTTGGTTTAGAAATTGATGTTGAAACTCTCAACGAAATAACTGAAACTTTAAGAAAAAGAGGTAAAGCATGTCTAGTTGAAGGATTATGGAAGTCTAGCTAAAACTAAAATTTTAAATTCTAGCATACTGTAAAGCTTTTCCACATTCACATCCCCGTTTTCTAGGTATTTTTGGAATAACCTCATAAATTAATTTTTTAACATTTTCAACATTTCGGTTTAAAGTTTCAGCTAATTCTTTCGCACTTAAAGGTTTTGGATGCCAAACATCATAATCAGTTACAAGTGAAATGTTTGCATAACAAATTTCTAATTCTCTAGCTAAAACAACCTCAGGATACTGAGTCATGTTGATTACATCCCAACCAAAACTTTTAAACCATTGACTTTCAGCTTTAGTGCTAAATCTTGGACCCTGAACAACCACAACAGTACCTTTTTCATGAATTCTTAAACCCAATTTTTTACCAACCTTAACAATTATTCTACTTAACTCTGGGCAGTAAGGTTCAGCCATTGAAACATGGGTTGTTACAGGACCATTGTAAAAAGTATCTTCTCTACCAGTTGTTCTATTAACAAACTGGTCGCATACAACAAAATCACCAATTTTAATGTTTGATTGAAGACTTCCAACAGCGCAAGGTGCAATAATCCTTTTAACACCTAGTTGTTTTAAAGCCCACAAATTTGCTCTAAAAGGAATTTTGTGAGGTGGATATTGATGATGTTTTCCATGCCTAGGAATAAAAGCAACTTTTCTTCCAGAAATTACTCCAATAGCCACCCTATCTGAAGGTAAACCGTAGGGTGTATCAATTTTAATTTCTTTAGGTTTTTCTAAAAGTTCGTAAAGGCCAGTTCCACCCACAATACCTATTTCAGCTTTTTCCAAAAATGGAACCTCCCCTAAAAATACCTTATATTCTCTCGGTTCTGTTAATTTATTATTGGGTTGATATAATGTTGTTGGTGCAGTATATTATTGCGGATAAAAGAGAAATCAAAGATTTCTCCAAATTGTTTTCAACAGTTTCTTTTATCTGAATGATACGTAAAGTATATAGAGGATACATTCTCATCTAATTTCAATTACTTTTCCTACCCCATATTCAATAAAATCTTCTTTATATTTTTCTCTGAAAGCTTCTTTTACTAAATCACCTGTACAATGGGATGGGGCAACCTTCTCTACTCCCAATTTTCTAAATTCTTCAACACAAGATATGGGGGGATGGTGGAATCCTCCTAAAACTAAGTACACTTTATCTTTTTTCATCAATTCTTTAGCTTTCTTTACAATGTTCACAATTCCAGGATGAGCGCATCCTGTAATAACCACCAATCCCTTTTTTGAATCAATAATCAAAGATTGCTCTTCTGGAGGCCCGTAAAGTTCTCCAGTTGTATAAATAGAATCAGAAATTTTTTTTGGAGCTGAAACCTCTACAAATTTGGCTCCTTTTTGGATTATCATATTTTTAATAGATTCTGGGAAAGAACTTGGAATAAAGACGGTGACATTACTATTTCTCTCCAAAAAGCCTTCCAATCCACCTACATGGTCACCATGAATATGGGAAATAACTATTTTCTTAATTGAAGTAGAATTAATACCCAATTTCTCCATGTTGAAAAGCAAAATTTCTGAGTTTCCTCCAGTATCGAACAATATTAGCTCTTGAGAAGTTTTTATTATAGTGGCAAATCCCCAAGCAGTTTTCAGTTTTGTATCTACCTGGTAGTTGTCATAGACAGAAATTAAAGTTATTACTGGTTTTTCTTCTTCTTTTGGTCCAATAGAAGTTTCTGGTAGAATTACCTTTTCGATTTGAATTAACCAAAACCCTATTCCTGCAAAAATTAAGATTCCAATTAAAATTAAGATTTTAAGATTCATATTAATCAAATTTCAATTACTTTTCCTACTTCTCCTTCAACATATTTTTCAGGATAAAGAGATTTTATCTCTGATTGAGTACAATGGGTTGGACAAATCAAATCCAAGTCCTTTAAAGGTTCAGATCTGGTTCCATGCAATCTTCCTATTATACCATAAACTTTGCCAAGTTGAGAAGCTACCTGTAAAATATGTTCCATTCTTGGATGAGAACATCCTGCTGTGATTCCAATACCTTTTTCCGTTTCAACACTTAGAGATTGTTCTATTTCTTCAAGTTCACCTGTAGAGTAAATTCCTTCATAAAGCTTTGTAGGCTTTCTCACTTCACAATTTTCCCCGCATTTTCTGCTTGAAACAGGTTGAAAGGAACCCAAAGTTTTAACTGGTTATTCAATCGAAGAATAGCTGAAAGACCACCTACATGGTCCCAGTGAGGATGAGAGATAAAAATGTCTTCTATCTCTTCAGGATTGATTTTAAGTTTTTCCAGGTTTGAAAGTATGCTTCCATTTGCTCCAGTATCAAAAAGGATCTTTCTCTTCTTAGCTTTTACTAAAGCAGAAAAACCCCAATCAGCTTGAAGGTCTTTTCTGAAAATAGTATCATCATAGATAATGGTAATTCTCATAACTGTCATAGCTTCAAGACTGTTTTTATGTTTTATGGCTTAATACAAACATTTCATAGCATTAAAATTAAGGTCTGAAACCGTCACTATATAACCCTTTTATTGCTAGTTCATATTTTCCAGCTTTTCCGATTTTATATCCGACTAACCTTTACTCAATAAAACAGCCTTCCTAACAAGTAAGTATCCTGAATCCTTTCTCCAAATTTTTTCAACATCCAAAAACTCTATCCTTTTTTTAAAAAACGGGGTATCTTTAACAAAAGTTTCAGCCTCACCCCCCTCAAAAGTAAGATGAATCTTAAACTTTTTATTTAGCATCTTTAATTCTTCAACAGCTTCCCAGTCAAGTTTTCTATTAAGCCATTTTTCAGTTAAACCTTCAGCAGCAACAGCTGTAAAAACAACATTAAAACCGTTGGCAATAATTTCTTCTAAAAGTTTTTCGGGCTTCTTATGCCATAAAGGTGTTAAACTAACAAGTCCAACTTCTTCACAAACTTTTTCTATCCTACTTTTTTGATATTCGCTTTCAACAACACCTGAAACAACAGCTTCGAACCCCAATTTTGATTTAAGTTTTTTTAATGCATTTTTAAGGTCTTCAATTTCCTTTTCTTTTTCACCTTTAGTTATAACGGTGTATAATGGAATTTGCATAGCTTCAGATTGAAGAGGAGTTAAGTTGATACATGGATAATGAAACATCCATGATTCTGGATTTAATGGTTTAACTGTTAATAAGCTAACCACTCTATAACCCATTTTTAGGATTTCCCAAACACTTAATGTAGAATCTTTTCCACCTGAGAAAAGGGCTAAAACCTTAAATTTTTCCACGTTCCCCATCAAAACTGTTAAATCTAGGAAAGATATTAAGCATTCGTAGATTCTTTAGGCTGAGGGAAATCATTTGCCTTGTAAAGTTGTTGTTGGTGGATTTTGGGGAGATGAGGGTAAAGGTAAAATAATCTCCTACTTAGCTTTAAGAGATAAAGTTGATATTGGTGTAAGAGGTGGAGTTGGACCTAATGCAGGTCATACGGTTCAATTTGAAGGAAAAACCTATAAGCTTAGAATGATTCCCAGCATTTTTATCAATGAAAAAGCACGTCTTCTAATTGGAGCTGGTGTTCTTGTTAACCCAAAAATTTTTCTTGAAGAGATAAATCAAACTGGTTGTAAAAATAGGATATGTTTAGACCCAAATTGTGTAATAATAGAGGATAAACATATTCAGAAAGATAAATCCTCCAGTCATCTTTCAAAACAAATAGGTACAACAGGAACAGGAACAGGTCCATGTAATGTTGATAGGGTTAAAAGAATAGCCAAAACAGCAAAAGATATTCCTGAACTTAAAGATTTTCTGGTTGATGTTGCATTCGAAGTAAATAAGGCTGTAGATGAGGGAAAAGATGTTTTAGTTGAGGGAACTCAAGGAACATTTCTTTCTCTTTACCACGGAACCTATCCATTTTGTACTTCTAAAGATGTAACAGCTTCTTCTATTTGTGCTGATGTAGGTTTAGGACCTAAAAAAATTGATGAAGTTCTTGTGGTTTTCAAAGCTTACATAACAAGAGTTGGTGGTGGCCCCTTACCAGGAGAACTATCCCAAGAAGAAGCTGAAAAACTTGGTTGGGTTGAGGTTGCAACAGTTACTGGAAGAAAAAGAAGGGTTGCACCATTTAATGTTGATTTAGCTAAAAGAGCTGTTATGTTAAATAGTGCAAGCCAAATAGCCATAACCAAACTTGATGTTCTTTTTCCATCCTGTAAAGGAATAAAAAAATATGCCGAACTACCAGATGAAGCAAAAAATTTTATCAAAAACATAGAAAATTCTATTGGTGTCCCTATAACATTGATTGGAACAGGACCGGGAGTTTATGATATTATAGACCTTGAAAAATCGGGAAGAATTAGCCCTGTAATTAAACGTTAAATTTTTCCTCTTTCAATTTTTTCTTGAAGAGCTGTAAGATAACTTCTTGCCTCGAAAACTTTTCTATAAACTTTTTCAAGGTTTTTTTCTCTACAACCCTCAAGAGCTTTTTGAAGAAGTTCTTGAGCTTTAACGATATATTCAACCATGGTCAAATTTTTTTCTTTTTGGTTTTCAACATTTTTATTATTTAAAATTTTGTTTTCCATAAAAATCTTAAGCATAAAAAGTAAATACTCAACCTCAGAAGAAGCATTCCAAACTTTTAATTTTGCATTTTCAACATCTTTCTTAAAAAATAAACTTAAACTTTCATCAATTTCCTTTAATGCTTTATGAATTATTTTTTCTGCTTCATCAACAGTCAAACATTTTTCCCTTTTTTTGTTTACTTTAACTTGTTAGGAAACTCCTCTCTATATTTTACTGGTGTTTTGTTAAATATTTTTCCCAATCTATTTTCCACATAACCCAAAAAATAACTAAAAGAATACCAAATGTAACAATAGCAAAAATTGTTGAGAAAACTTGACTTTCTCCAATATATTCATGGATAAGAACACTTGCATATTTTCCTCCAAAAACTAAAACATAAAACATCATTAATTTTCCAGCAATACATGGAATAAACACACTCCAAAAATTAAAACGAACCAAGCCTAATGGAACAAAAATAAGGTCATCTGGTAAAGGTGTAAAAGCAAAAATAAAAACTAAGAAAGGCCAAATATTTTTATGTTTCATCAAAACTTTTAACGTAACATCCAATTTTTTTCTAGTTTTATCTCCAACAACTCCTTTTGCTGCATAACCTGCAAGATAACCAACAATTTCCCCTAAAGCTGAACCAACACCCGCTGAAATTATAAGAATAATAGGGTTTAGGTTTGTTGTTAAACTTAACCAAAAAATTATTACGGTGTAGGGAACAGGGAACACTACGGATGCTGCCCCAATAAAACTTACTAGAAAAATCCCTACAAATCCTAGTTGAGTTATTAGTTCCCATAATATTTGTTCTAAACCATTCAACTATTTACCCTAACAATTTTTTTGGTTTAATGTTGTTGTTAAGAATATTTTTTGTACTTTTAAAGTTAAAAATGGTACTGTTTAAATCTTTGAAATTTCTAATGTAAGAAAGGGGTTTCTTGGCGGAATGGTTGAGAGAAACCGTTGGCAAAACAATTTTAGCGAATGGTTCCAAGATGTTATAACAAATGCTGAAATAATGGATTATAGGTATCCAATTAAGGGTTGCGGTGTTTGGTTACCTTATGGTTTTAAGCTTAGAAGCAACATCATAAATCTTATCAGAAAACTTTTAGATGAAACAGGACATGAAGAAATTCTTTTTCCAACTTTAATAACTTCAAGAATGATTGGGAAAGAAGCTGAACATATAGGAAGCTTTGAAGAACAGATTTTTTGGATAACTCGTGCAGGTGGGAAAGAATTAGATGAAAAGTTGGCTTTAAGACCTACAAGTGAAACTGCCTTTGCACCTATGTTAAATCTTTGGATACGTTCTCATGCAGACCTACCTAAAAAACTTTATCAGATTGTTAGTGTTTTCCGTTATGAAACTAAAGCAACAAGACCATTAATTAGGTTAAGAGAGGTTACAACTTTTAAGGAAGCCCATACCGCCCATGAAAGTTTTGAGGATTCTGAAAGACAGATCAGGGAAGCTGTAAATATCTACAGTAGATTTTTTGATGAGCTTTGTTTACCCTATCTAGTTTCTAAAAGACCTGAATGGGATAAATTTGCTGGTTCCTTATATTCTATAGCCTATGATACCATTTTTCCTGATGGAAGAACCCTCCAAATTGGAACAATCCATAATCTTGGACAAAACTTTTCAAAAGCTTTTGAAATAATGTTTGAGAAAAAAGATGGGTCAAAAGACTTTGTTTGGCAAACATGTTATGGTATATCTGAACGTGTTATTGCAGCTGTTATTGCTGTTCATGGAGATGACCATGGACTTGTTTTACCACCAAAAATTTCCCCCATACAGGTAGTTATTATCCCTATTCCATACAAAGGTTATGAAGAAGCAGTTTTAAAAAAATGTGTGGAAGTTGAGAAAAAACTAAAAAATGCAAACATCCGAGTTAAACTAGATTTAAGAGAAAAATTAACCCCTGGCTCAAAGTTTTTTGAATGGGAATTACGTGGAATTCCTGTTAGAGTTGAGGTTGGACCTAAAGACCTTCAAGAAAAAACTTTAACTCTAGTTAGAAGAGATAATCTGGAAAGAATTAAGGTTGATGAAACTAAAATTGTCGAAAAAACCTTGGAAATGCTTGACCTTATCCATAAATCTTTAAGGGAAAAAGCTTTAAAATTTCTTTTAAACCATGTTCGTAGGGTTGAAAATTTTGATGAAATTATTAAACTTATAAATGAAAAACTTTTGGTTGTTGAAACTGGTTGGTGTGGAAAAACAAGTTGTGGTTTAGCTTTGGAAGAAAAAACAAATCTAAGTGTTTTAGGTACACCTGTTAATGAGGAAAAAATTGAAAATATGAAATGTCCTATTTGTGGTGGGAAAGCCAATTTTTTGGTTAGACTTGCAAAAACCTATTAAAATTTTTTATCAAGGAAAACTAAATTAATGATGGTTAACCCTTAATCAAGTAAAGTAGGGGATGGAGATAGAATAATATGCCTAAAAAAAGGAAAAGTAGAGGAAGGTCAAAGGGTGGTAAAGGTAAAACAGGGGTTGTTCAATGTAGTGGATGTGGATGTCTTGTTCCAAGAGATAAAGCAAAAAAGGTTACTCGATGGGTTTCATTTGTAGACCCTGCTTTAGCTAAAGAATTAAGAGCTCAAGGTGCTTTTATTCCAAGGGAAAAGGTTGTAAAGTACTATTGTGTATCTTGTGCTGTCTATAGGGGAATTGTAAAAGTAAGAGCTAAAGAAGAAAGAAGAATAGCTAAACCCCTTTAATTTTCCCAAAAAGCAGTAAAAATATTTTTGGTGGATTTTTTGAGTGTTCGGAGACTTTTGTCAAAATTAACTAAGGAAAATCTTTGGCTTTACATATTAACCGAATTAAAAAATAGCCCAATGTACGCATATGAAATTGCTAAAGCTTTAAAAGGTAAATATGGAATCCCTGTTGCAACCGTTACAACTTATGTTGTACTTTATAAGATGGAAAGAGAAGGACTTATCATAAAAAAAGGTGATACTTCATCCATCAGAAAACCTGGAAGAAAATATTACGCTATAACTGAAAAAGGTATTCTTGCATTGGATGAAGGAAAAAAGATTTTAGTTAACATCCTTAAACTTTTAGCTGAAAAATCTGGAAAAGTTTAAGGTTAAAATTTTTTATTCTAATTTTTTAAGTTTTTTGAAGGTAAAAATTGTTCTTTGAAAAACTGTTACATTTGTTAGAATAGTTAAAATAACAAGACTTATTTCTGGATGAAGAAAAACACTTGAACCTATGATTATTAAGATTCTTTCAGGTCTTTCTGCTAAACCTACACCTTCAAGTTTTATGTTTAAACTTTCTGCTTTTGCTCTTGTATAGCTAACAGTAATTGAGCCTGCTATTGCAAGAAAACCCCAGATATACCCTGAAACATAAAAAATACTGGTTTGAGCAAAATGGTAAGTAATACCAAAAATTGCAGCCGTATCCGAGTATCTATCCATAAGCGAATCTAAAAAACCTCCCAAAATTGTGTTTTTACCCGAAATTCTTGCAACAACCCCATCCAAAACATCACAAAAACTTGATACAAAAAGTAGGGTTCCTCCAATCCAAAAATACCAGAAAAACCTTGGAACAGCATAAAAATATGCCGCCATAAGAGAAAGACAAAAACCCAAAATTGTTAAAAAATTAGGAGTAAATTTAGCTTTTAAAAGAATTTTTGCAATTCCTTCTAACCAAAATTCAACTTTTTCTCTTATTTTTGTAAGCAAACTTAACTATTTCTCCCTTTAGATTTAACATTATATCTTAGGGTTTAAGCTTAAACTAGGGTTTAAAACTTCTAAAATAAAAATTTTAACCTTAAAATTTTTTTAGGTAAATTTAAACAAAACTAAGTTTAGATTAATGTTTGGTGTTAAATGTTGGGTAAGATTGCTTCAGGGGTAAGGTGTGGTGTTGTCGGATGTAATGCTGAAGCTGTTAGGTCTGTTTCTGTTGAGAAGGCGAAGGCTGCTGGTTTAGAGGTTTCAGGCGGAAGAAGAGTTTACATTTGTAAAAACCATTATAAACTGTTAAAGAAAAAATTGAAAAAGGAAAAACTTATTGAGAAATGGAGATATATGAAGTAGAAAATGATTGATGGTAGATTTTGATGAGAATTTTACTTATCCATGCTGACAAGTTTAGTTATGAAGTTAAGGATAAAGCCTTAAAAGATGCTGAAAAAATAGAGGAAAACCAAAAATCCTATTCAACCAAAGAAGTTCTTGTTGTTTTTTGCACTGTTGAAAAAGTTGATGAAAAAAACCCGGAAGAAGTTTTAG
>Ga0190363_1001549_pt1 | contig 13552 bp, 24 predicted proteins | sample 48721867_MG_FD_161272 | JGI IMG/M metagenome (GOLD analysis project Ga0190363, IMG submission 161272) | Hydrothermal vent microbial mat bacterial communities from Southern Trench, Guaymas Basin, Mexico - 4872-18-6-7_MG | ecosystem: Environmental > Aquatic > Marine > Hydrothermal vents >...
ACAAGCAGTTAGTCCTCCGAATCCAGATCTACGCCTACATGGACAGCGGCGGCACCGACCAAGCGGTGCGGCTCTACTTCACCCGGGGCTCCCAGGACACGTTTGTCGATCTCCCGATGGACGAGATCTAAGAGGGGGTCGGGTGCGCCATGGGGCAGCGCATGTATCTCGCCGTAGTGTGGCCCGCCGAAAAGGACTACATGCTTCCGACCATGCGCCAGCTGATGGCGGCCTGGGGAACGGCCTACGGCAGCCGCGTCCGCGTATGGTCGGAAGCGGATGAGGGCTTGGTGGCCGTCAGAGCCGAGATCGACCTCATAAGCGTTGAGCGGCTGGTGTATCTTCTGAGGACAATGCGGCCCACCCTCAACAGCCTGCTAGGCGACGAGTGGGCGGCGGGGTGGGCAGCAGGGGAGGAGGGGGCAGATATGAGGATCCGCGATCTTGGACCCGTCATAGGCCGGATCATCCCGGCAGACTACGAGATGTATAAGGAGGCCATCCTCAGCGCGCCCGGGCTGGTAGGGTGCTGGTTCTTCGACGAAGGACGCGGTGACAAGGTGCTAGACGCAAGCGGATACGGCAACCACGGCGTGATTCGCGGAGCGAAGTGGGTTAAGCTGGATGGAACGTGGACGCTGGAGTTTGATGGGGTGGATGATTATGTGGCAATACCGCATGATCCAAGCTTGAATTTCGGGACAGGCGATTTCAGCATCGAATTATGGGTTAAGAGCTCAATGCCAGACGGTGTGAACGCTAGACTTATCGGGAAATACCCTAGTGCATACCCCAGCTGGTTTATCATACGACGCTCGACCAACGTCCTGGAGTTCACAACCCGTGACCAAGAAAACGACCAGATTACCGTTACAACACCATTCTCCTTTGATGGTGTGTGGCACCACATAGTAGCAGTAAAAAGCGCAAAAACAGGATACCTATACGTTGACGGCATGGAGAAGGCAGCAAGCACTAACATCGACTATGACTCGGCAGACAATACAAAAAGCGTGCTAATCGCGCAATTTAACAACACGGACTTCCTGGAGGGTCTCATCTCCGAAGTCCGCATCTACGCCCGTGCGCTCAGCGCCGATGAGATCGCCCGCCATCACTCCTTGGGCCGTCAGTTTTACCCCGCATGAAACCCGCCCTCAGCGCCCCGAGAGCCGCCTCCAAAAACAAGCGACCCCCCTCGAAAGAGGGGGGTTTTTGACCCAGCGAGAGGGGGGGATGTATGGTAACACCCCCCCAGGCCCACCACCCTCAAAAAACCCCCCGCTCAGGGGGGGTCACCCATCAAAAACGGCCGTTTCAGAGGGGGATGGTCAGAGTCCAAACCCTTTATCCCCCTCCGAACCTGCCGAATGGAGCACAGCATCTCGTAGGTGAAGAACCCCCTGACGCCGTGCTCGGCGTGCAGGCGAGCGATCCGGCGCTGGACTTTGATCCAGCGGAGCTTGCTGAAGCGCTTGTTACGGCAGATCTCCTCGTCAGGATACCAAAGCCCGCGCCGAAGCGACTCGGCGTCAAGGGGACAAAGCGGTGCGGAACAGGAGCCGAAATGCCGGCACTCAACGCCCATCGTTCCACCTCCTCTCCGCTCAGATGCGCCAGGCCCAGTCCCAGGCCCGGCGCCCCGCAAAATCAATCCACACCTCAATCCGGGGCTCAGCCCGGTCCACCTCGGGCAACTCCATCAGGAACAGGAACCGCCCATCATCAACGCCCAGGCCCTCGGCCAGGGCGTCGGCCAGCGGCTTGATGAGGTTGTGCAGGTCCCGCCTGCGCCGGTCAGGCGGGCAGAACTTCACAAGCACGTCGATCCACCCGCCCTCATCGCGCCAGCCGGCCCGCTCCCGGGCCTCCCCGACCCTGGCGGCAACCGCCTCCTGCCACTTCCGCGCCCCCGGAACCTTGTAGATCTTGCCCCACTTGCTCACCCTCCACATCCTGTTGGCCCCCACGCCCGGCGGGGGCCAGGGCAATGTGACCTTGAACATCCCTCACCTCCTCACGTCAAGATCCAGGAAAGTCCGCAGCACATCAAGATGCAGGAAAACCAGCAGGTAGAAGAAGAAAACGACCGCCCCGACGACCGTAGCGGTCACGTCCAGAAGAAGCCGCCCGACCTTAGACCTCATCCGCCCCACCTCCTTTACCCCACTGAAAATACGGAACAAGTCTGAGGTCCACATGCACATGCGACCGATAAACAATGATCCCGCCGAACCCGATCGTCGAAGCGTAGTTCGCCACGACAATCGGGTCCATCCCCGGAACAACAATGTCAGCAGCCGCCCCGACCATGTGCAGCGATACGGGCGACCCCCCGACCTCGGCGTTGTGCTTCGGACACCGATAGCCGCTCGTGATCCGTATCGGCTCACCTACCCGTTGCCGAAGCTCCTCAAGCCGCGCAACCAGGTCCAGGTCCACGATAGCAACCTTGCAGCACGGACACATGAACTCCCCGCTGTAGAAGTGCGGGGATATCTGGACATCCTGATCCGTGATGTAGATGCGGTCCTTCGTGATGTTGTAACTGACCTTCATCCCACATCACCCCCAGCGCACCGTTTTTGACTAAGGTGGCCGGCGGATTGTCACACCATCTCGCCTCGTAACCCCTCAGCCGCCGGCCAAATTGAACCAACGATGATGGTCACCCCCCCCGCCTTCGCTCGCTCGGGGCCTAAGCTTCGGCCCGTCCGGGCCTCGCTTCGGCGCCTCGGCGCGCCTACGGCTCGCGCCCTCGTTGGTCCTTGTAGCTCAAGGTTCTTCTTGTAGCAGGGCGCTCGCCGGGCGCGCCGGGCGCCGGCGGCCCCTCGCTCGCCCCGCCCCGCCCTCCGGGCGGGGCTCCCCGCGCCTTGCTCGCCAGCCGCCCCGGCTCTCCTTGTAACCCCCGCAGGCTCCTGCCAGGCCTGGCGGCCTGTCAGTGCGCCTGCTCCCCTGCGTAGCTGGCTTTGGTCCTTGTTCCCCCGGCGCTTCTTCCGCCCCCCCCTCAAGGGGGGGGCTCCCCCGCCCCCATCGGCGCGTGGCGGCCTTGCGCCGTCGCCCCGCCCATACTGGGCGCAGCTGCCACTCGCCGGCAGGGTCTCTGGTCTCTCTCCAGCGCAGCGGCCACTCGCAGTAGAAGCGCGTGTCAGTTGGCTAGGGGCGGTCAGCAGGCCGCCCCTGGGCAAGGGGCGGCGCCAGCCGCCCCAAGCCCCAGCCGTCACCAGGGCCATCATCGACCCTCCTTACACCCGTGTGTAACCGAAGCTTGGGGAGCCTCCAGGCACCGCAAGGCCGCCCGAGAATTCAACACCAGCTCGTAAAGCAAGCGAATTGCGTGAGCGATAGCGCACTCGTGGAGAATCACCTCGCCCTCTGGAGTTTCAAACCTGATACCCCAGAAGAAGCAATCTTCCTTGAGGCAGGGATGACCGCCGATGAAGGGGCATTTATCGCCTTGAGGTTCAAAAATCACCATGGCGCACCTCCTTAGCCGAGGCGTCAACCTTCAGAGCTTCAGTGGGGTCGGAGTAGCGTCCAGCCCGGTAGAGGTCCTGCTTAGCGCGGAGGTAGCCGTAGGTGATAGCCTTCTTAGCCCTCGGCGCTAACTTTCGCAGCAGGTCCTCGGAGAAGAACTGGAGCAAGAACTCAGGCGGCTCCCAGGCGTCAGGGTCTTCGTCAATCGAAGCGGCCTCAGCGAGATAGACGGTCCTAAACGGTTCGTCAAGCCCCTCTCCTTGTTCCCATCCAGGGGGAGGAGGTTCAACTGGAGGGAGGGGTCGATAGTGACGTTCATACCAGCGTTGGAACTCCTCAAGATTGTTGAACCCCATTGCCATCAGAGTTTCTCGCCGCATTGGCCACCTCCTCAGCTAGTTCAGCGATATGAAAAGCCCTTGAACGCTCATCAGGGGTTAGAGGGGGATGGAGAAAAGCAAGGGCGGTGCATAAACAGGATACACGGCTAGACAGGAAGCTGAAATCACAGCGAGCCCAGAGATCGATATCACGGAGCCAACCAAGCAACACTCTGCGAGCAACCTCATCAGGTGGAATACCGTAAGCGAAGCTAGCGAGTTTGAGAATCTTAGCAGGCTCACCCTCAAGGGTGAGACGTATCTCAACGCTATTCGCTTTCATCATCACTCACCTCCTTACCCCAGATCTCAGAAAGAGTTAACCCTCCCTTTCGCATCTCCCTCAGAAACACATCCAGGTTACGCCAATCTATGTTACGCTCAGCTTCAACCGGTCGCATTTTGCGACCGGTCGCAAAATGCAACCGGTCGGAGTCTATGTTACGCATACTAACAGAGTTACTATGCGTAGCTTGATTTTGAGTTGCTTCTGAGTTGCTTATATTTGAGTTGCTATTGAGTTGCTCGGGTGAACTCTGCTTCACCGGTGGGGTGAACTCTACTTCACCGGTGGGTGAAGAATTCTTCACCGGTGGGGTGAAGTTTTCTTCACTGGTGGACTCTACTTCACCGGTGAACTCTACTTCACCACTCAGAACCGCATCACGAACACGGCGGAGCAGGTCGTAGGAGGGGGTAAGGTCGTAGCGGTTGAGCTTACCGGACTGGCGGTGGATGCGGATCAAGCCGAGCTGCTCAAGCTTCTTAAGCGATTCCTTAACCCAGCGGGGGGAAAGGCCGGTCATCCGGCTCAGCGTGGATATCGAGGGGAAGATACCTTGGGAGCGGCGACAAGCGACGAGGGTGACGAAGAGCCAAGCGAGACGAGGGGGGATACCGGCGATACCAGGAAGGTAAAAGATGCAGGATGGAAGATCAACACGCCCCCCCTCATACAGGTCATCAGGGAACCACGCATCAATCGGCCTCACCTGAGCCATGACCGCCCTCCTTAGGCTGCCAATCGACCTCCTTAAGCAAAACAGACCTGATGAAGGAGGAGAGGCTCATACCCCTTCTAGCAGCCTCCTTGTGAAGCGCATCCCTAAACGACCGAGGAGCACGGAAGAAGATATGGACCCACGGATCATTGGGAGAGGAAAGCCTAACACGAGCCATGTCGTCACCTCCTTACACGGTCTAGACAGAAGTATAACACGGAAGGGGGAAGATTGTCAAGGGGGCGGGGGATACGGTATAATGCTAGTGACCCCTTCGACCGTCCAGGTCGGCCGCAGGAGGGCGCTGGACCTCGCCTGCCCTAACGCGCCCGGGGCATGGAGGCCGAGGCGAGGAGGGTCGCCCGGGACGAACGGCGGGGAAGGCCTCCCTCCGTTATCTTCGCCCACGCTCGAAATCCGCCGCCGAAGCGGGGGGATGACCCCCGCGATTTTTTTGAGTTTCGCCCCAAGACAGAGTTTGGTCCGACCACCCGCCCTGGGAGGCTTCCTTAACCCGCCGCCTCCCCTCGCGCCTCCCGCCTCCAGTCCTCCTCCCGCCGGAGAGGGCGGAGAGTGGGCCGAATCGGGCAGCTCTCTTTGATGTTTTGGGTGGTGACACGATCGGGGCGGGACCTGCGCAGGAACGTGCCACCGACATAGGGAAAACTACCCACGCAGGGAGGGAAAGGTGTCCGTTGGGGGCGAAGCCCCCAACGGGCTTCGGCTCCGCTCCCCGGCCTTGTGCCGGCTTTGGTGTCTTGCCCCGGCCCTGGTAGGGGGTCGGGGGATCGGCCCAGCGGGGCGGGGTTTGGGCCGGGTCGCTTCGCCGAAGTAGTGTTGAAAAATTCAACAGAAAACGGGGCTTGACAATTGGGTAGATTTATGGTATACTTATGGTGGAAACCAACGGAGGAGGGAGGACGATGAGGTTTGAAGAGATCAGGAAGGAGATCGAAAGCGTCGTTGAGGGGATCGATGATTGTCTTGCCAGGATGAGGGAGACTGAGCGCAAGAGCTCGCCTGAGAAGTGGTCGGAAATAGCGGGGATGGGGAAGGGCAGGCTTGAGATTGTGAGGAGCAAGTTGAACGCGTTGAGCAGGCTGCTTGAGAAGATGGAGTTTCAACTAAGAGAGGAGGGGGAGTGATGGCTGACCTGGTTAGGGTCCAGGAGGAGGCTCCGGTCACCAGGCCGGAGCCTCGCCAGGTTGTGGCCGAGGTTAAGGAGCAGGCCGAGGTCATGATGGACCTGGTGGAGCAGAAAAAGCTCTACCAGGTCATAGCAGGCAAAAAATTCCTGCAGTGTGAGGCCTGGCAGTTGTTGGCGAGCTTCGCAGGGTTGACGCCGGTGATCGTCTGGACGCGCAGGGTAGAAGTGAACGGCGTTGGTGGATGGGAAGCCCGTTGTGAGGTTTACGACCAGCAGGGAAGACTAGTAGCAGCAGGGGAGGCTATGTGCATGGAGGATGAGAAGAACTGGAGGGGGAAACCGCAGTATCAACTCAGGTCTATGGCCCAGACCAGGGCGGTGTCCAAGGCTCTGCGCACAAAGCTCAGCTTTGTGGCAGTCCTCGCCGGCTACGAACCCACTCCGGCGGAGGAGATGGAGCCGGAGCCGGAGCAGGAGCCGGAGCCGGAGGTCCAGGAGAGGGTCGAGGAGGAGACGCAGCAGCAGGAGGAGGAGAAGGAGGAGAAGGATCCAAACGAGTTGTTGCATATCGACGACGTCATAGAGAAGTTCGAGGAAAGGTTTGGCATGGCGAAGACACAGGTAGCTTTCGCAAGGTTTGGGATCAAGCCCAGCGTCAACCTCAAGCTACCACGCTCGAAGTGGCTTGAGGTTTGGCGTTGGCTTGAGAAAGCCGAAAAGGCAGTCAAAAACAACGCAAAGGAGGAGGGGAACAATGGTTGACAGGGAAGAACTCAAATTCATCCGTGAGGAGTTTGGGATAGACGGCCTGGTAAACAGCATCCTGATGTATGCGAGAGAAGTAGCCGACTGCTACAGAAGGGAATCGGAGATCAGACAAGCAATACGCAAAACGGAGAGGGAAATGAAGGAGATGGAGCTGTCAATGCTCAAGCAGGCGGTGGAGAACGGCAAAAACGAAGCCCAGAGGCGGTTGATACTGGAGGAGCTGAAAGCACAAAACGAGCACTACCAGCGCCTGGAGAAAAGGCTGGAGGAGATGAAGACAGAACTGGAGGAGGTAAGGGCGGAGAGAGAAGGGGCGATGATAGAGCTTAACGCACGCCGTAGCCTGTGCTACTTGCTGGGAAGTGTGCTGGATGCCGTCCACGCCCAGACGGTCTACTTACCGTATGCCGATGAGGAGAACATCGACATAGACGAAGCTTTAACCCCATCCGACGAAGACATAGAGGAGGAACCCCCCTTCTGATGGGGGGTCCTCCCCCGCCGCGGACACGCCCCGCCTCGGAGACCCGCCTGTCACGCCACAACATCCCTAAGCGAGGGGTCGCCAACTTCTAGCTCCATGCTAACCTTCCACCAATTCAGCTCAGGCGCTGCCGCCTGAACCTCTCGCTCAATAGCCCTCACAATGTTATCAAGCTGGTTCGGATCCTCTATCGTCCCCCTGAAATGCACCTCCATCCAAATCCCCTGCCGATCAGCAGGCAAACCAACCCAAGCCCGAACAGGTTGAGCTATCTCTCCTCCCTCCCCAGCCTCTACAGCCTTTGCTATCCACCCCATCGAATACTCCGACGTCAGCGCTTGAAGCTCCCGGTTGAGGGTCCTGACCAGGTTGTCTATCCTCGTCAAATCCATGTTGCCACACACAATCTCGCCGATAACTGTCCTGGCCAATTCTATTCACCTCCCACCTCTGTCACCTGGATCCCATGCTCAAGGCATAACGCCTTAGCATCAGGATCCGAATACTCACACACAACCATAGCCAACGGCCTAACACCATACTCCTGCGCATATAGCTCACGATACGCCATAGCCTGCCCAAACGCCGACAAACCACACCTGGGCTTGACCTCTATCACCCAAATGCGCCCGTTCCTGCTACCCACCACGTCTATCCGCTTCTTAGTCAGCGACTTCCACATCCGAGCTAACCACTCCGGCGTCCCAGGGGGAACAGGTGCACCCTTCCCGACCTTAACGTCATACGCAAACCACTCCCACTCCTGAGCATGATGCTCAAGATAACGCTCCCAAATCCGCACATCCTCAGGCGACATGTGCGGATACTTTGCCAACTTCTCAGGTGGATATCGCCTAAACTCCCGCATGTCTACACAACGCCTCCAACCTGTCTGCTACAGCCTCTAGCGACTTGTGTATCTTCTCCATGTTCTCGTTAATCGTCGCATAGTGGATCCTGATCATCGACTCAAACTCTTCCTCCCTCTTCTTCAACGCCTCCCTATACCCATCCACGACCCTCATGAAATACCGCAGAATGAACAGCAGTATCACGATGTTGACCAGCGCAAAACCACCCTGTTTGAACGCCTCTATTGCCAGCTCCATAGCTTACCCCTCAAGGTGTTACCCTCAGCATTATCATCAACAGCTCAGTGGGGTCCTCTATCCCGAAAACCTTAGCAAGCTCAACCGCTAACCTCACCCTCCACTCCAGCGGTATGTCCAGATCCCTCAACAACCTAGCAAAAGCAGGTAAGTTGATGTGACTAACAGGCATGTCAGGTATAGCAGCAACAATGCGGTCCCTAAGCCCAGGGGGAAGCCCAAGACGCTCCAGCAGCCGATGAGATGATATCCACCCTCCAGGCCTAACACGAACAGCAGGAGGGGTAAGCCACTTCCGCGCGGCTGGATGCTCAGGCCTGGACCTCGCAAAGTCCCAAACCGTCCGCTCACGATAAATCAGGTCCCGTAGCTCCTTGGTGAAGGGGATACCCAACTGCTTACAGAGGTCCAGGATTATCTCCTTGACACGCTCAGGATCCAGCCCCAGCTCCCTCAACAACAGCCCAGCAATGTCAACAAGATCAGCCGTCATCAGCTCCACAGGCAGAGCATCCTCATAGGCCACGCCAACACCCCTCTCCCAAGTATATCACCCCTCCCCGGCTGTTTCAACCTGACGACCCTGCAGGCACTCATCACAAATCCGATAATAGTGAACCTGCGACGCAGGCTTAGCCCTCTTGCACACGTCACAGATCAACCGTCCCTCAACCGGCTCTATCACAACCTCCTCAACCGCCTCAGCCCCACCTCCCTGCTCCTGCGCAGCAGCAACAGCCGCCTTCTGCGCCGCATACTGCGCCTTCCAAGCCTTAACCGTAGCAACCGACGCGCCGCTCTCCTTCGCATACTCAGTCAGCGCCTTCCTGGTTTGCTCATCCTCTATCGTAGCAAGCTCCCTGGCAACCGAGAAGGAAATCTCACCCTTCTGAACCGCCTCCTGGATCTCCGGAGCCCAGCCCGTAGCCTCCAGCCGCTGATAAACGTAGTTCTTCGACTTCCCAATCAGCTTAGCTATCTCCTCAACCGTCTTGCCGCACTCCTCGATCAGATACCTGTAGAACCGCCCCTCATCGACAGGATCCGGCTGCGTCCTGTAGAGATTCTCGGCGATACGAGCGGCAATCAGCTCATCAAACGTGTATTTCTTGACAATCGCAGGAACCGTCGCCAACCCCACACGCCTGGCAGCCAGTAGCCTCATGTGTCCGGCGACGACCTCATATCTTCCGTTTCCCTTGTCGTGGAGGAGGAGTGGTTCGAGGATTCCGTCTCGCTTGATGGACTCACAGAGTTGCTCGAATTCGTCTTCATCGACGACTGATCGGACTGGGATTTCCGGCTCATCAATATCGTCGATACTGACTTGTCGATAAGTTCCATGTAGGTCCTTGGTATCCATCTCTCCCATCCCTCCCCTTCTACCGGTCTTTGCTCAGGTTTCCTGGTCTCAATGATCTGAGGCTCTACAGCGTCATCAAGACGACGCATCACTATCTCCCGCCCCCGTAGCTCTATAACCAGGTCCTCACCCCCAACGATGTTCAACACCCGACAGATCGGGGGCGGTATTGCAACCAGGCAAGCATTCTCGCGCCGCCTAACACGCCGAATATACAACCCAATCACCTCCAGCGATCCGCAGGGGGGAGGGTGGCCCTCCCCCTCAGCAACTACCCTCCGTGTAGCTACACCATGTGTAGCTACACAGACTTACACCCTGAGTATACCAGATCATCCAACCGGCTGTCAACAAAAGTTGACACAACAGCGAGGGGATCCCCTCCAGGTCCCGTATACAAAACCATACAGCCCAATTGACACAAAATTGAAACGTTGCTATACTCATAACCGGAAAAACTTTCCACCATCAAAGGAGGTAGAGACGCATGGCTAACATCAGATCGATCCAGGAAATAGCGAGGAAATGGCAGACCGTTACCCCTGGGCGAGCTCCTCAATACCAGGAGGGCGTCCAGAGGCCCAAGGTTGACTGGGCGCAGGCTACGGCTGAGGCGGCTGATGCCTGGCAGGCCGGTATCCAGGATGCCATCGCTCGTAACGCATTCCAGAGGGGGGTCCAGGAGGCCGGAACACAGAAGTGGCAGAGGAAGACCCTGGAGCTCGGTGTCCAGCGTTGGCCTCAGGGCGTCCAGGCGGCTCTGGAGGAGTATGAGCGCGGCTTCGCTCCGTATCGTGACGTGATCGAGAGGACCGTCCTGCCGCCCAGGGGCAGGAAGGGTGATCCGAACAACATCCAGAGGGTCGCTGTAATCGCCAGGGCGCTGCACGAGGCTAAGGTCGGCGGCGCCGGCGGTGGAGCGTAAAAAGGGGGTGAGCTGAATGGAGTTCAGACACACCGTCCTGGTAGATGACGAGTCTTACGCCTCGGCAGGCACTCACACCTACGACCTCCCCATCAACGCCCTGTCGCACATCATCCTGACCATCAAAGCACTCAACAACGGCGCTAAGGCCACGCTCAGCGACCTACTCGGCGCTCTCACCAACATCGAGGTCCTCCGCTTCGGCTCCGCTATAGTCTCCATCTCCGCCCAGGACCTCTACGCCCTCAACTGCGTCCTGCTCGGTAGAGAACCCTGGCAGGAGAACGTCGTGGACACCGACAACGCCGTCCGTCACCTCTCCCTCATCCTGCCCTTCGGTCGCAAACTCTACGACCCCAACGAGTGCCTGCCGCCGACAATCAGAGGAGAGCTAACCCTCAGAATCACAAACGCCGCATCCGGAACCGCCTGGGACGGACTGATAATGCAGATCGAAACCGTCGAGCTCCTGGACGCCAACCCGCAGCAGCACCTCAAATACACCACAATCACCAGCACTCCCACCAGCACAGGCGATTGGGACATCGAACTCCCGATAGGGCTGAAATACCTCGGAATCCTCATCTACAGCACCACCGTCCCCACCGGAACATCCTGGACCACCACCGTCGATAAGGTCACACTGCTCGCCGACAATGTGGAGCGCTACTACAGGGATGTCAACTGGGAGTCCCTCCACGGCATGCTCATCAACAGACTGTCGCCCGCTAACGCCTGGGGCGAGAAGTTCCACTACGTCCCCGCTGCTACAATCTCGGCAGGAGAAGGCGACACCGAAACCGAACAGCAGGACGATACCGATATCGCTAACTACGCCTACCTCGACTTTGACCCGCTCGGCGACGACAACTACCTCTTTGACTCCGCCGGACTCTCCAGCCTCGTCCTCAGAGTCACAGCGGGCGATACAAACGCCATACGCGTCATCCCCATCCAGCTAATGAGGCCTAGCTGATTGAGCTAGTTGAGTGTGCAAGCGCCAAACGCTCAAATCCGTTCACACGTGTGAAAAGCTCCAGGCCGGCGGCTGGCCGGCCCAGCGCTGGCCAGTCAGCCGGCCAACAACTTAGGAGGCGAGCCAAATGGGTCAGCTTTTCACCCTCCACTTCCACGACACAGTTGACCCGCTCTCGGAGAAAACGATCGTCTCCGAGAGGATCATGTTCCCCTTCCGAATTCATCGAATCTCAGCCGGATTCGCCCCCGGAACAAACCGACTCATGCTCATCAAGATCTTCGTCGCAGCTGACGACTCAGCGCCAGCTTCAGGCGAACCTGAAGGCGTCAACATTTTTGCGCAATACGGCCAGCGCGATTACATCACCGGCGACGACGAACTCCTCGAATTTCCGCATCAAATCGAAGTGCCCGAGCGAGGCATGTGGATCAAAGTCTACGCTAACAACCTGGACACTTACTCGCACACGATTGACGTTCACATAACGATCGAAAGGCTTGAGGAGGGAGCCTAAATGGCACAAGAATACACACGAGAACTCATCGTAAGGGAAGCCGTATCGCCCATCACAAACGTGATGGGTGATTTTAAGTTCAACGAGATCCCGGGCCCGCTGGACGCAGCAGGCGAGGAAACTTCAATAGTCCCTGGCCTTCTGGGATCGGACGGAAAGGCCGGGCGCGTCCTGAGATTGCGCACAACATCGACGGCGAACGACGTTTCATCAGCAACGCTAATCTTGCAGCCCAAGCCCGTCAAGAAACTCACAGCTTACCTGATCGTGCGCCCGTGCGACGGCACACGAATGGAGCAGCTCGACCTTGAGATCGCAATAGACGCGGACACCTTCAGAGCGCGGCTAGGACTGCGATACACCGAGGACTACGATGCAGAAGAGGGCGCGATATATCTCGAAACAGGATGGGGGACGTGGACACTGCTTGTGAGCGGCCTGCCGCTCCTGAACGCATACGCCTGGCACACCTTCAAGCTCGTAGCCGACCTGAACGCCGTAAAATACCTCATCGTCGAGCGAAACGGAATCCCATACGTAGCGACGAGCCTGAGCCCTTACAAGGTCGAAACAACGCCCTTCAGTGTCCAGGCGATTGCGACGATAAGGCTGACGAACCCGACAGGAGGCATCAACATCGCCTACATCGACCGCCTGACGGTCGTTGCAGGCGAGTAAAACCCAACCGACCAGGGCGGGGGGTTAACTGCCATGATGCTCAAATATCGCAATGTCGGTAAGCCGCAGGACGTCATAGCCCTGGCGCCGCGATCCGTAAGCAGGCGCCTGCGGCTCTATGCGCAGCACATCGGGGAAGACACGTGGTATCTCCCCGACTACACGACGACGACCAAGCACGTCCTGACAAGGGAGCCGGTGCCGGCCAGCCTCGCCAACGCGGATGACTACATCGAGGCCGCCGTCACCGCCACGAGCTCAACGCTCGCAATAGACCAGCGCTTCTATCTCGCCGATCTGCCGCCAACGCAGATCGAACCGGAGGGCATAGCACAAGCTCAATACGAGAGCTTTGTCTTCGAGGGGACCGTCCGCGTCGTCGCCCGCGTCGGCGCCAAAGGGGACGGCACCTACGCCACCTATATCGACCGCATCGTCATCTCGCTCGAGAAAGTAGACGACCAGAACAACTACACGTCCATCTTCACCAAAGACATCACGCTGAGCACGCCCCTCAGCAACAGTTCGACCAGCTGGCAGACCTGGGACTGGCAGATCCTGCGCAACATAGACCGCCAGCTCCTGAGAGCGGACGAACAGCTAGTCCTCCGAATCCAGATCTACGCCTACATGGACAGCGGCGGCACCGACCAAGCGGTGCGGCTCTACTTCACCCGGGGCTCCCAGGACACGTTTGTCGATCTCCCGATGGACGAGATCTAAGAGG
>Ga0190363_1001550_pt1 | contig 13546 bp, 24 predicted proteins | sample 48721867_MG_FD_161272 | JGI IMG/M metagenome (GOLD analysis project Ga0190363, IMG submission 161272) | Hydrothermal vent microbial mat bacterial communities from Southern Trench, Guaymas Basin, Mexico - 4872-18-6-7_MG | ecosystem: Environmental > Aquatic > Marine > Hydrothermal vents >...
CCTAGAAGGGGCTTTCATCATCAGGTAATGGATCACTCTTAAACCAAACAGCATCACGTATACTCCTAGGCCAGTACACGCATCGCCCATCCTCATCGCCAATAATTAAAGGATAATAGACTACTTTAACGCGCCCCATAACCCTCCACCTCCAGGAACCCTATAAGAGACAAACATATGGCATTGGATTAGTAAGCTCCCTAGAGCTAGCATGCCAGACGATATTTTCTCCAACACAACAACTCCCCAGACATTAACCAGGGGCTTAAAAAAGAGAGCTAAGCGAAACTATACATCTACTACAATACACTTAATTAATCCACACATAAGTAGCAAGCAACCAATATCTAGGATCATAGAGAAAAGTATGAGAAAACAACATAGAAGAATACGTAAACGAGCTTAAAGAATACATATGTTCTACACGAGCCTAGATAGGGGTTTAAGAGAAATGTATTGAGGGATCTATTACAATAAATTAAGGTCAAGCACGTAGGAAAGTCTATTGCTGGATAGGTTTCTCTTCATTATTGTTTGACTCAACTACTTTCACGTTTTATCAAGGCTTTATACATGTTGAGTTCTGATATTATCTCGTCTGGGTCCTTGAGTTTTATCCCTGGTATTCTCTCAAAGTGTTCTCTATTATACGTTGCTAGTGGTAGTCCATGTGATATACATGAAGCAGCTATCAGTATACCTGGGTCTGGTATAAGTACCCCCTTTCTACGTAGCTCAACGTATATTTCTGATGCTTTCTCTAAAACACTGTTATCTAGCCATATTATGTGGAAGCGGTACTCTAGTTCACGTTTAGCTCTACCTATATCTCTTCCTAGGTAAGCTAGCCCTCGTAGAAACTCGTAGAACACTATAACCGGAAGATACATGTTGTCTTCAGGTTCTATGTAACGTACTAGTTTTCTCCTCGAAAGCTCTATTAAAACATTGGTGTCAAGACACGCTTGCTCCAACTACTCCTACCCTCACTTACCAGGTTCTCTAGTAGCCTAGCCTCCTCATCTGTTAGTTCTAGTACACTCTCCTCCCGTCCACCTTGTATTGTAGTTGATGCTAGAGCTAAGAGAAACTCATCCCATGTAGTAGGCCTACCTATTCTTAACTCGTATATCTTCTTAGCTTTCTCCAACAACACCCTGGTACTTCTCCGAACACTAATGGTACTAGTATTGGGAGCCATGGCTTTAAACCATATAACTATGTAGTTACATAATTATATAAAGCTTAACACCAACCACCGGATAAGAAACTACACAACATAACAAGCAAACGGGGTAAGGAGCTCTAGCAGAAACAAACCTAGAGCCAAAACCAGCTTAGCTCAAACAACCCCGTAGAGATCATTATTAGAGAATGCGATTAGTTTAAGCCGCCATCAACTCTATGGGGTCTTAGCCTATAATTTCTAAGCTCTACTAGGACAACACAGAGAACTCAAGTACCAGCCATATAAAGTCCTAGTCTCTCTCATCTCCCTAACAGTCTTACCAGCATCTGTACGCACCTTAGGCTTAACTGGAACCACAGTTAAGGAGATCTCCTCGTTCTCCAACATCTTATTCAACGCCTTAATAACTAGGAGCTCGCTAACCTCCTCCTCTACGGCTTCCTCAACAGCCTTACTAAGCATCCTTAATCCCTTCTCACCTCCAACCTTCAATTTAAACTCCTCCCAAAGCCTACGGTCAACCACTATACTAGTCTTAACCTTATCAACCATACAATAAACCCTAAGTAGGGTAGAGAGTACATACACTATTAACGCTCACCCTACGCATTCACTACAATAAACTATTAACAAACACTAAATCCCCAAACAAAGAATTACAACAAAACTAAACTCAAGCCCAGACAAATCATAGAGTCAATGAACAAGATAAAGCAACAGGAAGCAGCCAAACAGAGAATAACCATAGGCGAATACCTAGACCTAATGAAACAAGAACAACAAAGAAACAACGAATTCAGAGCATACATCAAAATAATAAAGGAGATAGTAAAACAAGTAATAGAGAAATTATAAATTCGTGGATCTCACGATAACTAATTGGACTTTAGAGTTTTGTTTAAATCCATAGTTACTAGATTATTGAATTATTCTCATTCTTACTGGTTCTCTTAGTAGTATGAGATTTTTAGTGCTAGTTAATCTTTATGTACTTCCCTACATAGGGATAGGAAAGTTCAATAGGTATTTCAACAAATATATTCATGGAAGTCCGGGTTGAATCTAGCAGATAAGATTAGGGAGTATGTATTAAACGAGTATGTTCTCCCCCTAGCTAGACGGGGAGTAAGAACTCTTATAATTAAAGCCGGCAAAATTCATTATGAGCTAGGATTGGAAAATAGGGTTCCAGCTGTAGTTTCAGCTCTTTCTTCCAAAAAATTCATTGACTTATGCAATGAAAAGCTGGAAAAATTGGGGTTAACTATTAAACTCGTAAGAAAAGGAGGGTCAGCACAGAGTACTACAACAACACTCGTATACACCATAGATAGACTGGAAAAAGCTAGGGCCTTAGCAAAACCTTCACAAAGACAAACAAAGGAAACCAAGAAGTCAATGAACGAGGAGAAGGCTAGGAGAATAATAAGTGAATACCTAGGAATGCCACTCTACAAGGCCAAGTTGAACGTCTGCGGTAAGTACAAGGAGTTTGATATCGTAAACACAGGATCCAGGATAGTAGGAGATATCAAAGGCTTTACATTCAAAGGCCAAGTGGCATCAGCAGAATACAGTAACCTCATAGAATACCTTTTCATTATGGAGAGATTGGAGAAGTGTACGGGGGAGAAATGGAGGAAGATCATTGTAGGCTATGGTAGGAGGAAAATATTCGAAGACTTCGCGAGGAGATACAATCCCTGGCTCGAAGACCTAGAAATATACTTCATAGAAGAAGATGGTAGTGTACGAAGAATAAGGTAAATCATGCTAAGATAAGCCTAGAGTTTACTGTCATATCATATTAGGAAGATAGTAGAACTAGAAAACTAGCCGTGGATACGGATACTCATAGCACTACTTTGGATTACTCTATTGGTCTACTGTTTTCCCATAGGTTGTTGAAGTATCTTAGTGCTTCAATGACTGTTTCTGGCTTGCTTGTTAGTATCGCTGCTTCATAGTTGTATTGTAATCCGCTCTCACTCCAGTTATGACTACCCACAATAACCCACTTCTTATCAATTATTACTTCAATTATTACTATTTTGGCATGCAATCTAGTACTACTACGTGGATCTAGTTTCACTTCAACACCGTTCTCCTTTAGGAATACCAGCGTCTTGTAGTAATGACTCTTGGTATAATCATCTACTACTACTCTTACATCCACGCCCTCATTATGCAGTTTTACCAGCCTATACAGCAATATGTTGACTGGGTCGTCTTCTTCGTTGGGATCGTATTTCATGATGTACATGGCGACATACACTGATTCCTTGGCTTTGCTAAGCAGTTCTAGGACTTGGTCGAAGTATTCTCTGTCTCCCAGGAATTCCACTACGTATTCTGGCCCAACCGTAACAGTAGCTGTGGTTGTTACCGTTGTAGTTACGGTACTGGTTGTGATCATTGTATAGGCGGTGGTTAGCGTAGTAGGCCTAATACTCGTAATAGTGATGGTGGAAGTTGAGTTGCGGTAGAGGCTATATAGCTAGTTTCAGCCACAGTACTATAAGCCGTGCATGTGAGGGCAATAGTCTTCGTCTCAGTAACTGGGATACTTGGTGTAGAGACAATAGTAGAAGGCGTCAATGTAACTGTAGGAGTAACAGTGGAAACCAGCGACACGGTCTCAGTAACGGTTATACCTTGGGAGCCAACGCCAGCATCTATACCAACACCGATAACTAGTAAAATCAGTGCAAACAACGCGTAAACTATAAACCTAGACAAAACACGTCGCCTAATCCTAACGGGAGCCGGAAGTAAACAAGTCATGTGAAGCAATTCTCTGCAGAAATGCAACACTTTTGTCCTAACGGAGAGAAATGCTAAGGATTCACCTAATCTCGAGGGGTTGTAGAAGTACGCCACTCAAGGATGAGGGTATCGTCAAAATACTTATAAAGCGGAGATCCCGTGAAACCGTGAAGCCTCGTAGATGCAAGAACACATAGAGTTCATGGGGAACCAATAACTTTATTATATATTAATATCTTCTCTGCTTCTTGAAGAAGTCGATTGGAGAGGATAGTAAGGAGCGTTGTTACGTGTTATATCCAGTTATAACGAAACGCTTATGTCCTTCAAAGCCTTATCGTATAGTGGTGTATCTTCCTTGGCAAAATATGAAGTTCTGCACGATGAGGTAGTCAAGATTTTAAAACTCAAAGGTGACCCCGTAGGGTTTAAGTTATCCGAGAACCCGGTAAAGGGAGCTCCTAGATGGCCTAAGAATCTTGCTCTCTGCCAAGTCATTAAGTTAGCTGCTGTGTATGGTAAGACCGTTAGCGTCGACGCTGAAAACGTTGATGCATGTGTTGTTGGAACATATGTTCTTGGCTTCAAGGAGCCTCCCGGGGATTTGATAAAGAGGTGGGTAGAGGGTTTCGCATACACTAAGGAGTTGTTCGAGAAACTCGTTAAAGGAGTCCACGCTCTTCCTATGGGCAAGTACAAGTACGCTGTGTTTGCACCGCTCCGGGAGTTCGATAAACTAGGAGTAGACCCGGATGGTGTAATACTAATTGCTAACTCAACTCAGGCATACCTACTCCTAGTAGGCTACTTCGATAGTACTGGTGTAAAACCGTCTTCAGATTTCAATGGACACGCCGCTTGTGAAATAGTAGCAACGATAGCCCAAGGAAAAACCCCATGGCTCACGATACCTTGTGGCGGTGCTAGAGCAATAGCAGAAGCACAAGACGATGAGCTCTGGTTGGGCATGAAAGTAGAGGAGTTGGAAAAAACCATTGAGAGATTAAAGAAGGTAGGCCTAAAGTATCCACCGCCAATCTATCAGATGCTAATATCCCCGCCAGTGCCAGAACACCCATTAACACACCTAATAAAGAGGTAGACACAGCTACAAAGACCTTTAACCCATTAACCAATACTCAACTGTTTTTCCTCCTACCCCACAAATCAAAGAGCCCATTAAGTTTAAGATAACACTAGGATACTCGCCAAGTTACATAGACCATAACAGAAATTAGCAACAAATGAGATTTCCATACCGCTTAGGCTAGAAACATAGGATGAAGAATTTCTAGGGATTTTCCGTAAACTTAATATTAATGATTGTTTTAAGAGGTCTCTTTCTTTACGTACCGACATATGTCTTGTAAGCTGGATTTCTGGAAAGATGAATGGTTTTCCGTTGTTCTCGAAAATTTTTACGTTAATTCCATAAATTTTAGTTAGGTTTTCTACCGTTAACACGTCTTGGGGTTTTCTGTAGGCGGCTATTCTACCTTTGCTCATCAGTAAGACTTTATCAGATATAAGTGAAGCCATGTTTGGGTCGTGTTCGATCATTATTATAGTGATGCCTTCTCTTGCGATTTCTTTCAAAATATTTAAAACGATTATCTTGTTTCTTAGATCTAGATGGGATGTTGGTTCGTCAAGAAGTAAGATTTTTGGTTGTTGAGCTAAAGCTCTTGCTATGAGAACTAGTCTTAGTTCTCCACCACTTAACTGTGTGTAGGGTCTCTTTGCTAAATGGTTTAAACCAAGTTTATCTAGGATCTGGTAAGCGAGCCCGTAGTCTCTTTTGGATGGCGTTGAGGACCCTAGGTGAGGTGTTCTTCCGCTAACCACGATATCTATAACCCTGTATGGGAAGGCAGGCGTATGTGTCTGCAAAACATATCCAATAAGTTTTGCGAGTTCTTTTTCATTAAGCTTTGTGATATCAAGTGAATCAATGAATATGGCGCCTTTAGGCTTCAATAACTTGTTTAAACATTTGAGCAAGGTGGTTTTACCAGCACCGTTTGGGCCGAGTACTGTTTAGGATCTCACCTTCGTTAACCTCGAAGGATATGTCTTCCAATACTATTCTCTCGCCATAGCTGAACCTTAGGTTTCTAACCTTAACGCTATTCATGTAAAGCCCTCCTCATTAGATACAGAAACATTGGTGCTCCTACCAACGTGGTTATTATTCCAACGGGTATTTCATATGTCCAGATGGTTCTCGAAATCAGGTCGGCTACGAGCATAAATGATGCTCCAACTGAGATCGATGCCGGTAAGAGTGTCTTCGGATCCAATCCAACTATGGATCTAGCTATGTGTTGGGTTATCAAGCAGACCTAGCCTATTATCCCGGCTACGGATACGACTGAGGCTGTGGCGATAGATGCAAATAGTATTACGAGGAACCTCTCCCTCTCAACTCTAACACCGAGGGATCTTGCCTCCTCGTCTCCCATCGATAATAGGATATCCTCCATCTGAAGACTAGAAGGCCTAGAATCCCCATTGCTGCCAGTGGAGTAGAAACTAGTGTGTCCCTCCACGTTACTGTGTGTAGCCTACCAGCTATCCAGGCTACGGTTGTCTGAGTTTTCTCGGGTTCTACAAGTATCTGAACAAGTGATAACAGTCCTGAAAACAAGGCAGAAACTATTATGCCAGCTAAAACAATTGATATTGGTAGAAGCTGGCCCTGAAACTTTGATAATGATAGAGTTAGGACGATAGCTGTTAATGCGAAGAGAATAGCTAATGGCTGTGTTAGGAAGAAGTACTTGGTTCCAGCTAGGCTATCGATAATGCTGCTCCGAAAGCCTCACCTGATGCTATACCAAGTATGTATGGACTTACGAGAGGATTTCTTAGCGTTGTTTGAAGAGCTGCACTTGATATACCCATACAAGCCCTGAAGGTTAATGCTATGATCCCTCTCGGCAACCTAATATTGAAGATAATTACGTGTTCAACCAAGTTTTCATCGATTAGAAATGGAAAGTATATGTAGTACTTACCTATACATAGGTAGGTAATGAATAGCAAGATGGGCACTAAGAGTGAGAAGACGGGCTGCTTGAGTTGTTTTCCTAAAAACTTGGTGTGGTTCTCCCTAGCCTCTACGGCCATGGTTGTTCTCCTAATCGTCGATGTTCGATAACTTAAAGTCGTTCTTAAGCTTCGTGTAGAGATCATTGACATCGTAGACGAACTTGAATATCCTATTGACTTCCTCCTCAACATTGATGGAGCCGAACTTGTCTGGGTGGAATACTTTCGCGTATTGTAGGACACATACTATAAATCTTGTGGAATCCCAGCCAGCCCAGCCAAGTGTTAGTCTGTAAACCCTTCCCTCCTTTACAGCCTTGATTTGCTGCAAGTTTGGATCGTTTAGAATATCTTCTGGCATGAATTTCCCGAAACCGTGTAGTATTATTATGTCGGGGTTCCAGTGAAGCAGATCCTCGAAGCTCACGGTATACCATGTCTCTTTGTTGCCGCTGGCAACGTTTATCCCCTCGCAAGCTCTACGATATCGAAGTAGCCGATTGTTTTGAGTAGATCGAATGCGAAGGCTACACATACCCTGGGTTTCTCTGGATCCAGTATCTTCGAGGTTATGGATGTTACCTCGTATAGCTTTTGTTCAAGATATTTCCTGACTTCTTCGGCCCGCTTCTCTTTTCCAACGATTTTCCTATGAGTGTTATCATGTCGAAGCTTAGCTTTCTCTCCGGTGGCGGGTGCATTCTAACACATATGACTGGGATACCTAGGTCTCCTGGAGCTTGTCGGCGAGCACAGCGTCATCGGTTCGCATGAAGATTACATCCGGCTTCAGCATCGCAATCTTTTCTATGTTTAATGTATCTCTTATCGGGGTTCCTACATCGGTTATGTTCTTGATCTCGGGGAATGCTCTGGTTAGGATGGGCATGTTCTACTATAGGTGTCTAGGCCGACTATCTTGTCCTCAACGCCCAGCGCGAACAATGTCCTCGTAGTCTCGGGCCATAGGCTTACGATTCTCTCTACTCTAGCTGGAACCACGAACCTCTCTCCTAGCCTGGTCGACTATCTTTATCTTTGCTTCGCCTTGTTGGACTTCTTTAAGCTGTATAAATCCTACGGCTAAAGCTACGACTAATAACACGGCGAGTACTATCAAGACCGGCCTCACTCTACGTCGACCTCCATCCCTATCTCCTTGACTATCCTCGTGGTTAAGGGCAGTATGTTGACGAATTCTAACTCGCCGTACCTCTTCACGATGACTCCGGGGCTATGCATTGTTTGCCAGACATGACTTGCTCCATGTACATGTGCTCCTAAGTGTATGGCCCTGCCCCACCAGCCATGATCCATAGTGGTAGGAGTCTTGGATCATTCATCATACCACCAAAGGATATGTTACCGAGAAAGGGACTCTATACAAGGCGAGGGCGTTAAACTATGCGTTAGAGACCAGGGTGAAGGAGGGATTAGTGGGTGAAAACATATGGGTTTTTCTTGATGGATGAAGAGAGTATTGTTGGCAAGGATACTATCGTAGGTATTGTGAACTTTATTAGGAGGAGTAGAAGTACAGGAGAGCTTATCGGCCAAGGCAAAACAACAGCTAAGACAATGGAACATACCCTACCACAAAATAATATTCAGAACCCGGCGAAACCACACATCAAACCCCACATACAAAACCCGGCAAATAAGACAACTACTAAAACAATACAACATAGAAGCAATATACGAAGACAACCAGCAAACAATAAACCAAATAAAAACAATAAAACCCTAAACAAAGAAACTATCAACGACTATATATGCTCTACGTGTGTTTCTAGTTGCCTGCAAACTTCGTCTAGACAAGTCTTATCCACAGGGTATTTTAGGTGGCTAGAACACCTTCCAACAATACATAGGGGTATGTAAAGGGCTTCTATGAAGGGCTTAAAGCCTATTGATCTAGAAGACCTATACCAAGATAACCCCCTTAGACACTAGTATATTTGGTGGGAAGGAATGTCTGAAATAGAAGTGGAAGCTATTGTTAAAGGCGGTGTAATAATTCCGCTAAAACCTCTAAGTGGGTTAGAGGGCAAGAAAATTAAGATAAAGATAGTAGGTGTTGAGAGTATGGATGCTGAGAAACTGTATTCTTATCTAAGACTCTTAAGAGAGGGTGAAGACGCTGAGGAACTCTTCGAGATATAGTCAAGGAGACATTGTGGTTCTAGAGCTACCTTTCACCGACCTATTAGGTTCAAAACTAAGACCCGTTCTAGTGTTAAATACAATAGATCTAGGAGAGGATATCATAGTAGCGAAAATAACGAGTTCTCCGGGAAGACATAGAATAGCAATAACTCAGACAGACCTAGCTTTCGGTCACTTAAAGAAAGAGCCTAGCTACGTCGACTGCTCTAGCATATTCACAGTAGAGAAGAAGCTTATAATAAAAATAATAGGCAAACTAAAAATAGAGGCAATGGAAAAGGTAAAGGAAAAACTACGCCAAATATTCTCTATATAAAATTAAACCCAAAACCAATAATCAATAAACCAAACAATACCCACAAACAAAACAATAAAACCCTAGACAAGGAAGCCGTCATAAACCACATATCCACCAATACATTAAGCTTTAAGGGCTTTTGAAAACTATATTCATGGACCCCTAAAACACCCTTAGATAACATAGTATTAATTACTCTGTATACTTGGATTATTGATTGATAGAGGAATGAAGTTATGCGTAAGCATACATGTTACCTATTTTTTATTCTACTACCTCTCCTGCTATCAATGATTCACGTTGGAAGTCTTCACAGTGTCCGTGACGAGAACGTTAGTATCGTTCTAAGCTTTCCCGATAACGTTGACCCATGGGTTAAACGTAATGCTGATAGGATACATTCCCTCATAGAAGACATGGTTTCAAAAGCTGTAAGAATACTCGGTATCAAGGGGAACGTAAGCATTAATATTACCATACTGCCGCCTTGGTACGTGGAGAAGCTTGGCCGTAAACAATGGCCTGTATACCTAACGGAGACTGGTGTAATAGAATTCTACATACCATACGAGCAGAGAGCCCACATATTCTACCATAACATCACTGTGGACTATGAGAACCTAAACCACCTACTATCGGGGATAGCAGATGCTGTTAACATATACCTCGTTGTGAACCATATATCGCATTGGTGTAATGAGCTAACACGGAGGATGGCTGAAGGACTAAACCTATACCTAATACTAAACACCCTACCAACAGGCAACCTAGAAATGAAGCTAACAGGATACCCACACGAGTTCACAGTTTACATGATAGACCATGGAGTATACGCGCCCATCAAGGAGTTGTTTACCAGGTATTCTGGATCAGTAGAAGTATACCGATGGGAGTTCGAGAGCTTCACATACTGGCTCATCAACAAGTACGGTGTAGGAAAATACATCGAGTTATACAAGCTAATGTGCAGGAAACCCGGCATAGAGTACTTCAAGGACGTCTACGGGTTAAGCCTAGATGAACTAGAACAACAATGGCTGAAACACCTAAGAGAAGAACATATGTACGATGAAGACTACGAACCACCATTCATACTACTAGCACTAGAGAACACCACAATAATATACGATGACAACTACCCACTAGAAGAAATAGCCCAGCTAATCAAGACCACCATGCTATTGAAATACACTTCAATGTACTCCACGAACAACAGGATAGTAGTTAAACCATACTCTAAGGTAAAGGAGAACCTAATGGAAATAATCAAGAAGAACAACACACTAGTAATCACTGTAACACAAAGCCCACTATTCAAAACAATAACACGTATCCTAGGAGAAGACAACATAGGATACTGTGAAAAAGGATTCAAGTTCATAAACAAATGCTACACCAGTAAAAACGATGCACTAGTACTAATCACCCACACCAAACACGGCAAAGCCCTCGGAGTAATCATAGGCAACAACGCTAACGCACTAGCAAGATACATAGAGAAACATCAAGTACCCACAACTCACCCATTGGCCTCTGGCTGCCTATACACCAACAATTCAAGATACATCATATTCCCACTAGCCCTAAAACACATAGAAACAAGCCAACAAACCCCGGAAACATACAACTATTACGTAATAATACTGGTAATAGCGGTACTAGCCTTAACCATACTCACATACATCAAGATAAAACATAAAAGATAAACACCAACACGATACCTCCCAAAAACCATCCCAACACCAAACAAACCGTACAATATAGGTATACATGAACATACAACAGTATTTACTATACATTCATAGCGATATGATAATATAGGAAGCCGACTATGCCCTCCTCGCTACCTAAAGAACACGTGCTTCAATAACCCTACACTTGCTTCTAAGATTTCTACCGCGTCCCAAGGGTATTGGAGAATGTTCCGGAGTATTTTATCCATACAAAGATTAACTAAAGATTATCTTCTACTACATTAGTCATTTACTGCTGGCTCTAATCTAAATTTGTGTAGTCCTGACCCTTCATCAACGCCTAGGTACACTAGTCTATACTTTGGTGGTCTCCTCTTTGGCCACTTACTTGCTCCTAGTCTTTCAAAGTATTCTTTGAAGCACTTTCCCCGTAGCTCAGGGCAACCTCTGCGGAATGACCGTGAAATACTCACTTCACAGACCTCACCAGTATCACTGAATTCCACGAGGATCTTAGCGGCTCCATTGATTATCCGTAGTATCATCGACAAATATCTTTTTAGGATCCTAACACCATATGTCGCTCCTTTCCAAGCTGAGCATATAGCATAGATTCTTGAACCGATACCAGTTATCACTATATCACCTTCTGAGACTTTTCGGGGTTTTCAGCACACGGCGTTTTATGAAAAAGAGCTAATTTACGCTTGCGATGCAGCAGACTCCCTGCTCCTGTTTATAAAGCTGCCGCCAAACTACCAAACTAACAGAACACATTACGCTACAGTAAATCTTGTAACCAAAACACCCATAGTGAACACAGATTCAACGAAAAGAAAAACACAATAATAATTACAACAGATGAAAACAATCTCACAAAACTAATCCGACAAGCTTCTTAAAGAAGCACAACATTAAGATTATGCTTCTCGAAGAATCTATAATTTCATAAACATACATTACCTACTACATTTAAATAAAACAAGCGAGAGTCTTGTGGTAGTACCAGTCGCGGATTATCTTAGATACTTGATCTAGAGCAAAAATGGATTGAATGCAAGGCTTTATAAACTAACCGAGTGGCTAGACTTATGGATGGAAAAGAAAACAAGAGGTATATCTAGAACAATGACTCTCGTACGTATTCATGATGTTGAGAAGGAATTATACGAGTATAGGTTAAGTACATAGTGTAAGTGTACCGGGCTTGTTCGTGAATGCATACAGTTAAAGTATAAAGGAGAAACGATAACTGTTTGCTCAAAAGATAATGAGATTATAGTATACTCGAAGGAGAAGTTAAACTCAGATGAAGTATTATACATTACACAAAACCTTTGTGAATGCAAAGCTCAGATTAAGACCCCTAAGAGCATAGGTAACAGTAGTAAGCCCTATAGGCTTACAATATTACTAAAAACAACATCAAATGCAGTATGCTCTATCATAGGACTTGCGATAGCGGCAAAGAATCCTTTGATAGGCATGACGTTAACGTCTTTCTGTGAAAGCATATCAGAAGTCATAGCCGAGTTCAGCCAAATAAAACTACGCAACACAGACCAACCTCCATAAACCAAACAAGGACCAACAACCTAATGTATAAACACTAACCATACACCTATAACCAATAACCAAATCCAGAGACCTTAAGTAATATACTCAGATCGCTAAACTAAACCTTCATCGCCCTCAAACTACTTCAATTACTAATGATTAGTGTAGTAAGTTGTTATGATTACATTCTACTCACTTAAGGAGGATTCTGTGGGCTTCTACTCTACCTAGAAGTATCGTTATATCACTCGAAGTACGCGTTAACGAGTCTTGCTATATCATCTATACTGCTTACATTACCTGGTTCAACTATTCTCATGATCTGCCTTACTGCACCGGAACTACTTACACCGTAGACTACTCCATTTAGTTGTGGGAAGGCTTGTTTAAGTCTACTCCTAGCTCATCAGCCTAGCAGAAAGCAATAATATAATTATAAGCGATACACCTAAGGCTACAGCCAATATATTCGCTTGTGCACGCACTCTCTTACCCATTAACAGAGAGATTAACGGGAGAAAACCATCGAAGATCAGGGTTTTATAATAGTTTAATTAATGCTTAATTAACATGTTCTGGTGGTGAAAGTATAAAGAAAACTAAAGAAATAAACCGTTAGACCTTTAAACATTCTTCATGTCTAGTATACAAATAATATTGTGATTAAGTAACCAAAGGATATCGTCAGTCTTATCTCATTTTCACGTTGAGATAAAATTAACATAAGCTCCATGAGGGAATTGTTATCGCATTTTCTACTTCTCCGCAACATGAGTTTTCAGAGAAGCTTTACTTAGATAATATAGTAGCTGTTTACGTACTTCC
>Ga0190363_1001553_pt1 | contig 13534 bp, 13 predicted proteins | sample 48721867_MG_FD_161272 | JGI IMG/M metagenome (GOLD analysis project Ga0190363, IMG submission 161272) | Hydrothermal vent microbial mat bacterial communities from Southern Trench, Guaymas Basin, Mexico - 4872-18-6-7_MG | ecosystem: Environmental > Aquatic > Marine > Hydrothermal vents >...
GGCTACGACTATCGCCGCCTTTCCGCCGGACTTGAGAACTCTGAACATTTCCCCGAGGCAGAGGTTCATGTCGTAGAAATAGGCTTTTGCAACTTCTGGGAGGTTCAGCTCGGGAAATAGGTCAACTACGTTTTTAGGATTTAACCCGAGGTAGGATCTAATGGGATCTATTTGGACATCTCCGAAGAACAGCTCATACTCGATTCGGTAAACCTTCGTGTACTCTATCTTGTTTAGATAGGGCGGCGAAGTAATTATCACGTCGAATTCCTCTTCTTCGAGGAAATCCATTTTCCTGGCATCTCCTAGATAGACCTCGAGCCTGCAGGGCTTAAAGTTCATTCGCTTAAGATCTCTGATCATTTTCTTAACCACTCTTCTGAAGAACTTCCTGAAGGGTGGGACAGGTTTCTTAACAACTTTTAGTACCGCTCCATCCTTATACGCGAATGAGACCTTCATCGCTGCGTTCATTAATGCTAGAGTGAAGAAATTTCTTAAAACAGGGTTTTCCAGCTCCCTGATCTTTTCCCTGAAAAATATTATGTCTTCGAGCGACGGCTTGAGGAAAAACCGTTTGACGAAGCCGCTGACCTCAGATAAATCAGGCTTTCTAAAAGGCTGACCGAGAATCCGTCTAGCACTTTCCCTCAGTTTCTCCAGGTCGTAATCAGCGATCTTCACTTGAGCGACAAAAACCGCCAGCGGCGCAACATCAATTCCAACTCCGTCCACCCCGACCTCCTTGCACGCCAAGAGAGTAGTACCAGAACCCACGAATGGATCTAAAACCCTATAACCGGGCTCGACCCCAAATTCCTTGAACATTAAGTGGACGAATTCTCGGGAAAAGCCTTCCTTAAAGAAAAAACCAGTTATAGATTGGGGTCTGCTTGTTAGGGACAAATGTCACGAGCTTTCCGAGCTCCCACCGCTCCTCAACCACGACCATTTTTCAATTAAATGAGAAGCACGCTTCCTTTAGAGTCTTCGGATCTTTCAGCCGATTATCCTCAGAATCACCGCCGTCTCTGTATTCTTAACCCCTTCAACGTTTCTGATCAGGTCTATTCTGTCGTTGAGCTCTCCTATGCTTGGAGCGGATAGGATCACTATGGCGTCGAATCTCCCCGTTAGCTCATATACTTTCTCAACACCCGTCACTTTAGTTATGTTTTCGACGATTTGCTTGGGAGAGCTTCCTTGATCGAATTGGATGAAAGTGACGGCGCCGATCCCGTATCCCCGATTGACTTCGACCGTGAATTTCTTGATGACTCCCCTTTCTTGGAGCAGCCTAATCCTTCTTCTAACAGCGCCCTCCGAGAGCCCTACCTTTTTTCCGATATCTATAAAGGACATTCTGCCGTCTCTCTGCAAGAGCTCAATTATCTTGTAGTCTATGTCGTCTAAAAATCTCCATTCAGCTGGCATGCTTAATGAGCAGAGAATGTCCTAGATTAAAAGCTTATGCTTCTCGAAACTTTTATTTGCATCTAGGCGCTCGAATCCGGCATGGAAGAAGGCGAACCGCTCGTATATATCGATGGAGAATTTTATCCAAAAAGCAGAGCAAAGATATCCGTTTACGACCACGGCTTTCTCTACGGAGATGGAGTCTTCGAGGGAATAAGAGCCTATGACGGGATAGTCTTCAAGCTTAGAGAACATATAGATAGGCTCTACGACTCGGCGAAGGCGATAATGCTCGACATACCCTTAAGCAAGGAAGAGATGATAAACGCCGTCCTAGAAACCCTTAGGAAAAATAAGCTAAAAGATGCTTACATCAGGCTCGTCGTAACCCGCGGCGTCGGAGATCTAGGGCTCGACCCTAGAAAATGCAGTAAGCCGAACGTGATCATAATCGCCGAGCCCGTTCTCACCCTCTACAAGAAAGAATCAAAGCTCAAAGGCCTCTCCCTGATAATCTCATCGGTTAGACGAGATAGGGTCGATGCGACGACCCACCAGATAAAATCCCTAAACTACCTGAACAGCATTCTAGCAAAGATAGAGGCGATAACCGCGGGCGCGGACGACGCCGTAATGCTCGACGATAGAGGATTCGTAGCCGAAACATCCTCGACAAACATCTTCATGGTCAAGAACGATAAGATAATCACTCCTCCACCGACGACCGGAGCTCTCCCAGGCATAACCAGGAGCTTCGTAATAGAACTCGCGAGGAAGCTCGGCTACCAAGTCGAGGAAAAAGACGTAACCCCCTTCGAACTCATCACAGCGGACGAAGTATTCATGACCGGAACAGGGGCGGAGATAATTCCGGTAACCAAGATAGCTGGAAGAGCCATAGGAGACGGTAAAGCCGGGAAAATAACCATAAAATTAATGGAGGAATTCGAGAAAGAATGCAGAAACCCCGCAAACGGAATCAAGATCTACTCCGAGTAGAGCCATCAAGAAGAAGTATCAGGCAGGGTTGAATTTAGGAGAGGTGATGCGTGTGATATACCGTATCCGGATAATTATTTTGATAAAGTTATAGCGAGTTTTGCAACTCACACGATTCATAATCGGAGGAGAGATAAAGCATTCAGAGAGATGATAAGGGTGCTAAAGCCGGGCGGTGTTTTAGCGTTACTTGAACCAAAGAGCGATCGATGGATAAAGTGGAAAATCGATGAGGAACTTAGGAGAAGGCTAGGAGAGATGGGTTTGGAGAACGTTGAATTTCACCCAATAACCATAACGTATCCCAAGAAGAGAACAGTCTACATAATAAGGGGCGTAAAGAAGGCTGAAATCTGAAAAACCCCACTTTAGACGCTGGATTGAGAGATGACGCGGCGGGAGGGATTTGAACCCTCGAGGCCCGATGGGCCACAGGCTTTCCAGAGTACTCCAGGCCTGCCCCTTACCAGGCTAGGGTACCGCCGCTACCTCGCTTTAAGGTATAGTTATATTAAAACCATTTTCAGAATCGTTCATCTTATTCTTCTTTTCCCTCCCTTCCAGATCGGCGGATAGGTTCCCCGCTTCATTATTACTCGCTCGGTGTCCACGGCTATTCCGCGGTCTTTTTCCACGATCTCCTCCGCATTCATCCTGCTTCTTCCGAGGGCGACTAGTTCTCCTTTAAGCGTCATCATGGCCACCACGTCATTTCTCTTGACCAAGTTCTCGAGCTTGGCTATTCCGCCGACGGCGAGGTTCGCTCCGTGACATATAGCATCCACCGCCGTATCGAGTAAATAGATCTTGGGAAGATGCCTCACGGCTTCCTCAATGGGCTTCAGTATTTTCCTCAAGGATTTTTCGCAGCCATTTTCCTTATACGCCTTCAACGCTCCATAAAGATCCAAGAGAGTTGAGCAATCCTCCTCCGAGAAGGGACCGGCCCGGGTTCTCCGCAGCTCCTGCATATGTGCTCCACATCTCAAGTACAATCCGATATCATGGCAAAGCTTCCGGATGTATGTGCCGCCTGAGCAAGCCACTTTAATCAAGATGTTTCTACCGTCTCTTTCAAGAAGCTCGATCCTGTATATCGTTCTCGTTCTTAGCATCCTTGAAACACTGGACCTGACCGGGGGAACTTGGTAAATCTCTCCCGTGAAGAATCGAATCGCCTCCTCGAGCTTTTCATCTGATACTTCTCCGTGAAGCCTCATTATGCACACGTATTCTTTTCCACCTCTCATCACGGCTCCAGCGCATTTAGTAGCATCATTAATCAATATTGGAAGAACCCCAGAAACCGCTGGATCTAGAGTTCCCCCGTGACCCGCGCGCTCGGCGTTCAAAAGATCCCTAACCGTAAACGCTATCTCGTGGCTCGTAGGCCCCCTGGGCTTATCTATGTTTAGGATACACGTTTTCAAGAGCTCCTCAGTCGATCTCCCGTATGGATCTCCTCCGTAGTCGGGATTTGATTCCGCATCAACTCTGACGAGTATCTCTCGCTCGATCTCCCAAGGAGGCTTAGCAGCTTCGGCGATCATCCAAGAAAATAATTTCGCGCGGTCTAAAAACCCTTCACGCAATCAGGGCTTTCGGCTCGATCTCCGTCTTCTGCTTCATGTATTCGATTAGACCGGCGTTCTCCAAGGCCTTCATTACTTCTTCGTCGCTCGCGTTCTTCTTTATCTCGATCTTATGAGGCGTGAAGGCGAGATGCGCTATATTCGCCCTTCTCCTCCTGACTCCCGTTAAATCCTTTGGACCTGTGACGGTGACGAAGTTCTTGTCCACGACGTCGACTATGACGCACTTCCTCCCCGCTTCTCTTCCAGCGACCTTTACAGCGATTCTTCCTATCTCCTCGATCATCGCAAAGATTTTTCATTCATTTGAGTATTTTATCTTATCTCTGAACTTCGCCGCGCTAAGTATTTGATCAGGCTTGATGACGGACACTCCGGTAAGGGCTCCCACTATTTCTATCAAAATCACCCAGTCCGGATTTTTCAAATCAACCCTTCGATTCACGTTCTTCGCGGCGGCCTCTATTATCTCTGAGCTTGAAAGCGAGGTATGCCTCTTCTCGATGGTTATTCTAAAGCTCGCGTTCTCAGGAATTCTCGCCGACAACTTCTCCACAGCCTCCGATATCTTCTCTAAATTGGATTCGACGACCTCCTCGATGGGTATGAACCTCATCAGGTTTCCAATTCTCCAAGGCTCTTCTCTCAGGACTCCCTTAACTTTCTCGATCACGTCGAAGGGATCAAGCTTTGTCCTAGCAGTTAAGAGACCTGAAATACCCGTCACCGAAACTTCGGGTGAATCGTCGCCGAAAAAGATCAATAGATCCTCTAACTCTATGGCGGCTAAATTCTCCCGCCCTCTAGGAGCTGTGACTATGAGATTAAATTTCCTCACAGCAGAAAGACGGCTTAAATGGTTATATAAATTCATTCCGAAAAATTCTTCAAACCTCAGGCACTATGCCCGGAATTCTCGGGAACGGCTGGACTTCTGCGATGTGCCTTGCTCCGACGACGTAGGCAACGAATCTCTCCACTCCCAGCCCCGCTCCGGCGGATGGCTTAAGCTTCCCCTCTCGAGCTAAATCTAGGAGAAAGCGGTATTGCTGCTTGTCTATTTTATCCCTCTCGATTTTTCGAATGAGCTTATCATATTCGTATTCTCTTTCCGCCCCGGATATCACTTCGCCGAAGCCTTCGGGTAAGATGAGGTCGAAGTTTCTCCATTCCCCGGCTTCCTCGTCCTCGTAATCGTAAAATTCCCTAGGGATATCCGTTACCCAGATGGGGTTCCTCGATTCGGAGGCGATTTTAGATCCCCATTCGCTTCCGTACTTCTCCTCGAGCTCTCTCCTCTTGTAGACTTTAAACGGGGTTTCGGGAACCTCCAAGCTTCTGTTCAGGATTTCCAATTCCTCTTTTAGATCCGATTTAACTGCTCTTATCGACTCTGCTATCAATTCCTCGTACAGCCTGAAGACGTCTTCCATTTTGCCGTGAGCTATTTCGACTTCCAGCTGAGTGAACTCGTAGAGATGCTTCCCCGTCCGCGCCCTATCTCTCTTCTCTATTCTGATGTTCGGCGAAAGTATGAAAAACTTCTCCGGCCCAAGCGAGACGAGAACCCTCTTATGGACGATCATGCTCTGCATTGCTCTGACTTTCTCGCCGTAGATCTCGATCTCGATTCGCTTCTCGATGCTGAAATCCGGGTCCGGCCAAAGCGGGTCGGTCACCTTCGAAAGGATTACTGGGAGAAACCAGTAAAAGCCCTTGCTTAGTAAAATCTCGATCATGGTCTTCAGTATACGGGTCTGGATCCTGAAAATCGTCAGCTTCCGCTCGTCCATGGACTCTCTGAGCGATGAATTCTTCAATAACCCTATTTCCCCCGTTAGTCCCATCATCTTGATCTACCGCTGCTCAGCTAATATTTGTCTTTTCAACGGCAAAACCGTCAAATTGCTTAGATTTCACCAGCTTAGAATACATGGGCCCGTCACTTAGTCGGAGAAAAGCGAAGCGTAAGAAGCCTAATTCCTTATCACTTATCCTGAGCCGAAGTATCATGGGCATGAGAGAGCGTATGCGGGGATTTAGAGAACTCGTCACCGTTCAAGCCGCGGTCGCTAGGCTCAGAAGCTCAATAAGCCATCGAATTAATGAGCTGGAGGAAGTTGATCTACTGTCCGCGCCTGGGAGAATTTGCGGAGAAGAAGTCCTCGCTCCAAGCGATTCACCTCCCTTTGATAGAAGCGCGATGGATGGATACGCCGTGGTCGCCGAAGATACCTTCGGAGCATCGCCGGTGAACCCGATAGAGCTGAAAATTTTGGGAAAAGTGGAGGCCGGTATGAAGCCTTTTGATCTTCCGAAGCTCGAGAGAGGAATGGCTATTGAGATCTCCACGGGAGCGCCCATTCCACCGGGAGCAAGCGCGGTCGTTCCAGCTGAATTCGTTAAGAAGAAGAATCATTTGATCGAAGTCTATCAGCAAGTTCACCCTCATCAGAACATCTCGAAGCAGGGGGAAGATTTCTCCAAGGGAGAATTGATCCTGAAAAGAGGGGAATTGATAAAGCCTTGGCACATCGGTGCAGTCGCGTCTTTTGGAATAACGAAATTAAAGGTCCTCAGAAAGCCGAGGATAGCATTGCTCTCCACGGGAAACGAGCTCATAGAAGCCGATTCTCCGAGAGAACCGGGATTAATTTATAACAGCACTAAACCCATGCTTGCGGCGATGCTGAGCAGCGTCGGGGCTCAGCCCATCGATCTCGGAATCGTTAGAGATGATATAGATGAGATAAAGCGGAAAATCGCGGAAGGAATTCGAGAAACCGACGGAGTGATAGTCACGGGTGGAACAAGCGTCGGCGCGCGGGATCTGGTTCCAGAAGCGATATCGAAGATAGGGAGAATAGAGGTTCACGGCTTGAGCATTAGACCCGGAAAGCCCACCGGGTTCGCTATAGTCGATGGAAAACCCGTCTTCATGCTTTCGGGATTCCCTGTGGCCGCGTTAATTGGATTCCAAGTTCTCGTTAAACCGGCGATCGAGCAGTTACTCGAATGCAGATTTGATCCACTCCCCAAGATAAGGGGTAAATTAACTAGGAGGGTCGCGTCGCCCCCTAGGATAAGGAGCTTCGTCAGGGTGAAAGTGTTCATGGGAAGAGGTGGAGAAGTTCTCATAGAGCCTCTTAGGGTTACGGGATCGGGCATACTCTCGACCTTAACGCGCGGGAACGGGGTCTTAGTGATCCCTGAAGATTTAGAGGGATACGAAGAGGGAGAGGAAGTTGAGGTCGAATTGTTTTCCCATTTAACTGAATCTGATGAGAGGGGGAGAATTTGAGAAAAATTTTTCATAGGCTCCTTAAGCCCGATGAAGTCGTTAGAATAGTAGCCGAAAGAGTTTCGCCTATCGGGGTTGAGAAAGTAGATCTCCTAAACGCTCTCGGAAGAATCCTTGCATCGGATATCGAGGCGAAAACCGATTCACCGCCTTTCGACCGCTCGCTCGTAGATGGATACGCCGTAAAGGCTGAAGACGTCTATCAAGCAGACGAAAGTACCCCCGTGGAACTGAAACTCGTCGGATGCGTCGAGATAGGTGAAGCTCCGAAAATCGAGTTAAAGCGGGGCGAATGCGCTGAAATCGCTACAGGAGCTCCGATACCTCCGGGAGCAAATGCGGTGGTGATGATCGAGTACACGAAGAGAATCAATGACCGGGTTCGATTTTTCAGAGGCGTTAGGCCGGGTGAAAACATAGGTCAAACCGGATCCGACATCACGGCCGGAGATATAGTTATGAAAGGAGGCAGAAAGCTCACGGCGAGGGAAATCGCGGCTCTAGCAGCTCTCGGATATCTCGAAGTGGAGGTCTATAAGAGGCCTAGAGTAGCTCTTTTCTCGATCGGGAGAGAGCTCGTATCGCCGTCGAGCAAGCTTGAATATGGGAAAATCTACGACGTAAACAGTTACTCGATAAATGCCATGTTAAAAGAACTCGGGTTCGAATCTCATTTCCTCGGAATCCTACCCGATGATCGAGAAGCGATCTACCAGAACCTATCAAAAGCGCTAGAAGAATACGATGTGGTCGTCACCTCTGGAAGTACATCAGCCGGATTAGGAGACGTGGTCTATCAAGTCTTCGAAAACCTCGGCGAGGTGCTCGTGCATGGAATAAGAGTTAAGCCCGGTAAGCCGACGGTGATAGCCATTTCGAGAAATGGCAAGCTGATGATCGGGCTACCCGGCTTTCCCCTTTCATCGATGATGATCTTCATCTCAATAATTAGACCGCTTCTCCTGAAAATGCTGGGGTTAAAAGAGAAAATTGAAAGATCATCGATTTCCGCGAAGCTGCCGTTCAGAATCGACGCCGGTGGAAAAACCCACATGATTCCAGTTCAACTAGTTGAAACATCCAGCGGAGTGTCCGCGTATCCGAAGTTCTCGGATTCGGGGTCAACATCGACCCTGCTTGAATCCGACGGGTTCATTACCATACCCGAAGAGAAACAATACTTGGATGAAGGCGAGATCGTTGAGGTAACGCTATTCGGAGAATTAAAGCCTCCCAGCGTCTACATAATTGGAAGCCATTGCCCCGGAATAGACGTGCTCCTAGACTTGGCGGAGATCGCGGACGCGAAGATAATCAACGTGGGCTCTTTCGCAGGCTGGATGGCTTTGAAGAGAGGCGAAGCCGACATCGCCGGAACTCATCTGCTCGACGAAGAAACCGGGAGGTATAACGTTCACATGCCGGCTAGGCTGGGAATAGAAAGCGAAGTTGAAGTTTATGGAGGCTACATAAGAGAGATCGGCTTCATAGTTTCTCCCGGAAACCCCAAGAAGATCAATGGCTTCAAGGACCTGTTAAGGGACGACGTGATTTTCGTGAACAGAGTAAAGGGATCAGGCATAAGGACGTTCATCGATATCCAGCTGAAAAAGTTAGGCGTTAAAGAACCCGAGAAAGAGATAAAGGGATACACCTATCAAGCGAGAACGCATACGGCGGTGGCCGCCGCTGTCGCGCACGGCAGAGCGGATGTCGGAGTTGGAGTGGGATACGTCGCGAAATTTTATGGACTCGAGTTCATTCCGCTTGCAGAAGAACGCTATGATTTCGCCGTTAGAAAGGATAGAGCTTCAAAGCCTTCGGTTAGAAAAATTATTGCGACATTGGGGAGCCGCAAATTCGCTGAAGAGATTCGAAAGATGCCGTGTTACAAAATACATGAGAAAACTGGGCGGAGAATTTTCCCATAACACTTTTATAGGTTTTAATCTCTCACAGAAATGTGGTCAAGATAAGTGGATATGCAAATAAGATAGCTTGGGTTGATCTCTCCGAGAAGAAAGTCGAATACCTCGAAGTTGATGAAGAAGATGCTTTGAAGTTCATCGGCGGAAGAGGCCTCGGCGGAAGAATATTGATGAAAAACTGTGTCGGAAAAGATCCTCTATCACCTGAAAACATCCTCGCCATAATGACCGGGCCGCTGACCGGCAGCGACGCATTGATGGCCAATAGAATAACCGCGGTGACGAGATCTCCTTTAACGGGAGCATTCGCCGATAGCCACTGCGGCGGATACGCCGGGCCGGCTCTGAAGCTGGCGAAGCTTGATGGAATAGTTTTGACCGGGGCGTCTGAGGAACCTGTATACCTCGTTGCGAAGAACGGCGCGGTCACCATTGAGAACGCGGGAAAACTCTGGGGCAAAACAACCTTTGACGCCTATCGAGCGATTAGGAAGAAATATGGGGCTAAGGCGGTCTTTTACGGCATAGGACCAGCTGGAGAAAACCTAGTCCTGTTCGCTAACGTAATGCACTTCAGCAGGTTCGCGACAGGCGGAAGAGCTTCGGGCAGATGCGGAACTGGAGCCGTGATGGGGAGTAAGAAGGTCAAGTGCCTAGTCTTTTTATCCGATATGAAGAACAAGCCCGAGCCGGCTAATCCAAGTGAGTTCAGGAAAGCCCTTGCAAACGCAATAAAGAAGATCGAAGAAAGCGACATAACCGGCCCTAAAAAAGGCGGATTATCTCTGTATGGAACCAGCGTGCTCGTCAACGTCATAAACGAGATCGACGCGTTCCCCACTAAAAACGCTAAGCAAACTCAATTTGAGCGCGCGTATTATATCTCCGGAGAAAACTTCAGGGGAACAATCTTGAAGAAGACGCCCACGTGCTACAAATGCCTCGTCAGATGCAAGAGAGAATCAGCGGTGAAAGATGGGAAATTCAAGCACAGGAGCGAGGGCCCGGAGTATGAGACCGTTTGGTCCCTCGGAGCCATGATCGGGTTGGGTAACATCGAGGCGGTCTCTTACCTGAACTACCTGGCGAACATGTACGGACTCGACACCATCGAGCTGGGCAACACCCTCGCGGTCGCGACGGAAGCATCCGAGAAAGGATTACTCCAAGAAAAAGTGGAATGGGGAGACGCGGACAAATACATTGAGCTGATCAGAAAGATTGCATACAGAGAAGACGAGATAGGGGACATGCTCGCCGACGGCGGCGCTGCAGTGGCCGAGAAGCTCGGCGCTCCTGAGCTCTCGATGTCTGTTAAAAGGCTTAGCATACCCGCCTATGATCCCAGGGGCCTGAAGGGTATGGGCTTGACCTATGCGACCTCGAACAGGGGAGCGTGTCACCTCCGCGCGTACGCTGTTTCTTCAGAGGTGTTTGGAATACCGTATAAGACCGATCCGCTGACCTATGATGGGAAGGTTGATTTGGTCATAATGTTGGAGAGGCTCTTCGCCTTCGTCGACAGCTTGACGATGTGTAAGTTCAGCACGTTCGCCCTCGATAAGGAAGACCTCGTAGCGCTGTACTCGACCTTTACTGGGGTGGAGATAACGGTCGATGACTTGGAGAAGATCGGGGAGAGAATCTGGACTCAGGAGCGGTACTACAACCAGCTTCACGGATTCTCTAGAAAAGACGACATTCTGCCGAGGAGGTTCTTCGAAGAATCATCGTCAAAGGGAGAAATATATGACCGGGAGATATTTGAGAAGATGCTTGACGAGTACTATGAAAAGCACGGATACAACCCCAACGGAACGGTTCCGGAGGAGACTTTGAAGAATTTGGGAATCCTCTGAACTTACATCCCCTTTATTTTCGACCGCACACCGGGCACTTAGGATATCGTTTAATATCTATGCTGTAAAACGAGAGAGTCTCACCGTCCACCACGAGAAGCTTCCCGCGAGCAGGTTTCCCGAATCCGGTCAAAAGCTTTATCGCCTCAAGCCCCTCCAATACCCCGATCAGTCCCGGCAGCGGGCCAAGCACCGGTACGACATCAAGCTCCTTAGGCTCGTGAGGAATCAAGCATCTGAGACATGGACCTCTGTGAGGAATTATGGTCATCAACCTCCCCTCAGCGGCGTAAACCGCTCCGTGAATAAATGGCTTCGATTCCTCGATGCACGCCTGGTTTATAATGAACCTAGTTTTGAAATTATCTTGACCATCGACCACCAGATCCACGCCGTCGAGTAGCTCATGGATATTTGACTCGGTTATTCGCTCCTGAACGGGCTCCACTTCGATCCCCGGGTTAAGCTCTAAAAGCTTCTTCGACGCCGTCAACGCTTTAGGCTTTCCCAAATCGCTCGTTGAGTACAGAATTTGCCTATTTAGGTTGCTGAGCTCAACCTTTCCATCATCAACTATTCTCAGCTTCCCAACTCCGGCGGCCGTCAAATATATCGCCGCGGCCGATCCTAGTCCTCCTACCCCAGCGATTAGGATCTTTGACTTCATCAGTTTTAGCTGAGAATCGGTTCCGAAGATTGGTATTCGTATCTGCCTGTCATATCTCTCAAGATCTTCTGCGGATAACTTCTCCGTCTTCAGCCACCTCCAACGGGGGGTATGAACGCTATTACGTCCCCGTTCTTAAGCTTCGTTCTCAGCCCATCTAGATAAATTATCTCTCTGCCGTTCACGAGGATCTTTATGTTCGGATTAGCCTCACCCGTTTCCTGAAGCTTTACGTTGAACTTGAACCTCCTTTCCAATATTTCTATCAAGTTTCCTATTGAAGCATTTTCGGGTATATCCAGCTCCATCACTCCTCTTCCATCGAACGCGTTCCTCAAGGTTGCAAACGCCTTCACGGTCACCCTCAAAACTCCTCATAACGCCTTGATAAAAGACGAGATATAGATCTTCCGGGCCATTCTACGCTTTAATCCACTCCACTCCGAGGTCTTTCAAAACCTTGACCACGAATTCTCTATCTCGGCCCTTGAGGCCCTTCCAGTCCACGACGGCGAGCCTAGGTTTTTCGACCGTTTTCTCGATGGCTTCAATGATCATGGATCGATTAATGGGCATGGCGTATTTCGGGCACATGTGGCCGAAAGAATATTCATTGTTCAAAGCCAACCTCGTAAAGCATGGAGCATAATGGCCTCCCCCAAACCCCACGGCGGGCTTAGGAGCCGTAAACGACGCTTCAGCGACCTCAATGCAAGCGGACGCAACAGCCTCAACCGCTTTTTGTTCAGGGAGTTTATCCGGCGGCCCACCAGCTTCGATGAATATCGTCGGAGCCCTCGTCGCGGGGCCGTGGTGGGTTACCTCAAGTCCGACCTTCCAATCTGAAAGATTTAGAGCTTCTAGTTGTTTCGATAATGCGTGAAGAGCTGTGTAGAGGGCTGCGGCGCTCGTCGGCGAAAGAGTTTCTGGGAGGCCGCCCATCGACGCCTCTGATCCCCAATTTCCAACCGGATGCGTTAAGAGCGCCTTCACGCCGGCCACCGATTTATGGGAAGAGGCAACTATCACGAGCTCCGGGCCATATTCTTCTCCAAGTCCATTTGCGAAGATATGCCTTTCTTGAATGAATCTCAGCCACGTATCACCCTTTCGAAAAAGGTTTTGGCCGCTTTCTTGAAAGCCGTAGGACTCTATTAGAAATCCAGCGACCCTCATCGAAACGGGGTCCGCCTTGGAGGCAATTATGAGCCGCATAGCTTTCCGCGGGAAATGACGAAGCGTATGCCAAAAATATTCGCTGCCTGAAGTATATATGGAATGAAGTTTCACCCAGTCAATAAGCCGCTGATCTGCAAGCCCGTCGCGGATGCGCTTCTCCAAGCCCAAACGGCTGGAAAGAAGAAAGTCAGGGTCTCGCTGGATCTTGGAAAAGGCGTCCGCGAGCTAGAGCTATCTGATGATGGAGTATTTTGTGAAGATTTTAGATTGGGATGGGAGGATGTCAGGATCGCGGCGAAGAGGGGTAGGGATATCTATTACGTCGAAGAAAACCACCTCGTTCCGCTCTCAATAAGTTCCGGTCACTTCTATAAGCTCGTCTTGGTTAAGTGGGGACACGCGCCCACCCTTGAGATAGATGGAATACATATGCATAGAATCGTGGACGTAACCCCCGAAGCCGATTCAGAGCTTAAGATCAGCATGCTGGGAAGACTTAGGTGCTGTAGAGTGCTGGACGTGTGCACAGGCTTGGGATACACCGCGATAGCGGCGCTGAGGAAAAACGCGTGTAAAATAGTCACAGTTGAGAA
>Ga0190363_1001554_pt1 | contig 13521 bp, 16 predicted proteins | sample 48721867_MG_FD_161272 | JGI IMG/M metagenome (GOLD analysis project Ga0190363, IMG submission 161272) | Hydrothermal vent microbial mat bacterial communities from Southern Trench, Guaymas Basin, Mexico - 4872-18-6-7_MG | ecosystem: Environmental > Aquatic > Marine > Hydrothermal vents >...
TCATCGAAGCCTTCCTGAAGGCAGCCTCAGCCTTCAAGGCTGAGTGCTACGGTAGCCTACAACCAGATGGAACTCTAAAACATGAGGGAAAGATTAGATCGCTCACCCATATCATCATGAGACTCGGCAACTTCAGGGAGTGGGAGGTCTCACTCATCCTCATAGCCCTGGAGGCGGTCATCTGCACAGCCTCCTTCCTCAGCGTCCTTTAAGGGGGTTCGCCTTGATCCTCATCCTCGCAGGTGGCGGGGGGCACACGGCGACGGCTAGGATACTCGCCGAGGAGCTTAAAGGTAAAGCCGAACTCTACTTCCTAGCTCCAAGAGATGACCCCCTGACCCCTTTACTCGAAGAGTATGGCCCCATTGAGATGTTGACTAGACCGAGACATCCGACGACGACAACTTGGAGATTCACCCTTCGACTGGTTAAGGCCTTCTATGAGGCTCTACGCAAGATGCCCGGAAACGTAGACGTGGCGGTGAGCACAGGGGGAAACTTCTGCGTCCCCCCGGCCCTAATCGCCTGGATGAGGGGGGTCTCCCTGGTAAACATCGAGAGCAGGGTGAGATTCACGGGTCCTTCGAGGACGGCGAGAATACTTCAACACATCGCGGAGCTTACAGCTCTACAGTGGGAAGAGCAGGCCCACTTTCTAAGAGGCGTCGTCTTCGGCCCACTGCTTCCAAGACCGAGATTCCAGCCTTGGAATGGAGGATACATCCTCATCACCGGTGGAACCTATGGCTATAAGGAGCTCTTCGACGCCGCCTCAAACAGCGAGCTGAGGAGGGTAGTCCTCCAGACCGGCCGCGTAGATCCGGAGCCTTATAGGAGGAGACACCCAAATTGGAGAGTCTTCGATTATGCATCAAACTTCGAGGAGCTGATAGCGGGAGCCAAAGTCGTCGTCTCACCCCCAGGGGCAACCCCCATGGAGGCGGCGGCCTACAATAAGCCCACCGTCGTCGTCTGTTATCCAAAATGGGCTAAGGCCGCGGAGCCACGGGACATGGAGATCTTCGCCCAGAAGCTCAACGCCCCCCTCCTCAAGGAGGTCACACCGGAGGGATTAATGAAGGCTATAGAGGAAGCTGAGAGGAGGGGGGGACCGAGGCTGAGAAGTGGCTCGGAGGCCCTCAGCGAAGCGATACTGGAGCTAGCGGTAAAGAATTAAAGGCGTTGAGGGAGCATCAATAGAGGATGGATAGAGAGAAGGCGGCTCTCATAATCGCAGTCATCCTATTGCTTTCCCTCTATACCTACTCTATCTACAACTACCTATGGCCCAGGGAGAGGGTTTGGGTGGTGAAGGTCTTCGACTGCACCTATAGGGAGGGGGGTGGATACACCTATGTCGCCGGATATGACGGCGGATATCTACGCCTAAAGGGCCGCTATGACCTAGAGGTGAACGCCACCTATAGGATTAGATATATTAGCCGCAGAGCCAATTGGGCCGATAGGGTCCTATCCATAGAACAAATCAGCTAAAGGGGATTCGAGTTGAAGAATCTCATACTCATAGTCATGGATGCCCTGAGATTCGACCATGTCAACTCCGAGATCACTCCGAACCTCATGGAGATCGCAAAGGAAGGGGTCTTCTTCCGATACTGCCTCGCTGGAGGGGGAAACACTAAGTTGAGTATACCCTGCATCATATCAGCCAACTATCAATATGACCCGGAGAAGAACCTGCCTATGGCATTAAAAAAGGTGGGATACACAACAGGATGCTTCCACTCCAATTTACTGCTGAACAATTTCAGAAATGGCTTCGATACCTTTATAGATCTGAAGAAAAAGAGACTCACTCAAAGGACGAAGAAAAAGATTAGGAAGATCATAGGTGATAAAGGAGTTAGACTCTTTAAAACGATTAGGAGAAAGATGAAAACGGCAGAAAGTTACATTCCTTATGAGAGAGCTGAGAAATTGGTGGAGAGATGCCTCAGATGGATGGAGGAAGTTGAGAAGCCCTTCTTCCTATGGGCTCACTTTATGGAGCCTCACGTCCCCTACTTTCCACCGGAGAATGACCTTGGGTTTTCAACCGAACAACTAATTAGGCTCAACGATAAGGTCGTGGAGGCAGCATATGGAAGGGAGACCCTTACGAGAGAAGAGGTAGAGATCATCAAGAGGCTTTATAGACTTGAGGTCTCCTATATGGATCGATGGCTCGGCGAATTCTATAGGAGGCTAGATAAAGAAAACACCATCATCGTATATACGGCGGATCATGGGGAGGAATTCGGGGAACATGGCCACTTCTCTCATGGAGGCAAGATCATCCCCGAGCTCCTCCACGTCCCCCTCATCATCGTCGGCGACGGAATAAAGCGGGGAGTCGTCGTGGAGGAGGATGTCTCCCACCTCGACTTGGCGCCAACGCTCCTCGACCTCCTCGGCCTCTATGAATACCGCTTCGGCCTAGGTCGAAGCTTCAAACACCTATGCGTCGAGTGACCTGCTCCAAGACATATCGTAGACGCTCACTTAGGTCTCGCTTGCAGAAATCCCTCATAAAGCTGTAGAACTCCCCATTCAGCGGCCTCTCAGAGCCCAATAGGAGATTGGTTAGGTAAGTTAGAAAGTAGATGAGGCCTCCGAGGACCCTCGGCTTCTTCCTCATATGTATGGCTGAGGAAAGCGCCGTGTGGGGGAGGGTGAAGCCAAATTTATATCTCACTCGACCCGTCAGCAGCCATCTGCTCAGTCGCAGCTTCTCCCAGCTCCTCATCTGGTAGTAGCGTATCTCGGGGAAGGAGGCGACGATCCAGCCTCGCATCTTCGCTTTGAGGATGGCGTGGAGATCGAAGGCTGAGAGAGGGTCGAAGCCTCCGATCTCATCCCAACATTCCCGTCTATATACGGAGGCTCCACCACAGGCATGCCACCTCCATAATCTCTCCCCATAGGGAACTCCGCTGGCTATTCCAAGTCTAGGATACTTCTCAAAACGATTGAGAAGGCGCTCCATATAGTCTGGAGTGAGATAACTATCTGCATCCAGTTTCAGTAGATACTCCCAATCGGGAACTAGCCTAGTTGCCTCCCTCACTCCATCGAGGCGGACGAGACATTCGTTTACGCCTCTAACAGCTATTCTCTCATGCATCGTTTTCAGCAGTTTAACTCTAGGTTCATAGCGTTTCACTATCTCAGGGGTCTCGTCCTCGGAGGAATCGTCAACTACGACGAAGGCTTCAGGCTGAATAGTTTGACTTAAAACTCCCTTTATAGCACCCTCTATCAACTTAGCCTCATTCCTACAGGCTAGGACTACGACGTATCCCACAGTCTTCTCCATCTTAACCCCTAAAGGGGAAGCCTAAAAATCTTAAATCGAGCTTAGATGTTTCATCTCTAGGAAGTGAAAGGGTTTTGTGTGGAATCTTCGGCTGCATCCTAAGACAGGGCTCTGTTGCCCCCCTCATCCATGAGGGCCTTAAGAGGCTTGAGTATAGGGGTTACGACTCCGTCGGCGTCGCCACCCTTGAGGATGGCGTGCTCCACATCAGGAAGGATGCAGGAAAGATCGATGAGGTGGCTGAGAGGCTGAGCTTCGATGAGATGCCGGGAGCCGTCGGCGTTGGACACACCAGGTGGGCGACGCATGGAGCTCCGACGATGGTGAATGCCCATCCCCACATCGACTGCGACGGCGTTGTAGCCGTCGTCCACAACGGGGTGATAGAGAACTTCCAAGAGTTGAGGAAGGAGCTGGAGGAGAGGGGGCATAGATTCGTGTCTAAGACCGATACGGAGGTGATTCCACACCTCATCGAGGAGGAGTTAAAGGGGGGAGCGCAGCCGAGGGAGGCTCTGTTGAGAGCAGCTAGGAAGCTTAAGGGGTCCTATGCCATAGCGGTTCTCTTCGCCTCGGACCCTGAGCACATCTACTGCGCCAGAAATGAGAGCCCCCTAATCATAGGGCTTTCAGAGAGCGGCGCCTACTGCGCCTCGGATATCCCCGCCATGCTCCCCTATACCAAGATGGTTACCTGGCTGAGAAACGGCGAGGCGGCCATCCTATCGGCTGGGGGCTATGAGATCCTCCGCGTCGAGGATGGCTCCAGGGTTGAGAGGCCCCTCACGGAGGTGACCTGGAGCCTGGAGATGGCTGAGAGGCAGGGCTATCCCCACTTCATGCTCAAGGAGATTTATGAACAGCCCCAGAGCCTCCGGAACGCCCTGAGGCTTCAGAAGACCTACCTCGACCTCCTCGCAGCCTTCATGGATAGGGGAAGGGAGGTCTTCTTGGTGGCCGCTGGAACCTCCTATCATGCCTGTCTAGCAGCCTCCTACATGTTCTCGAAGCTGGCGAGGTTAACGGCCTACCCCGCCATCGCATCGGAGTTTATAGAGCGCTACGGCTCCTCGGTGGGTATAGACTCCGTCATCCTAGCCGTCAGCCAGTCCGGCGAGACCTACGACACATTGAAGGCCGTAGACTACGCGAGGATGAAGGCCGCCACGATTCTGGGGGTGACAAACACCGTCGGCTCGACTTTGACGAGGGTCTCCAGAGCCTACATCGTCCAACAGTCAGGCCCGGAGATCGGGGTGGCGGCCACCAAGACCTTCACCGCTCAGCTTCTCGTCCTAGCCCAGCTGGCGCTGCGATTGGCGAGGATGAGGGGGAAGATCTCGCAGGATGAGATCGATGGGTTCCAAGAGAAATTGTTGGCGATCCCCTCCATCGTCGAGGAGGTTTTAGATCGTTCGGCGGCGAAGGTGGAGGGGCTAGCTGAGAGATATAAGGATGAGGGGCTCTTCCTCTTCCTTGGACGTGGAATAAGCTCCGCCACAGCGCTGGAGGGAAGGTTGAAGCTCCTAGAGATCACCTATATCCCCTCCCTGGCCTACCCGGCGGGGGAGAGTAAGCACGGCCCCATCAGCATCGTGGAGGAGGGGGTTCCCTGTATCTTCCTCTGCCCAAGGGGTGAAACCCGAAAGGAGATCATTGGAAGCATCATGGAGATGAAGGCGAGGGGAGCCAGGATCATAGCCCTCTGCGAGGAGGGCGACGAAGAAGTGATGGAGCTCTCAGACGACTACATCGAGATGCCTAGGGGGATTCCGGAGCTGCTTTCACCGATACCCTACGTCATACCCCTCCAGCTATTGGCATATCACATAGCGGTGAAGAGGGGGCTTGACCCCGATAAGCCGAGGAATCTCGCCAAGAGCGTCACCGTCCCCTGATCGATGCCTCTTTTATTCCCTCAGTAGATCATAAGGCTGAGATGACAGCTCCCGCCGATCTCGTCTTCCTAAATGGGAAGGTCATCACCGTCGACTCCGAAAACCGGATCGCCGAGGCCGTCGCGGTGAGGAAGGGGCGAATAGTAGCCGTAGGCTCAAACGAGGAGGTGAGATCCCACATCGGGGAGGGGACGAGGATCATAGATTTGGAGGGGAGAGCCCTCCTACCCGGCTTTATAGACACCCATACGCATCCAAGCCATGCAGCCGTCAGGCTCTATGAGATCGACCTACGATCGCCGCCGGTTAGAAGCATTAAGGATGTATTAAGATTGGTGGCTGAGAAGGCTGAGGAGCTTGGCCCGGGAAAGTGGGTGAGGGGAACCAACTATAATGAGGCGAAGCTCGTCGAGAGGAGGCATGTAACCCGATGGGAGCTGGATGAGGCAGCGCCTGAGAACCCGGTCTTCATAACCAAGGAGACGGGACACGAATTCGTCGCCAATAGTATGGCCCTAAAGATCGCGGGGATCACCCGGGGCACGCCGGATCCGCCGGGGGGTAAGATCGATCGGAGAGCCGATGGGGAGCCCACCGGTGTCCTATATGAGACCGCTGGAAGACTCGTCAGGGAGCATATACCATCTTACACGGTGGAGGAGGTGAAGGAGGGGTTGAAGAGGGTCTGGGATCAATTTGCGGAGTGGGGCATAACGACAACCCATGACGCGGGCGTCGACACCACAGCCCTCAGAGCCTATCAGGAGCTCCTCGCCGAAGGGGTGAGAAAGGTTAGAACTCATTTGATGATCATGGTCAGAAGCCCTAAGGGCGAAGACCTCCTGGAGGCCTTAACTCAGCTTGGCATAGAGTCCGGCTTCGGCGATGAATGGCTGAAGATTTTGGGCGTCAAGATCATGGGCGACGGCTCCGGCGCAGGCGGCACAGCGGCCGTCTATGAACCCCAGCATCGGGGACCTGGGGGATTAGGCATCATGGTGACGCCTCCAGAGGAGTTGAAGAGACTTGTCTTGAAAGCTCATAGAGCCGGTTTAAGGGTGTGCATCCATAGCATCGGCGACAGGGCCATCGACTATGCCTTAGATGCCATAGAGGAGGCCCAGAGAGAGCTGCCCCGGCCTGATATTAGGCATAGGATAGAGCATAACAGCCTCTGCACCCCGAGGCAGCTGAAGAGGATAAAGGAGCTGGGCGTCACGCCGTCTTCCAGCATCGGCTATATGTGGAGGCTGGGCGACGACTACCTGGAGAACTTCGGCCCCGAGAGGGCTCGGTGGCTCCACCCCCATAGGTCGATGCTGGAGATGGGCATCATCGCCGGAGGCAACAGCGACTATCCCGTCAGCGATGGGAATCCCCTCATTCAGATCTACGAAGCCGTTACTAGGAGAACTCGGAATGGAGTGATCGTCGGCCCTGAGGAGGCGATCGGGGTTATGGAGGCGATTAGGCTGTATACCTGGAATGGAGCCTACCTGGGTAGGGAGGAGCATTTCAAGGGGAGCATAGAGCCCGGCAAGCTGGCCGATCTCGTTGTCCTAGATCGTGATCCTCTATCGGTTCCCGTGGAGGAGTTGAAGGATATCAAGGTGGTGATGACCATCGTCGACGGCAGGATCGTCTACCAAAGGCCTAGCAGGTGAGGTGGAAGGCCGCTGCAGCCCTCCTCCCCTCTTGGATCAGCCTGTTATAGGTCTTCCAGGCCTCACCGGTTCTCTGAATCACCACCTCTATGCCCATCTCCCTCAGACGGCGAGCCACCTCCTCTGGAACCCTCATCAGCCCCGAGTAGCCGGTGCCTATGATCAGAACCTCAGGCCTCTCCTCCAAGACCTCCTCCAGGTCATCGATGCATAGTCTATGCCCCTCCCTCCTCCACCAGTTTGGCCTGACGCCGCTGGGGAGTATGATGAGGTCTCCAGTGTAGCTAACTCCATCTATTCTCATCTCTCCAAAGCGGTAGGATTCGATCATATTCCCCATCCTCCTGAGGAGTTGAAGCCTTTTTTAGGTTAGCCCCCTGCCACATCGCAGGCGTAGAGGTAGAGGAGGGCGTATATCTTGGCGAAGTCCTTTAGGCGCTCTATTGAGACCCACTCATCTGGTCCGTGAACCCCGGAGCGGTAGTTCTCCCCTGGGCCGAAGGCCATGGCAGGTATTCCTGCCATGGTGGTCAGCCACGTGGTGTCGTTGGAGCCCGAGGTTCCCTTAGGCTCCAAGGAGTATCCCACAACCCGTTCAACGGCCTTGGCTGCGATCTGGTAGACCTCCTCGTCGATGGATATCTCGCTGGGAGGCCACCAGAGGATCGTCGAGACCTCAGCGTCCAGCTCTGGATCCTCAGCCCTAAGCATTTCGATGAGGCTCTTAACCTCCCTCAGGGTTTCCTCCCTCGTCATTCCCGGTATCACCCTAATGTCGCAGGTGGCCTCGCAGAGTTCTGGGATGACGTTCTCCTTGATTCCGCCTCTAATTATGGTTCCAGGAGCCACCGTTGGATCTGGGAGGAGGCTGTGGGGCCTATACTTCAGTCTAAGCTCCTTTAGGGCTAGGAGGATTTTACACATCTTCAATACGGCGTTAACTCCCTCCTCAGGTCTGCTGCTGTGGGTTGCCTTGCCCCTCGTTAGGATCTTGATCCAGTGGAGCCCCCTCACCGCTGTCCTGGCGTAGATGTGGTCTTTGAAAACGGAGGCCTCGCCGACGATGGCCATATCGATGCATTCACGGGTTGCGTATCCCTTCTCCACCAGGTATTTGGTTCCATACTTCGACCCCGTCTCCTCGTCGGCGACGGCGTGAATGTGGAGATCTCCTTTAAGGGCGATCCCCTCCTCCCCCAGGGCCTTAGCTGCGATGATGGCTGAGGCGATGGCTCCCTTCATATCGGAGGCGCCGCGCCCATAGATTCGTCCATCCTTCACCACAGCCTCGTAGGGGTCTAAGGACCAGAATTCGAGATTTCCTGGGGGCACTACATCGTAGTGGCCGTTGAAGAGGAAGCCCCTCCCACCGCCTTCGCCTCTTAGGACAGCCACCGTGTTCACTCTTCTAGGCGCTGGCTCGACGAGCTCCACCTCGAAGCCTAAGGCTTCCAGCTCCTCGGATACGAGCTGTGAAACCTCTCCTTCGTCTCCCGGGGGATTCTCACTTGGAATCCTTATGAGCCTCCGGGTCAGTGCGACCAATTCATCTGATAGGGCTTCAACCCTCTTGATTATGGCCTCCTCGATGCTCATCGATTTAGATCTACGTTGATTCGAATATATCTCTGCTCAACATCGTCAATTTAATAGGATTGGAGGCTAACTCTATCTCGATGGTTCTTCCAGCTAAGGTCTTTGAGGTTACCGATCCGCCCTCCCTCTCGACGATGGCTGAGAGGTTGGAGGGCTTCAGGGAGGAGGAGGCCTACGAGACTGAGGAGGGAGCTAAGCTCAGCCTCATCACAGAGGTCATAAACATCGGCGTGGAGGAGGATGTCCTCTCAGGGGTTTTCTGCCGCGACTTCGTCAAGCGCCGATATTACCGGGGTAGAAGCCATGAGACTCCGGTCACGGAAGAAGCCCCCTTCTGGTTCAAGCGCTTCGACGACAGGGTCTTCCTCATAGTCCTCGCCCCCTCGGTGGCTAGGGGTGTTAAGAAGCTGCTGACGAGTCATGTGGCTAATAAGCTGGGGGAGATCATCTTCGGCGAGCGCTGGAGAATAGTGGAGGCACGGATACCCCATGAGACCCTCAAGGAGCTCCACGAGTCGAATCCTCAGGCGACGAAGCTCATCTGGTTCGATGACATAGACATACCTGGAATAGAGAAGCTCTGCCTCTCAGGCCCGAGTCTGGCCGATACAAGCCTCTACCATGAGTATCTGAAGCATGGGAAGATCTGGTATGTCGTCTTCGAAGTCGTTAAGCGAGGCATAGTCGTAGGCGTAACCAGAGACTGCGTCGTCACCCTCTTCAGCAAGAGCACCATAGAGAACTTCGTGGAATACATAATGGAGGATATATTGAAGCTGATAGAGTAGCGATCTCGATGCCCACTAAAAATGGGGGAAGACCCTCAATATGGCTACAGCCAAGTGGGGTGCAACCCTTATTCCAAGGTAGACGAAGAGGGTGATTATCAGGAGCTCCAATCCGCCTTTCAGGTCGATCCTGCCGAGGAGGAGGGCTGCGGCGAGGTCGAAGAGGGCTGCGAGGAGAACCGTCGCCTCAACTCCGAGATGTTGGAAGGTGTAGAGGAGGATTAGGAAGAGAGGTATGCCGATCAGGCAGCCGAGGGCGATGGTCAAAACGGGGTTTAACCCAGCTATCTTCGACTCGGTGGCTATCATAGCCGTCATCCTTGGACAGGTTACGTAGAGGGCGAAGGCCGTCGAAGCCAGGATGAGAAGCTGAACATCCATTCTTCCACCAGTCATCACGGTGAGAGTTAGGGGTCGAGGCATTTATAATCAGCGAGCGCACCCCTCAAATACCCCTGGAGACCTTCAATAGCCCCAATGGATGAGGGTGAGAGACTGAGGGTTCCAGTGGATTACCACATCCATGAGAGGCACTCAGCCGACACGGCTCCGGGGTCGACGGTTGAGGCTTACGTTCGGAGGGCTGAGGCCTTAGGCCTTGAGGAGATATGCTTCACAACCCACCTCATCGTCTCAGGCCCCGATGTGGCTACAGGCATAGACCCCGATGAGATACCGGAATACTTCCAGGAGATCGAGGAGGCTCAGACCTCAACATCGGTGAGGCTCAGAGTCGGCTTAGAGGTGGACTACTTCCCAGGGGAAGAACATCGAATAGAGCGCATCATCAATGAGTATCCCTTCGACTTCATCCTCGGCGCCCTCCACATCGTCGAGGACTGCGACCTCGGCTATAGATATGGAGCTGAGAGATTCTTCACCAGACCCATGCATAAGGCCATCAAAACCTACTTCAAATGGTTTAGGAGGGCCGTGGAGAGCCAGCTCTTCGACGTGATGGCGCATCCAGACTACTTCAGGAGATACCTACCATCCATAGGTCTAAGAACACCAACCTTCGAGGAGTATACCCCAGAAGCCCTTGAGGCCTTGGAGGTGGTGAAGGAACACCACATCGGCTTCGAGATCAACTCCTCCGGATACAGACATGGAATAGGGGACTGCTACCCAACCCTCGAATTCGTTGAGGCTGCGAGGAGGATAGGCATAGAGAACATAACCATAGGATCAGACTCCCACAGCGTTGAGCATCTCGGTGGATGGCTGAACCACGCCCTCGAAACCCTCACCAAAGCAGGATATAGAAAAATATCCGTCTATCAGAATAGAAGAATGAAGACGAGAGATATTATAAGTTGATTTCTATTATGTTTCCGTTTGGTTCTATCTCATATGCAGGCCAATACACCATATTTTCATCTTCGTTTAAAAATCCAAACATTATTAAATATGTTCCATAATAACATTTATTTTAATTTTTTATAATTTCACTTATCCTATAAAGAGCATCATCCTCATCCTCCTCTCCCGGATAAAAGAAACAAATCTTAAGAGGAGCACAAACTTCAATTAATTTATTTATAACATATTCTATGTTTGATGGGTCGTTCTCATGTTCAATTACAACATCTGTTTTCCATGGGGTTTGCATCCATCCTTGTGGTTTTGGAAGATAGTAATACCATACTTGATCTATTTTCATCCATTCAGCCTGAATTTTATAGCCAAATTTTTTTCCAATCTCTCCTAAGAGGCCAAAATCACCTTTCTTTCTACTCGAACTTGTTCCTAACATCTTTGCTGTTCATTCTTTATTTAAATGATAAATTTCAACCCATTTCTTTTCATCTTTCTCAAACTCGATAAGAAATTCCCTTAGAAATGCTCTACAACCTAAAGTCATACTAACATTTCAGCAATTTAATGTTAATATAAAATTTGCGAATACCTGAAGAGATGGCGCCGGGGGTGGGATTCGAACCCACGCGGCCCGCATGGGCCACAAGCTCTCCAGGCCTGAGCCCTCCCTAGAGGTTTGCTCCCTACCTGGCTGGGAGACCCCGGCCCAGGAATTTGATGTTGAGGGCTTCAATTTAAAGGATTTCGCTCTCTTCCTGGTCTTTTATGAAGATGGTCTCCCTTAGCCCTCTAAAATGTTCGTCTCCCGTCACAACCTTTCTGTCAATCCTTCCCGCCGTGCTTAGGATCATAGAGTCTGCGAGATCCCATCCTCTACGCCGCCTCTTCATCTCCACATCAATCTCTCCGGTCTCCATAGCCGTCTCGAAGTCCAGCTCCACCATCTGCGTCGAAGCCCTAATTAACTCCAGCCTCACCCTCAGGGGTGAAAGGGCCTTAACCGGGGATTTGAGCCAAACATCGATGCCGGGAGCCGCTCCCTCTCCAGGATCAGCCTCCTAATCACCTCATCTAGGCTCCTCACACCCGTCTCCGCCTTCAATCTACTCGGCATCTGATGGGCTCTCTCCGAGAACTGAATCGTCGTCGGCATCCCAGCCATAGGCTATATTTATAGAATATAATGTTTGACCGAGGCCCTCCACAACTTTAAGAGTCGGTAAGACGCATTATACACGGTGGTTATGAATCAGAGCTGGATTGAGCGGAGTCAGAACACCCTGAAGCAGCTGAGGAAGCTGATATCGACCCCTAATATGGATCGCCTAGATTTGGTGAGGGTGATGCGCTTCGCCTTCGGAGCCTTGGGTCAGAGCCTCGCAGGCTGGATGCAGTGGATTAACAGCCCCGAGATCATGTCCACCTTCAGCAGGGATGAGCTGGAGGAGATGGCCAAGACTATCACGAAGATGGTGGAGGAGTTCATAGAGTATGACATCAAGGTGACGGAGGAGGGTATGCGGAAGGGCCTAGCGAAGCGTAGGGCGAGGCAGGGTATACGCTTCGTAATATAGCCGCTCACCTCGTAACCCCTATATTCTAGGGGCCTCGATTATTGGAGGGTTAGGAGTTGCTAGACATAAAGCTCATCAGAGAGAACCCCACCCTCGTCAGACGCAACCTCGAGAGGCGTAGAGACCCAGAGATACTCAAGCTCTTCGACAAGCTGCTGGAAGTCGATGAGCAGTGGAGGAAGCTGACGACGAAGGTCAACGAGCTTAGAAGAAGGCGAAACGAGATCAGCGCCGAGATCGCAAGGCTGCTAAAGGAGGACAGGGACGTCTCGAAACTGAGAGAGGAGGCTAAGAAGCTGCCGGAGTTGATCAAGGAGGCGGAGGAGGAACGTCGAAAGTTATGGGAGGAGGAGCGCTACATATTGATGAGGCTGCCGAACCTCCTACACGAATCCGTCCCCGATGGAGAGGATGAGCACGACAACGTCGAGATCCGACGCTGGGGCGAGCCCCCGAAGTTCAGCTTCAAACCCCGAAGCCATCTAGAGGTGCTGAGGGATCTCGGCCTCATAGACTTCGAGCGTGGAGCCAAGGTCGCCGGAGCAGGCTTCTGCTACCTCCGCAATGAGCTGGTGCTGCTGGACTATGCCATAATGATGTTCGCCATAGAGGAGCTCCTGAAGAAGGGGTATACGCTCATCGAGCCACCCTTCATGTTGAGGCGTGAACCCTACGAGGGAGCCACATCCCTAGAGGACTTCGAGAAGGTGATGTATAAGGTGGAGGGCGAGGACCTATACCTTATAGCGACGGCCGAGCACCCCATAGCTGCGATGTTCATGAACGAGGTTCTCAATGCCGAGGATCTCCCCATAAAGATCGTCGGCGTCAGCCCCTGCTTCCGAAGGGAGATCGGAGCCCACGGCAAATATACGAAGGGCCTCTTCAGGATGCATCAATTCAACAAGGTGGAGCAGTTCATCTTCTGCCTCCCAGAGCAGAGCTGGGAGCTCCACGAGGAGCTACAGCGAAACAGCGAGGAGCTATACCAGAAGCTGGGACTCCATTATAGGGTGGTGAACGTCTGCACCGGCGACATCGGAACCCTGGCGGCGAAGAAGTATGACATCGAGGTCTGGATGGCCGACGGCGTCTACAGGGAGAGCGGGAGCAACAGCAACTGCACCGACTACCAGGCTAGAAGGCTCAACATCCGATATAGGCTCAAGCCGGGTCAGCCACCGGCCGGATACGTGCACACGCTGAACAACACGGCCCTAGCAACGAGCCGGACGATGCTCGCCATCGTAGAGCAGTACCAGCAGGAAGACGGCTCAGTGCTGGTGCCGAAGCCTCTGAGGAAGTATATGGGAGGCATCGAGCGGATAGAGGGAGTTTTGAATCCCCTACGGGTTTAAGTAATCT